>Ga0169931_10002961_pt1 | contig 27310 bp, 25 predicted proteins | sample Kivu_15m_20L_FD_129675 | JGI IMG/M metagenome (GOLD analysis project Ga0169931, IMG submission 129675) | Freshwater microbial communities from Lake Kivu, Western Province, Rwanda to study Microbial Dark Matter (Phase II) - Kivu_15m_20L... | ecosystem: Environmental > Aquatic > Freshwater > Lake...
AGAGTTTTTTTCTTACTCAAAATTATTTGAAAAGTTTTTTTGAAATATTTCCTAAAAACTTCATTTGCAATATCCTAAACTTTTTTACCTCGAAAAAATCAAAGAATATTCCGTTCAGGGAGGGCAAAGATAGCGACTTTTTAAATCAGAAAACAAATTTTTTAAACAGATTTTTGAAAGGAAAATGATAACTCCCTTGTTCAACAAGTAGTTAAACATTGAAGATTTATTTGGTAATGATAAAAGGGCTTGATAATATATATTACAAAAGGCATAATTGCTATATTTGCACGCAAATTTAATGAATCATGATTGAGTTAATTTTTCCTGACGGAAACAAAAGAAGTTACGAAAAAGGAATTACAGCAATTGATGTTGCGAAAAGTATTAGTGAAGGCTTGGCAAGAAATGTATTGTCTGCTTTATTTAATAATAATATCATTGAAACTGTAACGGAAATTCACGAAAGCGGAACCATTCAATTTTTTACATGGAATGATCTAGAAGGAAAAAAAGCATTTTGGCACTCTACTTCGCATGTCACAGCACAAGCTATTCAAGAGTTGTACCCTGGAGTTAAATTAACAATAGGCCCTGCTATTGACAATGGTTTTTACTATGATATAGACTTTAATGGACAAAGTATTACAGATAAAGACTTTGAAAAAATAGAAAAAAGAGTTTTAGAAATTACTAAAGAGAACCATCATTTTAAAATGAGAAGTGCAACAAAAGCAGATGCTTTGGCATTTTATCAATCAGAAAACAATCCTTACAAAGTAGAACTGATTGAAAACTTGGAAGATGGCACCATTACTTTTTGCGACCATTCCACTTTTACCGACTTGTGCAGAGGTGGTCATATTCCAAATACTGGATTAATTAAAGCGGTTAAAATTTTAAATATTGCAGGAGCTTATTGGAGAGGTGATGAAAAAAACAAACAGCTAACCCGAGTGTATGGGATATCATTTCCAAAACAAAAAGATTTAACCGACTATTTACATCTTTTAGAGGAGGCCAAAAAGAGAGACCACAGAAAACTAGGTAAGGAATTAGAATTATTTACTTTTTCAGCTAAAGTTGGACAAGGTTTACCTTTGTGGCTACCAAAAGGTGCAGCATTGCGTGAGAGATTGGAAAACTTTTTGAAAAAAGCCCAGAAGAAAGCTGGATACGAACAAGTAGTAACACCGCATATTGGGCAAAAAGAATTATATGTTTGTTCAGGTCACTATGCAAAATATGGGGCGGATAGCTTTCAACCAATTCATACTCCTGCAGAAGGGGAAGAATTCTTATTAAAACCAATGAATTGTCCGCACCATTGCGAAATTTACAACAGCAGGCCTTGGAGTTACAAAGACCTTCCGAAGAGATATGCTGAATTTGGTACGGTTTATAGATATGAGCAAAGTGGAGAATTACACGGACTTACCAGAGTAAGAGGATTTACCCAAGATGATGCACATATTTTTTGTACACCTGATCAATTAGATAGTGAATTTAAAAAGGTAATTGATTTGGTATTATACGTTTTTGGTTCTTTAGGATTTGAGAATTTTACTGCACAAATTTCCTTAAGAGATAAAGAAAATAAAGAAAAGTACATAGGCTCTGAGGAAAATTGGGTAAAAGCTGAAAATGCCATTATCAACGCTGCGAAAGATAAAGACTTAAATACTGTGGTAGAATATGGAGAGGCAGCATTTTATGGACCGAAGTTAGACTTTATGGTAAAAGATGCCTTGGGAAGATCGTGGCAATTAGGAACCATTCAAGTAGATTATAACTTGCCGGAAAGATTTGAGCTAACTTATAAAGGAAGTGATAATGAATTACACAGACCTGTGATGATTCACCGTGCTCCTTTTGGATCGATGGAAAGATTTATTGCAATTTTGTTAGAACATACCGCAGGAAATTTCCCACTTTGGTTGATGCCGGAACAAGTTATCATTTTGAGTTTGAGTGAAAAATATGAAAATTATGCTCAAAAAGTTTTAAAATTGTTAGAAAATAACGAAATTCGCGGCCTTGTAGATAATAGAAACGAAACGATTGGTAGAAAAATTCGCGAAGCAGAATTAAAAAAGATACCATTTATGTTGATTGTAGGGGAAGAAGAAGAAAAAAACCAAACAGTTTCGGTTCGATTTAAAAATAGAGAGAACAAAGAACAAACCTCTTTAAATATTGAAGCGTTTATTGCTTTAGTTCAAGAAGAAGTTCAAGAAACAGAAAAAGAATTTATTGTTTAACCAAAACTTTTAAGTCATAGCAATTAGAAACAACCACAGGAATGCTCCCAGAGAGCCCAAAAAAGATGCTCACAGAACCAACCAAGGAATTAGAACTCCTGAAGTTCGATTGGTAGGTGATAATGTAGAACCTGGGATTTATAAAATTACCGAAGCTTTGAGATTAGCTCAAGAGTTGGAGGTAGATTTGGTGGAAATTTCTCCAAATGCGGAGCCACCTGTTTGCAAATTGATGGATTATGGCAAGTTTTTGTATCAACAAAAAAAGAGAGAAAAAGAACTTAAAGCCAAATCAAGTCAGATTTTAGTTAAAGAAATTCGTTTCGGACCTCAAACAGATGAGCACGATTACGAATTCAAAAAGAAAAATGCGGTTAAGTTTTTAAGCGAAGGTGCAAAATTAAAAGCATTTGTGTTTTTTAAAGGCCGTTCAATTATCTACAAAGAACAAGGACAAATCTTGTTGTTAAGGCTAGCGCAAGACTTGGAAGATTTTGGAAAAGTAGAGTCGATGCCAGTGTTAGAAGGGAAACGTATGATTATGTTTATCGCTCCTAAGAAGAAAAAATAAGTTGAAGTTGAATATCTATAAAATTGGTAAATTATGCCTAAAATGAAAACCAAATCCAGTGCAAAGAAACGATTCAAAGTAACCGGTTCTGGATTAATCAAAAGAAAGCACGCTTACAAAAGCCACATCTTAACTAAGAAATCTAAGAAAAGAAAGTTGGCTTTAACTCACGCTACTTTAGTTCATCCATCGGATGAAAAAAGCGTAAAAGAGCAATTGAGAATTATTTAATTTAAGTTTAATTCTCCGGTTAAAACAATTCATAACCCTGTAATAGAGCAAGTAAGTACTTTGAAACAATAAGTCGCCTACTACAAAAAAATTAAAAATTATGCCAAGATCAGTAAACTCTGTAGCTAAAAGAGCTAGAAGAAAAAAATTAATGAAACAAGCCAAAGGTTTCTTTGGCAGACGTAAAAACGTTTGGACGGTAGCTAAAAATGCTGTTGAAAAAGCAATGCAATACGCTTACCGTGATAGAAAACAGAAAAAGAGAAACTTCCGTTCCTTATGGATTATGCGTATTAACGCAGGTGCAAGATTGGAAGGAATGTCGTATTCACAATTTATGGGTAAAGTAAAAGCTAATGGTATCGAATTGAACAGAAAAGTTCTTGCAGATTTAGCTATGAATCACCCAGAAGCTTTTAAAGCAATTGTGAGTCAAGTAAAAAAATAAACGTTTGTACAACTAAGATATTCAACTAAAACAAAAAAACTCCCGAAATTCGGGAGTTTTTTATTGACATAACACACCGACTTAAGGGACTTTTGCAGTAACAGTACCCCCTTTTACACTTGAAAAAGTAACCTTAGCACCAGAAGGATTCCCAGAAACTATCCATCTCACTTTTTCATGATCCATCCCTCCTACCTTACTAATTTCTATTTTTTCAGGGTGGTATTTTTGTTCAGTAAACAAATTCAAATCTTCGTTTTGCACAGTCATCCCAGCAATTACTTTTAAACCTGACAAAATAAAATGATTTGGTCGTTCAATTTTGTTTTTTAAATCAAAACTTGAGTGGGTAGGTATTACTCTTTGGTTCATTACTATAGCAGTAACTGCATACAAATTACCTTCTAACTTGGTAGTTTTTACTTCAACTATTTCTAATTTAGGAGTTTGATAAGCATGATAAATAGTAAAAGCCATGTTGCGATGTGCATCTTCTTGCAACATAAAGCCTGGGTGGTTCCGAATGTAGTTCTTTTTAGGACCTCCAATTTCGATATCCCCAAATTGTGGATGCTTGAATGGTTTCCATTCTACGTAAGCATCGCCAAACAACAAATATTTGTCAAACTGATTAAATTCATCATTTTCCCATCTGGACCAACCTTGACTTTTTTGGTTAAATAACTTATAGGAAGTCATCAACTCATTGCTAAAGGTAAAAATACCTCTTGTTAAAGCCAAAAAGTCAATTTCACCACCATAAACGGTGTATAAATCTTTGTACAACACAAAATAATCATATCCAGGTATAATTTTTTCTCCCAATTTCCCAATCACATCATAGGCTTCTTTATCAGACCTGTCTATTAAAGCATCATCTTCGGCTGCACCTGGAGCTCTTAAAAACATTCCACCATAGTTGTGGTAACTTTGTGCTCCAGCTATATTAGGATGCTTCACAATAAAGTCTTTTACCGCTCTGGTTTCCGGCAAAGTTCCAGGATAATATAATGCTCCGTTTTGCACATAATTTGGTTGCCAATTCCATGCCCAATCTCTGTTAGGATCATAAGTGCCTTCCATATCTTCATTTACCAATCCATCTCCATCATTATCGATTCCTTCATACCCTAACATTTCATATTCCCCTTGTTCGTCTCCTCTTACTTGATACATTCTGGTAGGAAATTTTTGATCTTGTTTAAACCTTCCAGTTTTAGATTTTCTTCGCATCATCACAATATTTCCATCGCCATCTAAATCGTCTAATTTGTCCTCATTTACCAAGCCATCTCCATCGTTGTCAAATGGACGTTGCCCAGTTCTGGAAGAATTTGAATTATTGGCTTCATACAAAAACTTTTCTCTAGAATCCGGACTTATAGTTGGTAATATGTAAAATATTTTATCTTTTAATAACTGGTTGATGAATTTGATCGTGTAAAAATTTTCAGCCAAATACCAAGCGGTGTACATTGGAATTTCTACACCTTGAAGTTCGTTGGCATGGATGCCTCCATCAATATAAAAACCAGGTTTTTCATTAGGCTTTCCGGTTTTGTAATCGGTAATTTTTAAAGCCCAAATATCTCTTCCTTCAAATGATTTTCCGATAGACTCTACCTGCACTAATTCTGGATAAGCTTTGGACAAATCTTTACAAAATTGGGTAATTTGTTTATAATCGTGGTACCTATCCCACGACATTTTTACTTTTGGATTAGAAGGTGAGCCAATGGCTCTCATTCCGGTTAAATCTTCGGGAGCAATTTGAGCAAACCCAATCCCGAATGATAAAATTAAAAAGTAGGTATATAATTTTTTCATGATGTCTTATTTTAAATCAAGGGTAATATTTGAAACTCCTGTAGTTGCACAGCCAGACTGAATGGTTATTTTGCCACTTCCTTGTACTAACCAAGTTAACTCAAAAGATTCGTTTGGTTGTAAGGCTGCATGTAAATCGATTCTTTTACCAGCAATTCTTTTTTGATTTCCTTGCAAAACCAATTCAGTTTTAACTTTAGAAGTAAATCTAACCTTATCCCCTAATTCTGCATAAGATGGCAATAAGCCTTTGTTGGTAATGGTTACAGTAATTCTAAATAAATTATTGTCTAACTTATCTACCTTTTGATTTGTAATTAACGTGGTTGGTAGCCATTCAAAATATTTTAAAAAGAATACCGAAGATTCTTCTATTGATTTTTCTAAATAAGAAAATGGAGGATTCCACATGGCATATGGAGCAATGCCTCCCACTTCTACTTTTTGACCTGGAAAGTCAGGGTGATTAACAGCAGTCCACTTAACAAATTGGTTGGTTAGTTTTTCTTGATCAATCCATTTTAAAAAGATTTTTTCGGCAGATTCAGATTTCTTTTCCATTTTAGCATCTTTCCCTTTGGTGGTATCTTTTGCAATATTAGGATACCAACCCGGATGTGCAAAGCTAAATTTACCAGAGTGAAAGTACATGGTTGCCGAAAAACTTCCTTTAGAGATGGCTAATTTGGTGGTTTCTTTTGTTTTATAGGATTCGTTAAAACCTTTGGAAACTTGTTCTTGTACTTTCACATCTTTTTCTAACCAACTTCTCACAATTCGTTGGGTTGCAGTTTTGGCATCGTACTTATATGCCTCAGACAGATTATTTTGTAAAGCAAAGTGAAAAACCGAATGAATGTTGGGTTTTGACATTACAAAATCCATGATGGCTCTTGTTTCTGGTTCGGAAACAGCATAAATTCCGGAACCTTTTTCAAAAACCGGATAATCAAAAGCAAAGTTTTTATCGATAATTACTCCATCTGAAGCATCCTCATTAAAGATTCCATTTTTATTGTTATCTATACCTTCAGTGAATAATTTGTGGGTCCCCACTTGATTTTTAGAAGCATCTGCAAGTGCCATCAATCTAGCATCTTCAGCATCAATAATGTAATTTCCTGAGGCATCTTCCACACGCATCATGGTAATCATACCATCTTTATTTAAATCTTCCAATGGATCATCGCCTATTACACCATTTCTGTTGTCATCAGAAGCAAAATCATTACCTCGCTTTTCCTGTTTTAATTTCTGAAAATAAGCAACATATGCATCTGGATTCCCAACCAATAAAAAATAGGCAGTTTTGTTTGCAATTATTGTTTTAAAATTTGAAGATTGTACCAATTTTTGCATCCATAAAAAATTGGATTGTACTCCAGCAGGATGATTGCCATCTAATCCAGAAACAAATAAAATTGAAGGTTGGTTTTCAGCTCCAAATCGGGCAACCCAAAGATCTCTTCCTCCTCTGCTCTTTCCGATACTTGATAAATTTCCTTGGTTTGCTTTGGTTAAGTTTTGTAAGTTTTGTTGGACTTGTTCGAGTGTTAAATAATTCTTGGTGTATTGACCATAAGAATGAATGACAATCAAAAAAAACAACACCAAAAACAAAGAATAGTTTTTCAGATTCATAATTAATTGTTTAGTTAGAATGCACTAAAGTATAAATTCAATTAAATATAATCGTTAAAAAAATACCAATAATGAATTTCTATACACTTGCTAAGTAATTCATACCTTTGTTTGGTCTTAAAAATTCAATTATATGCGAATTTGCATTATCAATGGCCCGAATTTAAATTTATTAGGCAAAAGAGAGCCCGAAATTTATGGAGTTACATCATTTGAAGCATATCTTTCACAACTTCAAAAAAAATATCCCGATATTACTATCGATTATTATCAAGATAATGTAGAAGGAGAAATCATCAATTTGTTGCATCGTGCAAATCAAAATTATGATGGTATTATATTAAATGCCGGAGCTTATACACATACTTCTGTAGGAATTGGAGATGCTGTAAAAGCAATACAAACACCAGTAGTGGAAATTCACATCAGCAATACTTTTTCTCGTGAAACTTTCCGACACCAATCTTTTATTTCTGCAAATGCCAAAGGTGTGATAATTGGTTTTGGTACACAGAGTTACGAATTAGGCTTACAATCCTTTCTCAATTAAATTATTTTGAAAAATATATTTCTACCATTACTAATTTGTTTATTAGGTTTACAAGTTCATGCCCAATTAAAAGGAGTGGTGCAAGACCAAAAACAGAATAAAATCTCTTTTGTCAACATTTATGTAGAGGGCACCTATATTGGCACAACTACCAATGATAAAGGTGCTTTTGAATTACCTTTAAAAGAAGTGAAAGAAAACTTTGTGGTTATATTTCAATGTTTGGGATTTAAAACACAAAAATACAATTTGCAAAAAAGCAATTTACCAAATCAATGGGTGGTGACTTTGGTAGAAGAAGATGTTAGTTTACCAGAGGTAGTAGTCAGCTCAAAAGACAATCCAGCAAATGGAATCATTAAAAAAGCAATTGCATTTAAAGAAAAGAACAAAGAAAAAACCGCAAGATTTACTGCTGATTTTTATTCCAAAGGGATTTTTAAGCTAAAAAATGTTCCTAAAAAGATTCTAGGTCAAGAGGTTAGAGATTTTGGTGGTTCATTAGATTCCACTGGCTCAGGAATTATTTATTTATCGGAGACATTCTCTAAAATTAAATTTGAAAAACCTGACAATTTAAGCGAAACTATTTTGGCAAGTAAAGTAAGCGGAAGAGATAATGGGTATAGTTTTAATACTGCAAGAAGCACTCGCTTTGATTTTTACGACAATACTTTAGATTTTAGTATGCCAATTATTTCGCCAATTGCAAATCAAGCTTTTCAATATTACACTTTCAAATTAGAAGGAACTTTTTTTACTGCTGATAATCAATTAGTAAATAAAATAAAAGTAATTCCGAAAAGAGATCCAGAGCCTGTTTTTGAAGGATATATTTATATTTTAGAAGATAGTTGGGCTATTTATGCCGTTGATTTGCATTTAAAAGGATATAGAGGAAATAATGAGTTTTTAGAAAATCTAAACATTCAACAAAGTTTTTCTTATAATGCAGAAGAAAATATTTGGGCCAAAAACATCCAAACCTTGGATATTGTTGCCGGAGCTTTCGGCATCAAATTTCAAGGAAAATTTCAGCATGTATTTACCAACTATGTATTTGTGCCAGCTTTTGAAAAAAAGACATTTACCAATCAACTAGTTCGGTTTGAAAAAGAATCGAACAAAAAAGACTTAACCTTTTGGAACAATGAAAGACCAGTACCATTAACTGAGGAAGAAAACAATGATTATGTTATAAAAGACAGTATCCAAAAAATTAGAACTTCAAAACCGTATTTAGATTCCATTGATGCCGTTAAAAATAAATTTAAATGGAATAAAATAATTTCAGGATACACCTATCGAAATAGTTTTAAAGAAAAAAGATTTGGTTACAGAGGAATTAATAAACTTTTACAATTTAATACCGTTCAAGGATGGAATGCAGAAACAGGTTTTTATTACTTTGAAGAAAATGACGAGAAAAACACTTTTAAAACATTTGGTTTAAATTTACAATATGGATTTGCAGATGAAACATGGAGACCTGTTTTGTATTATCGTGAACGTTTCAATAATATTAATAGAGCTACTATTTACGCAAGTATTGGAAACACAGTACAACAGTTTAATAGTAAAAATCCGATCAAACCAATCATTAATAGTATCATGACTTTGTTTTTGAAAAACAATTTTATGAAATTATATGAAAAAAACTTTATTCAAGTTGGATACCAGGAAGAATTAATTAATGGAATTTATTTTAACGGAAGTATAGAATATGCTCATCGAAAGCCATTGTTTAACAAAACCAATTACAGTTGGAGTACTCGAGATAAAGAATACACTTCTAACAATCCAATAGAACCAGAAAATCAATGGTCATCTGTTATGCAGCCACATCAAATTTTAATTTTAGATACAGAACTTCGATTCAGATTTGGTCAAAAATACATTGAACGACCTGACGCCAAGTTTAATTACCGTAATACCGATTATCCAACTTTTAACATTAATTATCGTAAAGGAATGCTTTCAAATTTTCATAATTATGATTTTGATTACTTAGCTGCTTCTACATTTTATGATAAAACTTTTGGAAACAAAGGTACTTTTGGCATCAACATCAAAGCAGGAACTTTTTTTGGAGGTAAAAGTGTAAGTTTTGCTGATTTCAGACATTTTAGAGACAACCAAACCAGAATATCTACAGGCCAACCTAACTATGATACTTTTAACATTGCTCCATTTTATGAATTTAGCACCGGTAATAGATTTTTAGAATTCCATACTGAGCATAATTTTAATGGTTACATCATGAATAAAATACCATTGCTGAGAGCTTTAAAATCGCAACTCGTGTTAGGCTATCACTTTTTAAAAACTCCTACCATGAATCATTATGAAGAATTTACTATTGGCTTAGATAGGCTAGGTTTTGGCAAGTTTAAGTTTTTTAGAGTAGATTATATCAAAGCATTTGAAAACGGAAAAGGAAGAGATGGCGTGGTATTAGGTTTAAAATTCTTAAATGTTTTTGAATAAAAGCACCATTTTATTATAATATTATTTTCAAGTTTAATTTATGTACGTTATTTTAAAATCAAATAACTATCATTTTTGAAATTAACGTTTTAAATATTAATTAAAATCAAAAAAGACTTTACAATTAATTGTAAAGTCTTCATTTTTAAGTATCGAAGACGGGATTTAAACCCAAAATCTCAAGGTTAAGAAAATTTAATAAATCTCATAGGCCCTTATTAAATATGAAGCGTTGACTTTATTTCATATTTACTTTTATTTTGACCTACCCCATTGCCTTTCTCATTTCATCATAAAAAATGCAATTTCCAATAAAAAACCCCTAAAATTGGGTTTTTTAGGGGTTTATGTATTTTGTGAAATAGTTCAATTTAAATTTTAGTAAAAGTTACTTCCTCTGTTTCAAATAATGAAAATCGTAATACCATAGTTGTTTCTGTTAAAGATACTATTGTAAAAGCAATAGGAATACTTAATTGACTGGAAGTAATGGTAAGGGTCTGGCCATTTTGCACCCAAGTACCACTAGAAGTTTCGTCAAAGCACTGGTCATATTCATCATAATTTCCATTGTTTTGATATCTATCCAGCCAAGGTAATCACAAGGTTCATAATTTTCAGGATTAGAATAATTTGTAATTTTCCATTTTCCAACAACAGTCGCATCACTGGAATCACTTGAACAGGAAGAAAAGGTTAAAAAAACAACCTATAAAACTAAATAAATATTTTTTTATTTTCATTTTTTATATGTGTTAATATACAAATATAGAATATCTTTTAATCTAAATAAAAAAACTCCTAAAAATAAGATTTTTTAGGAGTTAATGTTTCGTAGCGAGAGAGAGATTTGAACTCTCGACCTCAGGGTTATGAATCCTGCGCTCTAACCAACTGAGCTACCTCGCCTGGACACATTTCTGAAATGCGAGTGCAAAGATAACAATAAAACACAACCATACAAATGAGAAGGTAAAAATAAATTTAGTAAAATATTTTTTTTATAAACTATTTAATTGATATATTTCGAAAAAATAAACCTATGTCTCAAAAAGTACGAATCGAATTGGAAATTCCAATCCATTCTTCCCCCATGCTTCTGTATCAATATATTTCAACTCCCTCTGGACTTGCAGAATGGTTTGCTGATAATGTAAATTCAAGAGGGGAAATTTTTAATTTCTTTTGGGATGACGAATCACAAAAAGCAAAGTTAGTTTCAAAAAAAACTGGTGAAAGAGTTAAGTTTAAATGGTTAGATGAAAATGATAAAGAGACGGATTATTTCTTTGAGTTAAAAATTTTAGAAGATGAAATAACCAAAGATGTATCTATATTGGTAGTTGATTTTTCAGAAGAAAATGAAATAGAAGAAACCAAACAATTATGGACAAATCAAATTAACGATTTAAAACACACCATAGGATCCTATTAACATGATAAACTATAACGGAAAAATAGTTACCCCCCTAGATGAATTTAGTTTAAATAGGGGGTTTTATTATGCAGATGCAGTATTTGAAACTATTAAAATTAGTAATGGTAAAATTGCTTTTTTAGAAGACCACTATTTTCGTTTAATGGCATCTATGCGAATTTTAAGGATGTCTATTCCAAATTATTTTACCCTAGAATGGTTGGCTGAAGAGATATTCAAAACAACACAAGAAGCCAATGCAAGAGTTAAAATAGTAGTATTTCGTGATGCATCTGGTTACTATACTCCTTCAACTAATCAAGTTTCTTTTGTTATAGAAGTTATCTCTTTATTATTCGATAAATATTCTTTTTCTGATTCTTCAACTTACGAAGTAGAATTGTTTAAAGACTATTATATAACTGCTAATTTACTTAGCACCATCAAAAGCACTAACAAGCAAGTACAAGTTTTGGCAGCTGTTTTTGCTAAAGAGAATGATTACCAAAATTGTTTTCTTTTAAATGAACATAAAAATATTGCAGAAGCTATTAATGGCAATATATTTATGTCAAAAAATAAGGAGTTAGTAACTCCTCCACTATCTGATGGCGCTTTAAATGGTATCATTAGGAAGCAACTCCTGCAAAAAAAAGAGATTAATGGCGTAAAAATAATAGAGAAAAGCATCTCAACATTTGATTTACAATTAGCAGATGAGGTGTTTATTACCAATACCATTCAAGGAGTTATATCGGTAAACAAATATCGAAAAAAAGAGTTTATCACCCAATTGGCACCTATAGTAGTGGATTACTTGAATACTTTAATTTAAATTGGGATCGGAGGGTGCATTAGACCATAATAAGTATGCTCCACCCAATTCTTTCATTTTCTTTTTCCAAAAACCAGAGGTTACTTTTTCAAAGATATTCTGGCGATACTTATTTTCACAAACCAACCAAGTATTGGCTTCTAGTTCATCCAACATTTGGCTGGCATCCCAACCGGAGTAGCCTAAAAAAAATCGTATTCTTTCTTTTGGAATCATGGAACGTTGTAATAAATTTTTTGTAATTTCAAAATCACCGCCCCAATAAATGCCATCGGTAATTTCAATACTATCTGGAATCAACTCCGGAATTGTATGTATAAAATATAAATTGTCTTGTTCTACCGGACCACCATTGTATATGGTATGAAATGCATTGATTTCTGGTATCAAATCATTTAAAGTATAAGATAATGGCTTGTTCAACATAAATCCAACCGAACCTGCAGTACTGTGCTCTACTAACAAAATTACAGAACGATGAAACGACATATCCCCAATAATACTTGGCTCTGCAACCAACAAAATTCCTTTTTTTAATTTAACAGAATTCATATTTACTTTTTATATTATGGTAAGTAAATTACCAAAAACAAAATAAACAAAAAAAGCTCCAAAAGGAGCTTTTTAACATTTCAAGTACTTAAAATTAGTTTACAGAACCTTCTAATTCAGCACCAGCTTTAAACTTTACTACGTTTTTAGCAGCAATTTTAATAGTTTTTCCAGTTTGTGGATTTCTACCATCTCTTGCAGCTCTTTTAGAAACTGACCAAGATCCGAAACCTACTAAAGAAACTCTTCCTCCTTTTTTAAGAGTAGCTCCTACGTTGTTTAAAAATGACTCTAAAGCCAATTTAGCTGCTGCTTTTGAAATTCCAGCGTCTGCTGCAATAGCATTGATTAATTCTGATTTGTTCATAGTTAAAATATTTATTAGTTGGTTAAACAAATATATTAACAAATTTAGCAGTTAATCATTACCACGCAAGTAAATACAAGGTTTTTTACAAAAATTGTTGATAAATAAGAAGAATTGTTAATATAAAATTTACACAAAGAGATATTTTTACCTAAAAACTAAATAAAACTCCCGTGTTTACTTCCTTTCCAACCATTCAACAAATCTTTTACCTGCATTCGTTTTTTACCAGGTAATTGTAATTCAACCATTTCAATTACTTCATCTTTGGCACCTACCAACCATTTTTTATTTTTAATTAAAAATGCTCCAGGAGTTAAGTTGTTTTTCTCATCAGAAATTTTTACTTCGTATACTTTTACTATTATTTCTGATTCATCTTCTTTCAAATTTGTCCATGCAGCAGGGAAAGGATTCAATCCACGAACTAAATTTTTTATTTGAATTGCTGATACATTCCAATCAATTTTGGTATTTTCCTTAGTTAGCTTTGGTGCAGGGAGCAAATCATCACTTTCTTGTTGTAAAAAAGTGGTAACGTTTCCAGATTGTAAAAGATGTAAAGTATCATCCACAACTGCGCAACCCAATTCCATCAATTTTTGGTATAAAGTGCTCAGGTTGTCTTCGTTTAAAATTGGAATTTCTTTTTGTAAAATAACCTCACCGGTATCAATTTTATCATCTATAAAAAAAGTAGAAACTCCGGTAGTTGGTAATCCGTAAATCAAAGCCCACTGGATGGGGGCTGCACCTCTTAATTGTGGCAATAAGGAACCATGTAAATTAAATGTGCCAAGTTTTGGCATTTTCCACACGATTTCTGGTAGCATTCGGAAAGCTACTACTACAAAAACATCGGCTTGCAAGGATTCTAAAGCATTTAAAAAATCAGAATCCTTTAATTTGTTGGGTTGTAAGACTGGAATTTGATGTGCTTCTGCTAACTTTTTTACCGGACTACTTTGCAGTTGCAACCCTCTTCCCGCAGGTTTGTCAGGAATAGTTACCACACCTACCACATTCCACTTTTTTTCGATAATATATTTCAAAATCCCCGCGGCAAATTCAGGGGTTCCCATAAAAACAATTTTCATACTTTTTTGATTTGTAATTGATTGATGGCGTTATAAGCCAAAAAATTATCCTCTATTAACTCTTCCAAAATTTCTAAAAGAATATATTGCTCCAAAGTCAAAACTAATTGCAGTTCTTTGGAACTCATTGGTTTTTGTTGTATTAATTGAATGATGTTCTTCTTTATTTCTTCCTTTTTTATAGGTTTGCTTTTTTGTGAAGTAAGACAATGCGAACACTTTCCGCATTTTTGCTCCATTGGCTGGTCAAAATAATGCAACATATACTGAGGAATACAAGTCTTTGTTTGTAAAACCAATTGTTCCATTGCTTTCCATTGGTCTAGTCTTTTTTGGTTTTGCTGTTGTAAATATTTTGCAGTTCTATCAATGGTATAATCATCCTCGCGAACTTCTAGAAAAGTAATTAATATATCAGCCTTTTGGTATTCGTAAAATATTAACCCAACTGCATACAAATTTTGTAGTTTTTGAGCGATAATATCAGTAGAAGTTTGTACTAATTTTGCCAAATACTCTCTACTGACTTCACAAACATGGTCAAAAATTCCGGGATATGTTCGCATCATCATTAAAAGCAACTCTTTGTTGGTTGAATTTTGGTGTAAATACTCCAAAATCTGACTTTGAGGCAATACTATCTGAGCCTTTTCATGGTGCATGGCTTGCCATTGAATTTGTACAATTCCCTGACGTTCTATAAACTGTAACGCAGAAGTTATGGTAGAAATTTTCCAAGCGTATTTTTCCGCAAATGATTGCATTTCTAATGCATAGGTTTGACCGATTCCTTCCCCGTAGGCAATTTGCAAGTGACTACACAACTGACGGTACATTTTTTGCAAAAACTCTTTCGGAATTATTTGTTGTTTTACCAATTGTTCTTGATGATGCAAATCCTGCTCACTAAACAGCAAAAAACAAGAACTTTCTTTGCCGTCTCTTCCTGCCCTTCCAGATTCTTGGTAATAATTTTCTACATTTTCGGATGGTTGTACATGAATTACCATTCGTACATCAGGTTTGTCAATTCCCATTCCAAAGGCATTGGTAGCTACCATTACTCTTGTTTCATTTTGCAACCACATTTCCATGTTTCTCGACTTCTCTTCTAACAACATCCCTCCGTGAAAATAAGTAGCTTTTATGTTATGTAAATTTAAATAAGCAGCAATATCGTTCGTTGCCTTTCTAGTTCTCACGTAAACAATAGCACAACCAGTATTTTGAGTAAGTAATCTTCTTAGTTCAAAATATTTATCAGAGGTTTCCAAAAAATGGTATTGCAAGTTTGATCGGTAAAACTCCGATTCCAAAATCACTGCCTCTTTCATTGCCAATTGCTCCTGAATGTCTTTTTGCACCAGCTTGGTTGCGGTAGCAGTTAATGCCATTACAGGAATTTTTGGGAATAGAGTTCTTAACTCCTTGATTTTTAAAAATGAAGGCCGGAAATCGTGCCCCCATTGCGACACACAATGGGCTTCATCTACAATAATAGAACTGATAGGTAAGTTGGAAAGTTTCTCAACAAACCAGGCATTTAGCAATCTCTCCGGAGCCAAATATAAAAACTGATAATTGCCAAACTGTAAATTATCAAATAATCGAATCAAATCTTCTTCAGAATAATAACCCGAGAGTTGCATGGCTTTGATTCCTTTATTTTGCAAAGCATTCACCTGATCTTTCATCAAAGCAACAAGTGGCGAAATCACCAAACCTATTCCGTCTTGAGCTAAAATCGGAATTTGATAACATATAGACTTACCACCACCGGTAGGCATTAAAACCAAAGTGTCTTTTCCAAGCAAAAAATTGGAAATAGCATCTTTTTGCACTCCTCTAAACGAAGGCAATCCCCAATATTGCTGTAAAAGTTGCTCTGGTGTGGACATGCTACAATCTTTCTAAAACATAAGAAACTCTTTCGTGAATGGTTCCCGGTGGCACCACATGTAATTGGTATCCATATTTTTCGTAGGTAGCTTTTAAATGTTGATCTATCAACTCAGCTTGTGCAAAAGTTTCGTATCGTTGGGCATCATTTTCGTAAATAGCTTCCCAAGGTGGGAGCAAAAAAACAGCATCATATACATGATTTTGTGAAGCTTTGATAAATTTTTCAGGAACTTCTTGTTCCGTAAAATGCAAATAAGCTTCAATATCCGGAATGCCTCTGTCTAAAAAAACTATGCCCGAAAATTCTTTTGCTTCATAATATTGTTGCATTCTTCCTTCTAACAATTTTTCACTAAACAAGTATGGATCATGTAAAAACATTTGTTCAATACCTTGTAATTGAGCTTGTTTGGTTACATGCCTGGAAATTTCCGGAAAACAATAATATCCCAAATGCTTCAGTTGGTTTACCAAAGTGGTTTTTCCGGAGCTTGGTGCTCCTGTGATTACTATCTTTTTTAAATTACTCATATACTTTGCAAAATGCACAAAAATACCAAGAATTCAAAGAAAATACACTATAGCCTTTTGGAAGCCTTTAAAAATTCTTCTAAACAAAATTTACTTTATATTTGTGCCATATTGAAATGAATTATGAATGCAGAAAAAGAAGCATTTTACAAACGCTTAAAAGAAGAACTTGCCAACACTTCTCTATGGCCAACCTTGTATTTATACAAATTTATTGTGCCAACTGATCAAGAAAAAATTGAAACAATTCACCAAGCATTCAACAACTTGGGGGCTGTTATCCAAACAAAAAAGTCTTCCAACGGCAATTTTACAAGTGTTTCTATTCAGGTAACCATGCAAAATCCTGACCATGTGATAGAAAAATACCAAGAGCTTTCTACTATAGAAGGCATCATATCGTTATAAAAATATGACTGAACCAATCGCTACCACCCATTTACATTTGGAATACAACTCTGAGAGAGAATATTTGCGAATTCCGGAATATGGCAGACATTTACAAAAGTTAATTGATTTGGCTTGCGAAATTCCTACCAAAGAAGAACGTAACAAAGCTGCCAAACACATTATTAATGTTATGGGGACTTTGAATCCGCATTTGCGAGATGTTCCAGATTTTCAGCACAAATTATGGGACCAGATATTTATTATGTCTGATTTTAAATTAAATGTAGATTCTCCTTATCCAATTCCAACCAAAGAACTATTGCACTTAAAACCAGACCCCTTGGCATACCCCCAAAAAAATCCGAAATACCGATTTTATGGCAACCACATCAAATCGATGATTGATGTAGCAAATAGCTGGGAAGCAGGAGAATTAAAAGATATTTTGATTAAAGTGATTGCCAATCACATGAAAAAATCTTACTTAAGTTGGAACAAAGATGTGGTAGAGGATCAAGTAATTTTTGATCATTTGTTAGAATTATCTAGAGGTAAAATTAACTTACACACTACCCAACAAGAGTTGTCAACCACAAGTGCTTTATTGCGTACCAATAAAAAGGTTTCTAATAAAACTTTTAATGGAAACAATCAACAAAATAATCAAGTGAAAAATAATCGTCCGAATTTTAAAAACAAAAACAAGAATTTTTACAAAAAAAACAAACCTAATCAAAATAACCAATAGACGAATTCATTCATGGGAACTTTTAAAATAGAAGGCGGTCATGCCTTAAAAGGAGAAATTACCCCACAAGGTGCTAAGAACGAGTGTTTACAAATACTTTGTGCCGTTTTACTTACGGACCAAAAAGTTACAATTCACAACATTCCTGATATTATTGATGTAAATAAATTGATAACCCTGTTAGAAAATTTAGGAGTTAAAATTCAGAAAATTGCTTCAGGTTCATACACTTTTCAGGCTGATGAAGTAAATATAGAATATTTAGAAACAGAACAATATAAAAAAGAAGGTGGAGCATTAAGAGGCTCTATTATGATTGTTGGTCCTTTATTAGCTCGTTTTGGAAAAGGATACATTCCTAAACCTGGAGGAGATAAAATTGGTAGGAGAAGATTAGACACCCACTTTGAAGGTTTTATTCAATTAGGTGCTAACTTTAGATACAACCGAGAAGATCATTTTTATGGTGTAGAAGCAACCAAATTAAAAGGCACTTACATGTTGTTGGATGAAGCTTCTGTGACCGGAACCGCTAATATAGTAATGGCAGCAGTTTTGGCAGAAGGCAAAACTACCATTTACAACGCTGCATGCGAACCTTATTTGCAACAGTTGTGTAAGATGTTGAATAGCATGGGAGCCAAAATCACCGGTGTTGGTTCTAATTTATTGCACATTGAAGGAGTGGAGAAATTAGAAGGATGTGTGCATCGTATTTTACCAGATATGATTGAAATTGGTAGCTGGATTGGATTGGCTGCCATGACCCGCTCTGAATTAACGATTAAAAATGTAAGCTGGGAAAACTTAGGTGTGATTCCAAATGTTTTTAGAAAATTGGGAATTACTATTGAAAAAAAGGGAGACGATATGTACATTCCTGCTCATAAAGATGGCTACGAAGTAAAAACTGATATTGATGGTTCGATTTTAACCATTGCAGATGCTCCATGGCCAGGCTTTACTCCAGATTTATTGAGTATTGTTTTGGTAGTTGCTACCCAAGCCAAAGGAGATGTATTGATTCACCAAAAAATGTTTGAAAGCAGGTTATTTTTTGTAGATAAATTGATTGATATGGGAGCTAAAATTATTTTATGCGACCCACATAGGGCTACGGTAATTGGTCATAACTTTCAGTCGCAATTAAAAGCAACTACCATGAGTTCACCTGACATTCGTGCGGGTATTTCGTTATTGATTGCTGCTTTATCTGCCAAAGGAACGAGCACTATCCAAAATATCGAACAAATTGACCGTGGTTACGAACGTATTGATGAGAGATTAAGAGCAATTGGTGCGAAGATTTTACGTGCTTAATTTCAAATAAGTTAAATTTTAAAAAGGTCATAAGTTGAAATATACATCATATGACCTCTTTTTTTTTAGGCTTTATTTTTAAAATCAATCAAAAAATAGTAAATTAATCTTAAATACTATATAAAATTTGTTGAAAATCAACTTTAAATTGATCTTTATTTTCAGCTGATGACCAAGAAATTACTTTATAAAACGCTTTCTCTGTTTCAACTACTCCAACTAGATAAAATATTTCTAATTCGGCATCTTGATCATAATAAAAAACATCACTTTCAATAAAACTAATCTTACCTTGAGTTGAAAATTTAGGGGTTGAAACTTTTTTGCTCTTCTCACAAACCAAAAAATCATTCATGAATTCCTCATAAAATTCTGAAATTGAAGAAAAATTCATTTCAACTAAATTTAATTCCTCTTTGGTATCATATATCACAAATCCATACACATCTTTAATAACACTTTTATATTGAATAGATGCAGCAGAATTTAAGCCTCCAGTTTTACTCATGTAATTAGGCAAACTGAGTTGATAAGTGTGTCCTCCTTCATAAGCTTTCATAGAAGTTTGAGCATCAATTGTTTGAACAATCAACACAAGTACAATAAAAAGAAAATGTTTTTTCATTTATAATTTGATTTTTATTTACTTTTTTTTAAAACGCTTATTTTTTAATTTTTTGATGAGACCTAATTCTTAAAAATAATTTTCTAATAAAACTTAATATAAGTAGTAAATATTTAAGCAAATTCTGGTCTATTATTTTAAATCAATTTAATTTTAACATTAAATTATATATAAAAGGACAAAATAGCTTGTATTACTTTTTTTACATGTGCATGAGTTAACATTGGGCACATTGGCAAACTTAATATTTTATTAGACATGGTTTCTGCATTAGGACAAATGTTAATTGGCAAATTTTGAAATGCCTCGTGTTGGGAATTAGCTTTCGGATAATGTATCATGGTTTGAATACCCTGTTTTTGTAAATGTTTTTGCAAATCATTTCTTTTTTCGGAAGTTATTACAAATAAATGATATACATGTGAACCATCAGAAACAATATCTGGTAAATCAATCGGAGCGTCTTGCAATCCTTCATGGTACCATAAAGCCCGTTGTATTCGATTTTTATTGAATGTGTCTAAATCGCTTAATTTATGCAACATAAATCCAGCTTGTAAAGTATCTAATCGATAATTAAAACCAATTTTTGTATGTTGGTATTTTTCCGGACTTCCGTAATTGGATAGCATTCGAACCATTTTTGCCAAATCTTCGTAGTTTGTAGTAACTGCACCACCATCTCCCAATGCCCCTAAGTTTTTAGATGGATAAAAACTAAAACCAGCAGCAATTCCCCAACTACCGGCTTTTTTACTTTGGATAGAAGCCCCATGTGCTTGGGCAGCATCTTCCACAACTAATAAATGTGATGCTTCTGCCAAAGCCAAAACATCTGTCATTGGAACCATTTGTCCGTATAAATGCACTACTAAAATTGCTTTGACTTTAGGAGTCACTTTTTTTTCAAAGTCAACAGCGAATGTATTGTAAGAATGCACATTAACATCCACCAAAACAGGTTTTAATCCTGCATGTACAATGGATAACACCGAAGCAATGTATGTATGAGCTGGTACCAAAACTTGGTCACCCTCTTTTAGTTTTCCTAACTGTATCAACGATTTCCAAATCAAAGTTAACGCATCCAATCCATTAGAAACTCCAATAGCGTATTTTGTACCAATATATTGGGCAAATTGATTTTCGAATTGGATAACCGAATCTCCTAAAATCCATTGCGAACTATTTAATTCGTTTTGCAAAACTTGTTGAAAAGCATCTTGATACTTGGCATTGATACTTTTCAAATTTAAAAAAGGGATTATATCCATACTTCTTGAATTAATGGATAATTTTTTATTTCAATTTCATAAATATCTTGTCGAATTGGTTTGGCTCCAAAACCTTGCTTCCAGTAAAACAAACCTTCATTAATTTTCGTGCCTTTTAGTTCGTGAGAGATACCAAAGTCAAAATACTTTTTGTGCGAAAAAAATGTGGTTAACAACTCATGGTGCAAAAAATCCAAACTACCTAATAAATTTTTAGCCTTGTTAGATGCAATATACTGGGAATGAACCACATTAGACGAAATAAATAAAATGGTTCCTGCAACTATTTGTTGCTCCTGAAAAACTCCATATAATTGAATGTTATTTGGAAATTTTTGGTGTAATATGAGCATTTCTTCTAAAGAGTGTACAGGTTTTTGTTGGTGTTTATCCTGCAAATTTGGCAACAATAACTGGTGGTAAAAGTATTCCCACTGATTGCTTAATTGTACATACAATTGGTTTTGTATCCCTCTTTTTACTCCAGCTTTTCTGTCGGTAGTTAATTGTATGTCACATTGCAAATCTACTACTTGACACAAATGACGTTCTTGTAATCTAGCTTGAGTAATAAAGGTAAGGTAAGAAAATTCATCTCTCGGTGATGTCCCGTAAAAACTCGGAATCTCTTTCCAAAATAATTTTTCAAAACCTTGTTGGTATAAAAATTCTAATACCAAATAAAAATACTTCATCCATTGCAAACTAGTGCACTTTTCTGGCACCACCATTCCCCCGTAAGTCAAACCAAAATGAGAATAAATGTTAATCCCTTTTACATGGGCAGGCAATAAGGCAACCAACTTTCCTAAATTATTTTCCACCACCACCGAAGCATCTATAAATAAATGTTGGTGGTACGTCATAAAATCTCGAAAAAACAAAAAACTTGGTTGACTTGCATGGGCTACCAAATGGTTCCATGATTCAGTATCTTCTGGTTTAAAAAATCTTACTTTAAACAATTCCAAGGGTTAAAAAAATAATTTGTACATTTCGAAGTCAAATTGTATTCAGGTATGACCTTCTTCACAAAACGAAGATACCATTTTTTTGTTATCCTTTTAGGATGCTTCTGTTCGAAAATTACTTTTTCGCAAGAAGTCTCCTTATACCAACAATGGAATGGCAGGGTTGGTTTCACGATGATAGGCAATACCTTGAACCCATTGGAAAACTCCTTCCAAACCCAACCTGACATTTTAAGTAGCAGTAGTGCTTTGTTGCAATTAAATGAAAATCAAACTATTTTAAATGCCTATTTGTATTGGTCTGGTAGTGGGACTGGTGATTTTGAAGTCACCTTAAACGGACAACCAATTTCTGCATCACGTACCTTTTCGCATGAAAGAGTTTTTCCCAATGGCAATTTTTATTATTTTTCTGGATTTGCAGATATCACCAATTTGATCCAAAGCACTGGGAATGGTGCCTATGTGTTTGCTGATTTAGATGTTTCCGCACATTTGCCTTTGCATTTTACCCGTAGAACCAATTATGCAGGTTGGGCAATTGTAATTGTTTATGAAGACCCTATACTGCCTCTCAACCAAATCAACTTATATGACGGATTGCAAGGAGTTCCAAGCAATTTGAGCATAGAACTAAGCAGTTTAAATGTATTAGACAACGAAAACTCTAAAATCGGTTTTCTGGCTTGGGAAGGCGACAGCAATATTGCCGTAAACGAAAGTTTAATGTTTAACGGAAATGTGCTAAGCAATCCTCCTTTAAACCCAGCAACCAATGCATTTAATGGCACTAACAGCTTTACGAATAGCTCCAATTTGTACAACATGGACTTGGATGTGTACCCAATTGAAGATTTTTTGCAACCCGGAGACGAAACTGCATTAATTGAGTTAACTTCTGGTCAGGATTTTATTTTGGTAAATGCAGTGCTTACCAAATTAAATAACCAATTGCCTGATGCCACCATTTTTTTACAAGCCCCTCTATTGGTTTGTGATTCCAATGAAGTTACCATTACCTACGAAGTAAGAAATTGGAATGCAACTAATTTTTTACCTGCTCCAACTCCGATAAGATTTTATGCTAACGGACAGTTAATTGCCACTTCCACTACTTTGTTTGACATTCCGATTAACGGAACTGAAAATGGCACCATTACTTTATTAATTCCGAATGACCTCCCAAATCCCTTAGAATTAAAAGCAGTGGTAGATGATGCTGGAAATGGAAATGGTATCATCAATGAATTGATAGAAAACAACAACGATTTTATTATTTCATTTCAGTTAATCAGTTCTCCAATTATACCAGAGATAGCTCCTTTAAAATCATGTAATATTGGATTTGGTAAAGGAATTTTTAATTTGAATGAAGTGGTAGTATCTTTATCATTAACATCATCTCAAAATTTGAATTTCTATTACACAGAACATGATGCATTAACACAACAAAACCCAATTCAAACTTGGGAGAATTTTGAAATCGTTACTCCAGCCAATATTTATTTTCGCTTAGAAGAAGATAAATGCTTTTCTGTTGGAAATGTGATATTGCAAACCAAAAACTGTCCTCCTACTGTGTATAATTATATTTCCGACAACAACGATGGCATGAACGATGTTTTTCATATCAAGGGTTTACGCGACATTTTTCTACAACACGAAATTTATTTGTACGACAGATGGGGAAGTTTGATTTGGAAAGGCAACCAAAACACTCCGGAATGGAGTGGAATTACTACAAAAGGCTATTTGCCAAGAGGTAACCAATCTCCAAAAAGAAGTACCTATTTTTACATTATATATTTAAACGACCCTGATTATCCGGAACCTTTAACCGGATATTTATTTTACCAACGACCAGAATAAAATCTTGTGATAGCTTGCTTAATAATGATGACTTACTTTTCCTAAAAAAATGTACTTTTGCAAGTATTAAAATAAAAGAACTATGGCACATATCACTTTAGGAGGAAATCCTATCAATACCATTGGTGAACTTCCGGCAGTTGGAACCAAAGCACCAAATTTCACTTTGGTTAAAGAAGATTTATCTATGATTTCTTTAGACGACTTAAAAGGAAAAAAAGTAATTTTAAATATTTTTCCAAGCATTGATACAGGGGTTTGTGCAACATCGGTGAGAACTTTTAACCAAAAGGCTTCTTCTATAACCAATACCACTGTGTTATGCGTTTCTAAAGATTTACCGTTTGCACAAAAAAGATTTTGTGGTGCAGAAGGTTTGGAACAAGTAGTAAATGCCTCTGATTTTAGAACAGGTGATTTTGGAAAAGACTATGGACTAACTATAGTAGACAGTGTTCTAGAAGGTTTACACTCAAGAGTGGTGATTGTTTTAGACGAAAATGGCACAATAAAATACACCGAACAAGTTCCAGAAATTGCCCAAGAGCCTAACTACGAAGCTTGTTTAGCTGCATTATAAATGAATTCTAATTTTACCAAAGATAATTCCCTTTTTACGGGTCGGTTAAAAAGCATTGTTTTTGCTGCCAAAGGTGCTTGGAAGTTGGTTACCACCGAACATAGCGTGATGGTGCAAACTAGCATTGCTATAATCATTACTATTTTAGGGTTTTATGTTGGAATTACAAAAAATGAATGGTTGTTTCAAACCCTTGCCATCGGGTTAGTTTTGGGTGTGGAAGGTTTGAACACCGCTGTAGAAAAAATGGCAGATTTTGTACATCCTGATTTTCATCAAAAAATTGGATTTATCAAAGATATTGCTGCTGGTGCTGTGTTTTTTGCAGCAATAACTGCTTTAACTATCGGATTAATCATTTACATCCCATATTTTATTTAGTATGGCAAAAAAAGAAAAGAAAGTTACTTCAAACGAAATCGATCCAAAGTTGCCCAGTCTTAGTTTGCAATCAAAAACTACTTGGGGGATTTTTTTAATGCTACTGGCAGTGGCTCTTTTCTTGTCATACCTATCCTTTTTTATATATTGGAGAGAAGATCAAAGCACTATACATGTTCTTACAGATAGGAATTTTCAGGCTAAAAACTGGTTGGGTAAAATTGGCGCTTGGATTTCGCATATTTCTATTTATCAAGGTTTTGGTGTGAGTATGTTTTTACTCGTTCGGTTATTATTTATCACTAGCTTATCTTTAATCACCAAATGGAGTTTCAAAAAAATACAAAAAACATGGTTTTGGGATTCATATGCTATAATGGTACTATCTATAACTTTCGGATTTTTTGCTAATACCATTCCAGAACTAGGAGGAATTGTTGGCTATGAATTAAACAATTTGTTACAAGACTATATAGGCTCAAGTGGAACAAGTTTAATCATCCTTTTTTTAATAATAATTTATCTGATATATAAAGTTCAAATTCCTGCAGAAAAAATACAACAATGGTTCACTAAAAAAGAAAAGCCAGAACCTCTCGAAGTTCCTTTAGATTCTAATTATGATAATTTAATAGCAAATGAAAAAACAACAATTGAAGAAGAATCTGATGCGGTTAAAACAACTTTTGAAATCAATAAAGATTTTTTAAAGCCAACAATTACAAAGGCTTCTGAAATTTCTTGGAATTCCAAAGAAGAAGAAATAGATCCAGAAAAAATCACCAAAAAAGTTGAAAATTCAACTGAAATAATTGAATTTGAGGAGGGCTTTGTAATTGAACAAACCATTGAGGAAGAAGTTTTAGAAGAAAACCTAGCTGCAAAATTAGTAGCTGATTTTGGTGAGTTTGACCCAACCTTGGAATTGAGTAATTACAAATTTCCAACCATCGATTTATTGAAAGATTATAACGGAGTTGGTATTACAATCAACCAAGAAGAGCTAGAAGAGAATAAAAACAGAATTGTTGAAACTCTTAAAAATTATAAAATTGACATTGCTCAAATTAAAGCAACCGTTGGGCCAACAGTTACTTTATACGAAATTGTACCTGAAGCAGGTGTTAGAATTTCTAAAATCAAAAGTTTAGAGGACGATATTGCACTTTCTTTATCTGCTTTAGGTATTCGCATTATTGCACCAATCCCAGGAAGAGGAACTATTGGAATAGAGGTTCCAAACCAAAAACCAACTATGGTTCCTATGCGAACAGTAATTGCGTCTCCTAAATTTCAAGAAGCAGAAATGGAATTACCGATTGCATTAGGTAAAACAATTTCTAACGAAACTTTTGTGGTAGACTTGGCGAAAATGCCACACATGCTCATGGCTGGTGCTACCGGACAAGGAAAATCGGTTGGATTAAATGCTGTATTAACATCTTTATTATACAAAAAACACCCTGCAGAAGTTAAATTTGTTTTGGTAGATCCTAAAAAAGTAGAATTAACATTATTCAACAAAATTGAAAGGCATTACTTAGCAAAATTACCCGATACCGAAGAAGCCATCATTACGGATACCAGCAAAGTAATCAATACGTTGAATTCACTTTGTATTGAAATGGATGATCGATACTCTTTACTGAAAGATGCCATGGTCCGAAACATCAAAGAGTACAACCAAAAATTCAAAATGCGAAAATTAAATCCAAATGAAGGACATCGATTTTTGCCTTACATCGTATTAGTAGTGGATGAATTTGCAGACTTAATTATGACTGCAGGAAAAGAAGTGGAAACCCCAATTGCTCGTTTGGCCCAATTGGCAAGAGCTATCGGAATTCACTTAATTATTGCAACTCAACGTCCGTCTGTTAACGTAATTACTGGATTAATAAAAGCAAACTTTCCTGCCAGAATTGCCTTTAGAGTTTCTTCAAAAATCGACTCTCGTACTATTTTAGATACCCAAGGAGCAGATCAATTGATAGGAAAAGGGGATTTATTATATACCAATGGAAACGATATGATTCGGGTGCAATGTGCTTTTGTGGATACGCCGGAAGTAGAAAAAATAACAGAATTTATCGGTTCACAAAAAGCTTATGCCCAAGCCTACCAATTGCCAGAATATGTTGGAGAAGATGGTGGCACAGTGCTTGATATAGATATTTCTGAAAGAGATAACATGTTTAGAGAAGCTGCAGAGGTAATTGTAACCTCACAACAAGGCTCTGCCTCATTATTACAACGTAAATTGAAGCTAGGATACAATCGTGCTGGTAGAATTATTGATCAGTTAGAAGCAGCCGGAATTGTAGGGCCATTTGAAGGAAGCAAAGCAAGAAGTGTGAACTTTCCGGATTTGAAATCGCTACATGATTTTTTAGATAATGAGCAGGGGTAGTGATTAGTGAATAGTGAATAGTGAA
>Ga0169931_10002962_pt1 | contig 27308 bp, 29 predicted proteins | sample Kivu_15m_20L_FD_129675 | JGI IMG/M metagenome (GOLD analysis project Ga0169931, IMG submission 129675) | Freshwater microbial communities from Lake Kivu, Western Province, Rwanda to study Microbial Dark Matter (Phase II) - Kivu_15m_20L... | ecosystem: Environmental > Aquatic > Freshwater > Lake...
ATAGTTTGACCTTCGGTTAAATAATAATTTAGGAATAATATATAACATATGAATCATAGACTTCAAATGCAATATCAAAAAACTGAATTCAATAGTCATAATGTCTGTCAATTAAACGGGATATTCAAATGTTGCAAATGTAAAAAAAATAATAGTTTAATGGTAGACACTAATACACTTGTTCAGTTTTGTTTATTTTGTGGAACCCCTAACCAAGTTAAAAAAGAAATTATTTCAATAAAAAATATAAAGTAATTATATAAATGGAAAATTATACTATCTTAATTATTGCCTTTGCTATTTTGATTTTTATAGGACTTATACATAGAAGCAGTGTTGTACGTTCTAATAAAAAGAATAATAAAAAGAAAGAAACCTTCGAATTACTAGAACCACCTCATCTTTTACGAAAATTAGGATTATCTCCTCCTAATTGTCCGTTTAGACACCAATACTAATAAATATTAAATTTAATATATTTTCGTATAATATATTAAATGACAACTCCATACGCTGTATCAACTAATATAGGTTCTGTATCATATAACAATTATGTTAATGCTCCTATAACTGGACCTTTAAGCACTAATCAATATCCTTGTACAATACCATATCATAGTTATGGTGTTTTAGATGGTATCCGACCTACACCACCTCAATTTTATCCAATGCAAGAACCAGTTTATGCTGATATGAACTCAAATATGAGAAAACAATATTTAAGAACAGCTATATCGCAAACAGTGAAAGCTCAACAAACAGCTTTAGGGAAAATGTCTGTCCCACAATCTTATGTTATCAACTCGTCTCAAAGACAAGTGCCTGTATCAACACATACAAATTATATTCCACCCATCCCTTCTTCAATGTATGTTAATATTGTTAAGGCAAATGCGGTTGGTCAAACTGCGTTTAAAGTCAATTTACCTAATTCAGCACCCACCGGCACAAAAAGTTATTATCCAAGCGGTACTCGAAGTACTATTAGAAGGGCTCGTTCTGGTGGATGTGTAGCACCAAAAAAGAAGGGTGCGATTGAAAATACAAGCTTAAGAAATGGTCAAGTTTGCGCTTGGGGAGCAATTGTTCGTCAAAATTATTAATCTACATTTAACTTTAGTAGCTTGGCTTTAGAAAAGGTAGAACCAAATTTTCACATTAAATTTTATTATATAAAAAAGTTTTGCTCCACTTTTACAAAATTGGATAAAAAAATAATATTTACTATTATCATAATATGCCAAACGGATTTCCAGCATTAACTCCTGCATATGGTTTAGGTAGTTATGGTAGAACAGGTGCAGCTCTTACCATTAGCAGTCCTCGTACTATATGTGGTTCTCAAGGTAGAATATACGCATACTATAAGTGTCGTGGACAAGGTTATGAATATGAGCAATATTTAATTAATGCTCTCGGTTTAAAATACTTACCAAAAACTGGTAGAGTAGGTTATTATTAGATTATGAAAACTATATTCTTGGTATTGGTATTTATTATTAGGTGGTGCGTATTTAACTCTTCAAAAATTAGATAATTTAGCATAATTTTGAAGATTCATTAAAAATTTCGTAATCTATATTAACAAATTTTTAATATTTATTTCTTTTAATAATATATAATGCCTAAAAGACAAAGTCACAGACGAAGAAAATCAGGAGGTGGTTGGTTTGATGGTACACCTTCAACAAATACGTATCCCTCAACATCTACATACAATCCTCCAAATCAAAGTTCTAGCGGTAGCAGCTGGTGGAACAGTTTAATGGGTACTAGTACAATGAATACTATTCCAATGGGTACTAGTACAATGAATACAGGTATGGGTACAGCGTCACCGACACCTGTTCTAACTACTGTACCAACGGCAGCGCCAACAATTGTACCAACGACGGTACCTTCCATCGTACCAAGCGCGTCACAGAGTCCAAGTGTTATTCCAAGTGCAACACCAACCACTAGTACAATGAATTCATATGATAGTAATTATGATCCAATGAGAGGAAAAAGAATAATGGGCAATCAAATTGTTACACAAAGATCTTTTGGTGGAAGAACCAGAGGACGTAAAATGAAAGGAGGTTATAAGGACAATATTTCTACAACTGATTTAGCTGCTCATGCTGCTCCATTTTCTGGTCCTACTGCTCAACCTCATAATTTGGTCGGAGGTAGAACTAGAAGACGTGGTAAAAAGGGAGGCAGAAAGAGTTGTAAAAAGGGTGGAAAAACATATAGAAATAGAAAATAAACTTAAAAAATTCATTATTATACATTTATAATAATGAATTTATCTCTCGAATCAGATATATATGAACCAAATATTGATGACAAAGGAAATTATGCCGATTATTTACCACCATCATGTAAATTTATAAATGGTTTAAGATGTCCTTGTGGTGCAAGAAAAGACCATGTATTTGATAGCAGAACAAGTTTTGCAATGCATATAAAAACAAAAACGCACCAAAAATGGTTAACAGACATGAATATGAACAAAATGAATTTTTATTCGGAATGTGAAAAGCTAAAAGAAGTAGTAAATTCTCAGAAAATAATTATTGGAAGATTAGAAAAAGAGGTTAGTACAAAATTAAAAACGATTGATTATTTGACACAACAATTGATGAGTAAAGAATCAGAAAATAATGTAACTGATTTAATATCATTTGATTAGATTATAACGTAATAAAGGTAATTTCTATACAAAATACAAATTTATAATAAATTTTACTATGTATAAATTTTACTATGTATAAATTTTACTATGTATAAATTTTACTATGTATAAATTTTACTATGTATAAATTTTACTATGTATAAATTTTAATATTTGAATATATATAATAATGAAAAAAGATTTAGTTAAACAAAATACCCGTAAAAATAATAAACATAATAAATTAAGTAAAAAAATACAAAAAAGTAGAAAAAATAAACATATGATAGGCGGAAGACCAAAAGTAAGTTTCCCCTATATATATTTTTTTCTCTACTATCAAGCTTTTATAAAATATTTTAACACATTGAATCCTTATTTATCTGGACAAACAAATGCTTGCAATAATATCGCTGTAGGTAAGCGACCAGAATATAAATATAATGGAGAAGTTCCATTTTTAAGCGATGATAGTGAAATTTGCATTTTAGTTTTAAGATACGATGATGCTCTTAATTTAAATAACAATAACGATTTTTTCAATGATCTTAATTTTTTAAATAAAATTTTAGGCCATGCAAAATTGAAATATTATAATAATCTATCATTATTAGGAATTTACGATGTTTGTTTACATGTGTTTAATATTAGTATGGATACACAAGGAAATATCATAAGTGAAGAAAAACAAATTAAAGGAGGTCAAGGCAGCATACTATTTAATTGCATTAAAACATCAACTTCATTTTTAAAGATTAAATTTGATAGATTGTGGTTAGGAATTGATATTAATAATATTGAGTTTGAAAAATTAGCATGGTTATATACATCTAAGGGTTTTGAAGACCCTATATTTAGTAATATTTCTCCCGATGGAAAAGTACTGCCGTTTAATACTATACAATTAACAAGTAAAAGAGGATCATATATAAATAACAAAGATGATGCAATGATTCCTTTTTTTGAAACAATTGATTTATATAATCAACTTAAAACACCACTTGGTCAAGAGGGTATATTTAAATTTAAATTTAATTTTGATAAATCTGCCATATTAAGTCTACGATTAATGCCTTTTCTAAGTTTTTCAGAAAAAAAAGAACTCGTTGGTATTGAGGATTACAGTAAGCAGAGAGAAACTTCTGGTGGATTTTTAATTTATAATTCATATCAAGATAATGGTAGTATAATTAATAACTTATCACTCGATGTTTTTGGTGAAAATTCAACGATTAAATATAATACAGGTGAAATCGGTAGTGTTGAAATTATTGAGGGTCAAAGAATATTTCACACTCATCCTTTTATAAATTATAAAATAACTAATAGTTTAATTGGCCCTCCATCAAGTCAAGACCTAATATCATTTATACATTTTATATCAAAATATATGCAAACACCTATGTCAGAAATACCACAGTTTGGTGCTGTTATAGCAATAGAAGGTATATACATATTCTCATTATCCATTAATGGAATTCGACATTTAAAAAATGGTCTAACACTGCATCCTGATATTATAAAAAATTACGAATATCCATTTGATGAAAGAAAATATGATTGGACTACATACGATACTGATACTACAATACAAGATGATATTGTTAATAATGAGATAACAAAATATTTAAATTGGTTTGATGATGTTAATAAAAAATTTGGTAACTATTTTAAAATGGATTTTAAGCCATGGAAGATAATTGATGAAAAAACTATTTTTGAAGTTCATTATTATAATGGAAATCGTAGTAAAATTTCTCAAATTCCTCAAAATGAAGTCGTATATATGGAAGTTGCAGATGATAAAATGGAACTTGTTGATCATGAACGTCCAGAATTGATTGATGAAACAGAGTTGAAAAAACAACGCATAAATGGAGGTAAAAAACGAATATATAAAAAATAAAAATAAAATAAAATAAATGATTTCCACCTATATAACTAATGATTATCCTTGATTGTAGTAACCTTTGATATATTCTTTATTATTTTGTCTTTCTTATCATCGTCCGTTTCCATAACTTCTATAACAAGCTTATCATATTTATCCGATATTTTTGAAGATGCATTTTTATATTCAGGATATTTCTCTCGAAACTGTGGTAGCAATTTAATATTTTTATTAGATACTCTTATGATTGCCTTTTTTAATCTACTTTTGTTTTCATCTTCTTTCATCCATTGTCCTTCATCTTTTATGTACATAGTTTCCCTTTTTTTATCTGTACAATGAACAGGTCTTACAGTCTCATCTAAACTATTTAAGTTTTTCACAATTATTTTTGAAATACCATCTACATATCCAAGTTCACCAACTTCCATTAAATCACTCAATTGTAACTTAATGGAATCCACAAAGTCAGTTATATTCATTGCATTTTTACAGGTCTCGTTTAAGAAGAAATTAAGATTAAATGCTTTGTTATGAGAATTCGTGTGAGTATTTGTAGTGTTATTAGTTGTATTATGAGTTCCATTTTTGACTATTTCTAAAATTAATTCTTTTATATCCGTTTGCTCTTTTCGTAATTCAGAATTCTCTTTAATTAGCTCTGAATTTTGTTTAAGTATTTGTAAAATAAGATCTTTATCACTTGGTTCATCGTTTTTTGTACATTTCTTATTGTGTCTCCATAAGTTCTGTCTATGTTGGTATTCTTTATCACAAAATTCGCACTTAAATATCTCTTGATGCCATTTTTTGCCATTAGTTGCCACTAAATTGTCTCCTACATTCTCATTTAGATGTTTTGCAGTTAATAAATGTTTTTCCCAATTATACTTCTTACAGCACGAATAATCACATTTTTGACAATAGTATTTTTTACTGCCATTTTTTGCCACTAATGAGTCTCCTAAACTAATCATAAAATAGCTTGAGAAAATATTTTTAAGTATTTTTTATAAAAAAATTACAATAACAAAATAAAAATATTTGGTTTAGTTTGTGACGATAAATTTTCAATATCGTCACAGAAAATTTCGGTCAGTAAGGACTTTTTCGGCATGCCATTTTTGGACATTTATTTTTGTCCATTTTTGAAAAATCAAAATACTTTTCATTTTTCGAAAACCAACCACTTCCCTTCATATGTAGGGAAGAAAAAATAGACAAAAACCAATGAATTTAAAGAATTCCTCTTCACAATGTAGTATCTCGGTCTTTAAGTCCTTTTATAATATATATTATTCTTCCGTAAGGTCGACGACAATTGGCGGCTCTTTTTTAACGTGTGTTAGAGGTACACCTTTTTTACAACCTGGACATTCATGATACGTCGTTTCCAGTGCAAAACCAGTTTTTTCATTCCACCAACAATCTTCACAAATTCGATGAGCAGCCTTACCGTGTTTCATAAGACATTCGCGAGGTACAAATGTATCCTTTACTGCAACCATTTTTTCACACATACAACATTGTGTACATTCCTTTTTTTTATGATGTCTAAAAGTTTTTGACATTATAAAATATATAAAATAATTCATTTAACCTGTAATTGATTGAATTTATTTTAACGTGATTTTTCCATGAAACGATATAAAATAAATAAACCAAGCACCCCTAAACTCGCAAAATACACTTGAGTTGTGAGATCTCCAGGCATGAAAGTGTCATATTCTTGAAATGCCTCTCTATTAACGTGTTCATTATCAACAAGAGTAACATAATGACTCTCTGATTGGTTTATATTATCATCATCTATTGTTTGTATAGTTACACCCTGACATTGAGGGGAAAGAAATGATGTTAAACATCCTAAAGGCTTATCATTTTCTTGTACTTTTTTATTTCTATTCACTAATAAATCCATATTTTCAATTAATCTATTAATATCTTTAGACGGCTGGCAATGGTTTTCTTTACTCATCATCCCATTATTACTCATCCCATTATTACTCATCCCATTATTACTCATCCCATTATTAGAACTATTATAATACGAATTTATTAATTCATCCGTTAAACCTTGTTGAAATAAATTTGCCATATACTAATTTATATAGATATATTTATTTTGTAAATATGCTGTAATTATATTTATTCAAAAATTATCAAAAATTATATTATTATTATATTACTTTTTATTTTCTTCCATAATAATATAAATGTCATCAGCAGTTTATCCATTAGGAATGAATTCAATGCCTGCTTCAGGTTATACACACAATAGTACATATTATAATAAACAATATATACCTTGGAAAGGAACTGGGGCTAATAGTTTTCCTGTAGGAACAGCACCAGGTCATATAAGACCTCTTACAAATAAGGACCCTGGTAATGTTTTTCCAACTGGATTTGGTTTACCAAGACCAATTAAACATTTTAGAAAAGGCAGAGTTATACCTCCACATCCAGTCGAAGGTGTACCTAACTTAATTATTAATAGCCCTAATGGGGATGTAAATTTGAATATCGACGAAAATGGTTTAATTAATTACAATATAAATAGATTCGTGAAATCAAGCAAAGGAACTTCTCTCGGTGGCGGATTTGGCGGTTCAGGTTTACTTAATGATATGCAAGATAAACCTGGTGCTTATATCGTTAAATTAAACCCACCAAATGAAGTAGATGGAGTTTCACAATTAGATGAAAACTGTAAAACGTGCGAAGGTGTTGGGATTGTTGCATCTTATAAACCAAATTTAACAAATATTACACAGGACCCAGAACCTAATAACACAAATCGCATATTATGCTGTAATCAGGAAAAATTTGCGAGACAACGTGTTGTTTATGCTAGTACCAATTTAAAGAAAAATTATTATACGACTACTAAACAATATCTACAAAATAGATGTAAAACGTACGACCAAAAAGCATTTAATTTCTGGTCTGTTAGAACCAATGGATCCGGACCATATGATAACAATAACCCTTACTACTATTCTGTAGATGGAGATAATGGACCAAAACCAGGCGGACCTTTAGCATTAGCTAATACTTATTTGGCAAATTGTCAATTAAATACACAATTATATGAAGGAAGTCAATTAGCATTGATTAATCAAATGCTCGGTATCATGTTAAACGAAAATATCATTACAAAAACAGAAGTCGACCAATTTAATAGTACTGGTATTAATTCTATTCTTGGATTTTTTGATTGGATACAAGGGTTACCAGAAAGTCAAAAACAGTCGGCAACTGTCGTTTTTGAAGTGTTTATCAATAATCCTTATTCTGGAATGCCGCTTTCCGGTCCAACAAATCCTGCCGGTTGTCAGCTAACCGTTTACAAACCAAATAACTATCAGTTTGCCAAACAAGGTGCTGTATCAAGTTCTACACGTTTACTAAAATTAAATGTTGATACTATTTCTACCAATGCTGCATCTATTCAAAATTATAACAATACTGGTCAATTCCTAGTAACAGCAAATCAATTATATGCAGGTGATGCAAATAATACCAAAAATTTGTTGAAGAATAAAGCGCCTACGTGCAATACACCATGGCCACTCAATTTCTCTCAATCTGGTCAATTTGAAAATAAAAAATTCTGTCGTTTCCAAAACGGACTACCTGAATATCAAAATCCATTATCCCAACCAAGTCCTTACAGATATTTCCCTGGAACAGTTTTTAGTAGCAATCACTATTCACAATCGCCAAATACTTATAATACAACAACAGGTGTGAATGCATATTAAATGGTAAATTGGATGTTTTTATGCTTCAAATTTTTCGTAAAAATATGTTTCATTAAATGGTCTTAAATCTTTTTTGAGTAATTGATGAATACATTCATTACACTCATTTTTATAAATATACCATAACCGATCACCTATAATTTTTTGTTTCCACAGGTTTTTTAGAAAGCGAATTAGTTTTGGTGTTTCAATTTCAATCTGCAAATTTAATAAAATAGTAAACGCTCCAATATTACCATCGGAGAGAATATAAAAAATAGAAAAATATTCTTCATCGAAATTATCAAATAAACTATCTATTTCGGTTGACATATTATATTGCGACTAAATAAATTATTCATAATATTTAATTTATTTACTTAATTTATTTAATTTAACACTTCATTTATGATAGGTAAAAAAATATTAATCTTTTCAGCAAATTTATTACACGGTATTTTGTATTTCTCACACCAAGACACTGATTTTTGAATATTAGTCTTCTTAATATTTTCAAGTTTGTCATCTTTATTTTTATTTTTATATAAAGCGATAATCTGGTCAAATGCTTCTAATTGTTGTTGACCTATAATTATATTTAAGTCATCTATTTTATTCTTAAAATAGTAAGGGACATCATAATCTAAAACGGAATAAATATGTTTATCTTCAAGCTTCTTGATAAATATTAATAATTTTAAATAATTTAGTTTTAGATACTGTAATGATTCCTCATTGTGTATAAACGATTTACAAACTATATATCGGTCAAATGATGTTATATTATTAGTATTCGGTTTACTAATATAAACTTTATCATAAAGAGAAGATAAATAATACAAAATATCAACCACTGGTTTATGAAATACACTTCCGATTTTAATTATCGTTGTTCCATTATGTTTTTGATTTCTAAGTATAACTATTATAGCTTGAATTAATGAAATAAAATAATCCAATATCTCTAACTCCGTATCAGTTTCATAGAATATAAAATCCATTTTAGTCCCATTTAAGTCGTTGTCGATTTCCATTTTATTAGATGAGTAGTGCATATCTGCTAAGCCTTCTCTAAACATTTCAAAACATTCAATAGTATCAACATAATTTGGTGAAATATGTAGAACATTTATTGAATTAACCTCTTTAAATGAGTCAAATATATTTAAATTATTATATATTTCAAGCAAATCATAAAAAATATTATTTTTTGGTTTTAATTTACTTACAGAGAATTTCGAACCAGGGACTTTTGAAAAAATAAATTCATATGGGTTAATTATTTTAACTGCGTCTTCAAAAGAATTATCAGAAAGGTCACAATCATAACAAAACATATCATCGATTTGTTGTTTAATTTCGCCATAATAATTTAATAGGGAATATGAAATACTTGGTCTGCATAATTCATTTGAATACTGTGGATTAACGTAAATGCTATTTATATTTTTTGGTAATATGTAATAACTCATAAGTCTTATTATATATTATAAAATTTATTTAAGTTTGTTACTAATTTTATAGTTTAATCATCCTCATCACTTTCCACAATTAATAATTTTTTAACCTTTTTAACTTCTTTCTTGGGTTCCTTCTTAGGTTCCTTCTTAGGTTCCTTCTTATCAATAGGTTGTTCAATAGGTTCTCCAGACGCTTCAGTGGCAGCAACCAATAATAATTTTTTACTTAGTTTCCTTACTTTAGGTCTGGCTTTTACTTCTTCTTCCTTAGCAACTACTATAGCTTGTTTTGTTTCTTCTTTTTCTCGTTCAACTAATGCTTCTTGATATTCACCTAATTCAAGTTGTATTTTTTCAGTATTAACTTCTCTAACTTTTTTATATATAAAATATCTATTTAGAAATGAAATTTCTTTTTCAAGTGTACTCATATTAGGAGCGGCACCAAATAGAGTTTCCTTAAATTTATTTCGTTTAATTTCATCTAACATATGAATAAACAATTCTCTAAATAATCCAGAACCTTCTGGCAATCCCATCTCATTTGCTTCTTCTCTAGTTATTATTTTAAAGCCATATGCCTCCATAATTCTGTCTAAATAGTTAAAATTAACTAAATATTCAGAAATATCTTGATTAATAGACTCTTGATAAACACTTATTTCATAACCAATGGAACTAGAATTATCTTCAAATGTGTCACCTGTATATATTTTCTTAACCTCCCAAATTTTTTTACCTTCATCTACAAGTTGAATACTATCGCCAGTTTTAACTTTCTTCAATCTATCAAATAATATTTTACCATCATAAGAAGTTCCAATAAAGTAACCATTTAGCTTTGTACATTGAGCAATATTTTTTAAGAATCCTCTCAAGGTATCTGGTGTTTCAAAGAAATAGTGAATCGCAAATTGACACGATGATACATTAAATCCGTTGTCACCCTTACCATATTGTCTAGCAACACCTTTTCCAATTTTATCAGACTCTTTAGGTCCATTTCCAAATACCGCGGCAGTAACTTGTTTAGCCTTATCATTAAGCATAGCACTACCATCTCTTATATTATATGCACTATTACCATTGACAAATAAAGCATAAGGCATATGTTTATTAATTTTTCTAGAGGCAAGGTATCGTGCGCACGCTCCATCGAGACGATTTTCTAAATTATCTGGAGAAATATCTACACCAAATACGAAAGATAATTTGGCAGCAATCCATTTTGGAAGATCACCTGCTTTACCACACGCTAAATCAATTAAAGTATCACCTTGTTTTGCTGCTCCGCTAATCAATAATTTTTTTACGTATAAATTATGGAAATTTTTGAGTCCTTCTGTCTTCATTTTACCGGCTGGTGTATTATAGTAAACATCTTCACTTACAGTAATATCTGGAATACCAAGACCAGTCATTAACATATTCTCATCAATTCTGCCACTTGGATGTATCGATTTCCAGTTTTCATTGCAAACCTTATAAGAATTACCATATTCTTTTTCACCTCGTCGAAGCTTGGCTGTTTTATCATGTCTTACACGTAAAGGTTTCCATCTCCAATCATGGTCTGGGCAATCAATATCATATGAAAATTCCACAATTGTATTATCCGTGATGACTTCACCGCTTTTTGCAAACATTTGTTTGGCACCAGAATCATCCATTCGCAACATTAGATTGCAAATACCAGCATTTGGATCATATGGTTCTGTTGGGTAAAATCTTTTAGGAACATAATCATTTGATTTGCCTGCAGGGTCTTCAAAACGTGGTTTGTATTCTGGAAGATTGTCGTCAATTATATCTTGACAAGGATTAATGAATCCATCATATTTCTCATTAAAACCGCAACGCAATTCAATTACTTTATATTCGTCATATTGGACTTCTTTTGTCATAGTCAATCCATCTTCATACATAGATTTCACAACATCTTCACCAGTTGGTGATTTTACAGTTGTAATTAAGAAATCAATTGTATTATATTGAGGTGGTTTCCATTTGAAAGACCATTCCCAAGTAATTTTTGTTTTTGGACCAGCTTTTCCAATAACAGTGGAGCCTACCCCGTAAAACATATGCGTAAATATCAGACCATCCGTTTCATATTCAAACAATCCTTGCCTTTCTTTTTCAAGAATTGCTTTACAACCGTCAAATATGGTTTGCTTTGTGGACATTGGATAAAATTTTTTAATTGTAAAACGAATCGGTGATATCTCTGTTTTTGTATATTTATCCAAAGGTGATTTTGACATTTGTTTTTCACTAAATTTCGTTGTATTATCTACAATTGAAATCGGATTAACAATATGTCCTAGTTTTTCTAACAAATAAAATCGGCATTTATAGACATCTTGTTCTTCTTCTCTCAACATAAAAGTATAATGTCTTACATCTTTATTTTTATGGAAATAAATATCAAATGCCGCATATAAATTAATAAAATCGCCATTTTTATCATGTGAAATTAATTCACCATCAAATAATGTATTGAAACAATCTTCATTTAATGTTTTCGCACCTGAAAATTTAATGTCCATATTGGTACTAATGAAATATATTTTACCTGTATTTGATATATACATTAAATGTCTTTCACCATCCGCTTTTTCGGTAACAACAAAATCCTTTCTTATATTCGGAATAACGGAATTCTCATCAATAGGTGCAATATTTGTAAGTTGTAATGTAATAGAATTAGGACCAATGAAATTCTGTGTTGTGATTCTTCTTGCAGGTTCATATTCATCCCCCCAGATCATTTTCATATAATCACTCGATATATCGTTCATTTCATTTACTGAAATAGGATACATGGTTCCTTGAATGCCAGCTAAAACATATTTAATAACCTTTCTTAATGCAACTAATAATTGGTCTGGTGTTTGAAATTTAGTTCCAGGTCCAAGCAATTTATTATTTACTTCAATTTCAATCTCATATGACTCGGGATTATTGAAAACATTTGATTCTTCAAGAGTATACACAGGAATTATATAGCTAAAACCGCGCTTATCTTTTCCTTTATTGCCGGATTTAGTAATACTCAAATCAACTCTAACTGGAAAATCAGGATGCTCAAATGTCACGCGATTTAAATATCTAAATTCTTTCTTAGACTTACGCCAATTTTCTATAATGTGATTTTCTATGCCTTTTTTTACTCTTTCTTCTGATTGTAGTGAAACTCTAAGATTAAAATCATTAATATCAACGGGACGAGTCATTTTCTTGTTAATGGGATTAATAAATGGTTTTTTATTGAGAAACTCAACCGACGAAGCAAACGATTTATACACAGAACGAATATCATTGCTTTTACAATAATTTTCAATTCCAATTAATCCATCAATTTGTGTTCTTATATCAGACATTTTAAATCGTCCTGTAGTACTGTCTAAGAATTCATTTTTAATACGAAGTGATGGAACACCTCCTGGATTGGCTGAAACAAAACCAAATGATTTTAAAGTTTTAACAACATTATCATAATCATTTTTGGTTAAACGTTTTATATCCTTTGTTCCAAATCTCACTTCTAATTCATTATTAACAAGAGAAGATGGTGTTATGAATAAACTTTGGTCATAAAACATTTTAACTAATCTGTTAAACTGTTCTGGGGGAGGTATTTTTTTACTTTCTTCTTCTTCGAATTCTTGTTTAATGTTAAATAATTCTTCTTGTATGTCTTGTTTTTCTCCTAATTTATCGGAACCTAATTTATTGGTTTCTAAAATATATTTATTCTTACCAGTTGCTTCATATTCTCTTTTAATATTCCCCAAAACTTCATTACGATATTCTTCTGTATAACCGAGTAATCTTAATTTGTATTCTGGATTAAGACGTTTATAAATGTCCTCGTATTCTTTTAAAATATTATATTCATATCCTAATTCAGGATGATACACGATAACATTTTTATTATTTATTACAGGTGGACTATATGATGGCGTTTTAGGAACGAATTCTTGCAATCGTGGTGGCGGGCTATCTGATGGCGTTTTAGGAATATACTTGTCACCCTCTAAATTAGAAACGTGTGATTTTTCAATAGAATTCATTGTTATATATATACTTAGACATATTTTTAAATTATTGTTCAATTTTTTTATAATCTGTAATCTTATACTTATAATCTAAAAATATTGGATGATTGATTCATATAATTCATTTTTTGTCTTATTCTTACCACTATCAGATTTCATTACATCAATTCCTAATTTTACACAAATATCAGTTAAATCTTTTACCTTATAAGATGACAACGCTTTGATAGGTTTACTCAAATTTTCAATGTTGTATAGTCTGGCTCTAATGTTCTCGAGTGTCTCATTATTTGCGACTTCAAAACCATATTTTTTGTTATATTTTGACTGGAACTCGACCTCTCTAATAATATAAATAGGACCAGTATCATTTATTAACAACTCAAAATACGTATTTCTACTTACAAAAATTAAATTTATATTATCAATTGCACAAAGAGACATAACAGTTTGAATGCTAATATTATTATCATTTGCTAAATTGCTTTCAATACTGGTTATTGTATCGAATTTATATGTTTTAATAATTTGTTTATTCTCTCTAATTTTGCTTACATAATTAATTTTAATTTGCTTTGCAATTAGCGAATTTTTTACATTTAACATTTCATAACTCCCTTCGCCATTTAAGATAATATAATAACACCAAAATAATGTATCTTGTTCTCTAGGAATAAATAAAGTAAGTTGGTTATCCTGTTTTTTTTTCATAATTGGAGCTAATACCATTTTTTCTTTTTCATAAGTTAATTTATATTTTAAATAATTTTGCATATTATTCTCATTTAAAATATAAGGTTCATAATTGTATTCTTCTTGTTTCATCATCTCGGTTATATTAATTTTTTGTATTATCTTTAATATCTTTTGACAATGCAATATCTTTGTTGAAAAATGTATTTCTGTAATCTTCTTTTTGTTGCTCGATAGAAATTAAAGTAGATTCTTGTGTATTTACATATTTGACAAAAAGTGATAATTCATCTAAGACTTCCTTTTTTAGTTCAGATAAATTAATATGAATACCATATTTATTTTCATTTAACGTAACATCTTTAAATTTATTCATAATTCTTAAAACTCCTACTTGATTAAATTTATTCATATTTTCAATACATTCCCTCAAATAATTTAGTTCGCTTACTGAATAGTTATTAATTTCATTTGTGGATACAATAGCCTCCATAATATAGTAATATATGTAATTGTTTTTATATCAATATAATTACAAATATCAAATTATCAAAAAAAATATAATTTATGTATGTATTTATGTATGTATTTATGTATGTATTTATGTATGTATTTATGTATGTATTTATGTATGTATTTATGTATATATTTATGTATTTATATATTTATGTATTATTAGTTTTCAATAACTAGTCGTGGTTTAGGCTTAGAGATGATTTCTTTTTCTTTTTTCTTAAGTTCTCCAATAATAGAAACATATTTATCGTTTAATTCAAATCTCTGACCAACTACTCTTACAGTAATAATATCACCAACTTGTGTTTCGTTGAATTGTTGATTATTAAAATGATGGTCTTTTGCAACAAACACTACAACAGGTGATGGCACTTCAGTTGCAGACTCAGCTCGAATACCAGCTTTTACAATATTCTTAACAGTACATGAAATCAACATTCCTTCGACTGGGAAACAAACATCACATTCAAATATTACTTCAAATACAACATTATTCCCTCTTTCAATAACGCCACTTGAATAACGAATAATTTTTGTTGATTTTGGTTTAACGTAACCTTCAACCACACATTTTCCTTCAAAATTATTTTGAATAAATTCTTCTATAACTTCATTTAAATTTTTACCTATAATAGTAATTGGTAAAACTATTTTTCTAGTCAAAAGACATCTCGAATATATAGATTGTAAATTTGTATCTCGGCGCTTTTTGAATTGTGTAGTTTTAGCGACTGTCTCCATTATATTGTATATACATATTATCTTTTATGTATATTTTATTTCAATTTTTAAATAAAAAAATATAAATAAATTAATACTAACAGTCCCTGGTAGCTTCGCTTATACAACGAACGGTAGCTTCGCTTATACAACGGTAGCTTCGCTTATACAACGAACGGTAGCTTCGCTTATACAAAAACTGTATAAAGTTTATGATAAATCGCCATTTCAGCCGTGAAGAACCATTTTTTATCATTTTGTTCAATTGCATTAAAATATCTTAGAATAAATTCTTCCAAAACACATAACACGTCATTACCCATAGCCTCTTGAATTATATTACCATCTTCATCTTTTACTGCTTTTGTGTTGTCGATTGTATATTTATTTTCACCAATTATTTCATTTAATTTTGCCAGGTTTTTATTTTTACTAGCTTGATCACATCTAGCACCGGTGTCACGTTTAGATGTCATATTCTTCGTTTTGAATGCAAAATCCTTATTTCCCTTTTCATAACCAATAAATCCGACAATTATATTATAATCACTTGGATTAAATGCTAAAAAATCCTTTGTTTCTTTAGAGGATGCTATTTCACGCTGTTCTTCTGGTGAGGCTTCAACCCATCTATTATTTTCATTTAGTATCATAATCATTCTCTTATTCAAATTATAACCAATAAATGCAGTAAAATTATTTGTTGTAATGGAATTTATTTCAAAATAATTTTTAGCATATCTTTCAACCGATTCTTGAGAAATACTTTCGAGAGAATATAAATAATTCATAATATGTATTTTATCTTGAAACAAGAGTAATTCTATCATGTGTGCAACTAAAAATGGAAGCAAATATTTTTTCGATTCTGGATATTCTTTTGACATTTTTTTAATTACAATACCACAATGTTTATACCAATTATCATCTCCTCTTGGCACCTTTGTTTGTTTCAAATATTCAATAGTGGTATCATAATTCACTCTCATTAAATCCATTATACTCTTTCCCTCAGAGAATTCAGTCGCATCTTTTTTCATAATTATTTTATCCAATTTTAAAACAGGTACAGGTTTTACTATTTCTTGTTTTAATTCAAAATTTATCATATCGTGTTTGAAATCTAATGGTACTGACCTATCATAAATAGAAACATTTTTATCTTTCAATTCGACAGGCTGAAACAAATAATATTCTCCAATATTAACCAATCTACCATTTCTTCCGTATTTGTCAACAAGAAATTCATTTTCGTCTTCGATTAATTGTGTCAATGCTGAATAAATTTGAACATAGGGATATTCTTTTGGAGTACGTATTAACCTTAAAAGATTGTCTTTCTTATAAAAAAAAGCCTCTTTAAAAAGCATTCTAATTCTTTGTAAAATTTTTTCGGAATTCATCACAATAAAATTTTGGTCATATGTGTCTTCATTTAAATTTGATTCATCTATTTCTGCATCAGGTCTACAACTATAATTACAAGAAGCCATATAATCACACGACGGTGAAAAAGGTGTGTCGCCTATCTTAAAATCTTTTAGGACTTCTCCTGTAGATAATTCTTGTGTAATTGGTTCTTTTAAACTTGCGGACATTATTTCTTGAGTAAAATTAGTTTGATCATGATTAATTATACAATCAACTGCTGTTTCCTTTAAAACTCTGGTAACTTTACCTATTTGCACAGCTTTATATTCCGCTACACGATATACATATAAATCAGCGGCTTCTTCAATATTTTTATCAAGTATGGTACCGTGCATAAATATTTCAACATTTCGTTGTTCAAATGGTAAGAGAGAATGTGAAAAATTACGAACCGCACGACCAATAATTTGTTCAGGACGATTCATATTATACCACGGGTCAAGTATATGAACCTGTCTTATAAATTTCAAATCAATACCCTCTGAACCTGCTTTAGAAATTAAAACGACTTTAACATTATTACCGTCTTTATTGTCTTCACCAGTTAATCCTTTAACTTCGAAATCATTATTTGGTGATAATCTTGGGTCACCTGTAATCATAGCATAACGAGCTGGTTTAAAATTTTTCTTATCTTGTGGAGGTTGCATTGTTCTCGCATCGACAACTTCTGTTGGTCTAGACTTAAATAATGGTTTAATACCAGTTTGTCCGTACCGAGTGAATCCCATTTCTTCTAATGCAAGAGCTGTTGGAATTAGACCACTATCAATGTACTGAGAATAAATTAAAATAATACCATTAGATACCTTTTTAGATTGAGGATTATATATTTTATCTAATATACATTTTATTTTTGCACTATACTTTCCAATTTCACTTTGAGAGAATATTCTACCATAATTCTTGAGTGTTGTAGGTCTGTATTCAAAATCTCCTTTAACTGGTGGTGATTTACTGTCTAAAAATGACATCATTCTATCTAAACCAATTCTACCTGTTAATTGATGGGGGTCAATTTCTCTTCTATAAGATGATGTTGATGATGTATTTTCTCCACCCATTGATTCTCCACCCATTGATTCTCCACCCAATGATTCCCCGCCTCTTGATGTCCCAAGACCTTGATGACTACGTTGTTCTATATTTATATTGAATTCTCTTTCTGGAAATGTATTAGTAATATCCATTTTTTTTCTTGGGTTTGGATTTATTTTAGGTTTTTCAGGACATTTACCATTGGGTAATCGTTCGCCATATTTACAAGCTCTAAGTTTGCGAGTTTTTTTATTATTTTCATTAATAGGCTTTTCTAGATTTTCTCGAATGATTATTATTGAATCACGTGGATTTATTTTAGGTTTTTCAGGACATTTACCATTGGGTAATCGTTCGCCATATTTACAAGCTCTAAGTTTACGAGTTTTTTTATTACCATTATTTGGTTGTTCAACTTCTGATTTATTTAACTCCATAATCTCTTCTTCCTTCTGAACAGGAGACTCTTCCTCAACTTCCTCAACTTCCTTCACTGGTTCAACTGCTTCTTCTTCAACCTCTCCTGCTTCTTCTTCAACCTTTTCTTCTTCAAATGGAATTGATTCGCTAAAACTCGGAGATATTTCTTCAGATAAACTTTCTTCTGGTATACCATCCAATATTTGTTTTAAATCAGAAACAGGATATGAGATAATTAAAGATTCTAATGGTGTTTGCAATAATGTATAACCAAACGACTCCATATTTTCAAAGCTAGGCATCTCTCTAATAACCCCTTGCTTAGTTGTAATCGTAAATTTTTTATTTCTAAGATTATAAATAATATATTTATAACAACAATATTGACATTTTCCACAGTTCCCACAACCACCTATTTTTGTCAAATATAAACTCAATATGCGTTTCTTATCTTCAAAACTTATTTTTTTAAGATTCATTTGATACTCCGGATATTGAATAGATGGAAATGTTTGTTTAGGTGCAAATTCATTTGGGTAAATTCTATAAGGGAAAGTGTATGGATTTTCACCTCGAACAAATGAAATATATCCAGTTGCCTTTCTTATTAATAACTCCTCTCCATTTTTCTTAAAATCACCATTTCTGTCAAAAATATCCCTCACCTCAATTCTCCCTCTTCTATCATTTGTATTCATAAGATTTAGCAACCACACTATTTCCTTATAATTATTATACATGGGAGTAGCGGAGAGAAGGAGAAACCTCATATTTTGAGCAGCTTTCACCAAAAATTCTAAATTAATAGCAACCTTTTTATTTTCATTATCGTCTGTTTTACGAATATTATGCACTTCATCTATTACAATTAATCTATTATCAAATTCATTACGAAGACGACGAATCACTCTACTATTTAATTCAACTTTTACGTCCTTAAACATTTCGATTTTCGTTTTTTCTCTTTTGATTCCAGGCTTCTTTATATCCATCTTTTCTCTCTGTATTTTAACTTCTTCTTCATAGTTCATTGTTTTAATAATGTAATTAGCAAATTGAACGTAACCTAAAAATAAATAATAATTATTTATTAATGTTTTAATTTGACTAATAACCTTTTCTCTTGGCATAGGCATATTCATAGGATTAATCTCCTTTAATAACTTGTTACCAACACAACCTTTCATACTCCAGATTCCATTGATTTCCTTCAATTTTCTCTCATCGAATAATTGAAGCCTAAAGTTATCCTGTACATTCTCAGAGGCTACAATCATAATTCTTTTAGTAATACCCATTTGTTTCATATAATCTCTCATTTCTTCGCAAACTCCAATAGCACTACATGTTTTACCTGTGCCAAGACCATGATATAATAATAAACTGCTATAAGGTGTTTGAAATGACATAAAATTTTTAACAAATGCTTGATGAGGTTGAAGTTCAAAATCAGCTTTTGCTAAAATATCTGCTTGTTGTTTAATATTTTCATAAATGGTACCATCGTATTTAGTATCATTGAACTCTTTTTTAGTTGCGATTTTAATGTTAAATTCTTTATCATTTAAATTCGGATACAAGTATTCATTTTCATCTTCGTTTTCAGATAAATAATTTCTCTCAATGAGTTCTTTCTTCAGTTGAAACCTATTACATCCCGGAGTAAAAAAATTTTTATCATCGCAATTAATATTTGCATAATCTTGTTCAAGATTCAAACCTTGTTCAAGATTTAAACTTTCTTCAGTATTAGTATTTACATTTTCTCCAGTATTTACATTTTCTCCAGTATTTACATTTTCTCCAGTATTTACACTTGTTGTTGGAAGAGAGGATGATATAGATGACTCAGGTATAGAACTTAAATTATCACTTGCTTGTATATCCGATGAGTTAATATTTGTTTCTTCAACTGGAATATCGGGTTCACTTGGAATACTTTCTTCTTCATCTGTTGACGTTTCTATTATTAATTTCTTTTTTTGATTATCTGTCATAATATTATATTATATATTATGAATATAATCTATATTCTTGTAATACTTTATTAATATTTACTATTAATTCTTTTTTTTCTAAATTATATGGTCTTATTGATTCTAAACATTTATCAATTGATTTCCATTCCAATTTGCTAACCTCTGTAATTTGAAAATTATTTAAGGGATCGATATCTGAATCTGAAGTATCCATTAAGGCCAAAAAATATTTATGTTTATACGATTTATGATTTGAACCGATAAATATTTCTTCAAAAGGGAATATATTTTCGATCACTATTAATTTATTTCTTGAAATGCCGGTTTCTTCTTCGAATTCTCTTAAAGCACATTCTAAATCTTTTTCTTTTTGGTTACGTCTTCCTTTTGGAAATTCCCATTCTGTTTCCTTCCACGCAGTTTTACTCATTCCTATTATATCTTTTAAAGTGTAAACCTTATCTGAAATTGTTACCCCTTCTTTCAATGACTCAAATTTCTTTTTTGATACGGTTTCTTCACTTTTAAACTGCATACTAACTTCACCCCACATTTCTACCCATAATGTATCAAATGGTAATTCTAGTATTCGTTTTTTCTCAGTAATCGACATTTCATCTATAATATTTAATAATTGTTTTAAATTATAAGGTGAATATTTACCTCTAATAAAATCAATATATCCAAAGCTATCTTTGCGTCGTATCATAAGAAATTGTAACCCTTCCGCAGTACACCTAAATGTGATAATTCCATAACTTGTTATAGGTAATTTACATTGATGGAACATATGTCCTTGCTTACCACAATTATTACATACATTTATATTTTTGCTCATAATTGACTTGTATATTATTAAACTAAATATTTAAGTGGTAATTAACTAATTTATAATGTAAAATTTATATATATCCAAAACAATATAAAAATATTTTTATAATAAATAATAAATATAATGACACTTTTAAGTGCGCTATTTCTTTTTTTTAATTTAGTTAGTGCATACGATAGAGAAGCTGCTACTTTTTGGGCGCAAGATTGTGCATTTGGTTGTAAGGAATGTCCGAGTGACACAACTTGTGGTGCTGCATCTTTTACAACTCACGCATTAAATCACGGTAATTGGGGATACGGGTATGAATACGATTGTGCGACTTTATGGTCTAATTTTAAGAATGGACAGTACGATGGATGGGTTTTTGCTGGCACTTCGGAAAATAATATATATAGAGGAGATGTTGTCATTATGAATAACGGTCGTCAAGGAGATGCTAGCCATTGTTGTATTGGCACAGGTAATGGTTTCATAAGTTGTCACGGTCCTAATAACCAGAATATACCTCCATATATGACTGGATTTTTTGGTGGTTTTATTAATGGCGTATACACTTATGTAGGTACAAATAATATAGCAAATGTTACACAAAAACCTGCCATATGTACTGAATGTACGACTAATGTTTGCTCGATTCTTCCTGAGCCAGATTCGTCATTTCCTTGCTATCAAGGAACACCCGTAAATGCTAATATGTGTCATAAAACTGATCCATTGATACACACTGACACATATGTATGCGATACTTGTGCATCACAAGGATATAGTAATTATTTACAAAATGACCCTATATATGTAAATATGGAATTATGGAGTAAAAAGAACAACCCAGCATCTGACAGTGTATATGGTGATACTATCATTAGTTGCAGCCCTTATGAGGCTGATGCATGTAACTGTGTTTATTATGCACGAGACCGTCAGAAGAGTTTACCAAGTGGATTAACGACGTGTGATGATAAGAAGTCAAAGGTAAACTCACATACACCAGCACCGGGTTGTGTTTTATTTCGAACTGGCGACCCAACATATTGTCATGCGGCTTATGTAACAAAGGTTGCAAATGGAAATGTATATTATGATCAAGCAAATTGGACACCGTGTAAATGTTCGTCTGATTATTTGAGTACGAGTAGTAGCGCAATTTTAGGCTATTGGTGTCCTTAAAACAGAACAAAATAATATAATTATAAATTATATAAATGCCAGGTTCACATTTATTTAATTTAGGTTTGAATCAAAAACATTTTCTTTCTACATCGAAAGTAACTGGTCCAGCTATAAATATGGGATGTACAAGAGGGAGAGGGTCAACCACTCGTATGTACAATTATTGCACTAAAAAATCTACAACACCATCATTCTGTATCAATCAATTTATTACTGTTAGATCAAGTTAAATAATTAATATTTTTATAGTTGAAAATATTAATGTCGTCCACTGTTTATCTAGACCCGAAAATTTGGGGGCCCCATTATTGGTTTTTTTTACATACTGTAGCAATGACTTATCCCCACCATCCAAATGCAGTAACAAAAAAGAAATATTATGAATTTATTCAGAATTTACCGCTTTTTATTCCAGTTGAGGAAATTTCAAAAGAATTTGAAAAGTTCATTGATTTGTATCCAATTACACCATATTTAGATAACAGGGATTCATTTGTTAGATGGGTACATTTTGCACACAATAAAATAAATGAAAAACTAGAAAAACCTCAAATCACACTTAATGATTTCTTTGTTCAATATTATAATGAATATAAATCACAAAATGAAAAGTTGGCTGAATTTTATAAACTTAAAGAGAAATTAATTTATGGAAGTATTTTAGTATTGTTATTAGGAAGTATTTATTATTTATACGATAAATAATATAGTTCTATAAAATAATATAGTGTATATATAAATGGCAAAAACTAGAAAAAATTATAGAAATACAGCTAAAGCAAAAAATTTTAAAGCAATATCAACTGGGTTTAAAGCAACGGGTGGAAAAGTGATAGCTTCCGGTGGATACGGTTGTGTTTTCAATCCCGCATTAAAATGTCAAGATGCCAAAAAACGCGAACCAAATAAAATATCGAAATTAATGACGGAAAGACACGCTACACAAGAATACGAACAAATTAAAAAAATTAAGGATAAACTGGTTTCTATTGATAAATATGAAGATTATTTTTTAATATATGATACTACATTATGTAGACCATCTAAATTAACAGCTAGTGATTTGACCGCGTTTAAAGATAAATGTTCTGCATTACCAAAACAGAATATAAATAAGTCAAATATCAACTCCAAATTAGATGAAGTAATGATTTTAAATATTCCAAATGGTGGCTTGCCTGTAGACGACTACATTTATGCTAATGGAGGTTACGATAAGTTGTATGAAACCCATATGGCATTAGTAAATTTACTTAAAAAAGGAATTGTTCCCATGAATAAAAAAGGGTTGTATCACAGTGATATCAAAGATTCCAATATTTTAATTCACGATATTGATGCATCATTAAAAGCACGTTTAATTGATTGGGGGTTAGCTGTCGAGTATACACCAAATTCGAAAGAATTATTTCCTAAAAATTGGCAAAATAGACCATTACAATTCAATGTGCCTTTTTCGGTTGTTATATTTACTGATTTGTTTTACGAAAAATATTCAAAATATTTAAAAGATGGCGGCGAAGTTAATGAGGCTGGTTTGACACCATTTGTCATCGATTATTTAAACCAATGGATAAAAGAACGAGGTGCAGGTCACTATAAATTCATTAATGAAATTATGTTTTTATTGTATAGTAGTACACTAACAAGTATATCGGATGACGATAAACCAAACGTGATTGAAACAGAAATAACCATGCCTTATATAATTGATTACATTGTCGAAGTTTTATTACATTACACAAAATTTAGAGCAGATGGTTCCCTTAATTTGAGAGAATATCTAGACAACGTTTATATCAAAATAGTTGATATATGGGGATTCATAACTGTTTATTATCCATATTTAGAAATGTTCAGTAATAATTATTTTACATTAAACGAGAATGAATTGAAAATATTTAAACAATTACAATACATATTTAACGAATACTTATATACACCTCGTGCTACTCCAATCAAAATGGATGAATTATATGATAATCTTAAAAGATTAGGTAATTTAATACATATTGTAGCACATGGAAAACGTAAGACGACTTCTTCAGAACGCTCTTTAGATGGTGGAAATAAAACGCGTAAGAATTCTAAAAAAGGTTTTAAGAGTTCACCTATATTTAAGAGAAAAAAATTTGTAAAACGATTTAAAAATCCATTCTTCTTATCATTGAAATAAAATCTATTTTTATATATTTATATATTTATATTAATGAAGGTTTTCGATAAATTATGTATTCCAGCAAAAATTTACTTTGCGATTGCAGTTATTGGTACAATTATTGCATTATTAAATGGTGCTAGTATTACGTATGCATTCTGGCAAATGGTTTTTGCGTTTATATGGACATTTGTATTAGGTTTCCTATGTAATAAAGGTTATACATCCATTTCTTGGTTCTTAGTTCTTTTACCTTATCTTCTTATTGCTATATCTATGTTTAATATTTATCAAGTTATCCAAGAAGACGATGGAACATTACTATCGTTAGGATTGCAAGGTCCTTATATAAGGGAGGGTAAAACCTCAAGTAAGCATAAAAGACGTCAAGCAACAAATATATTAGAAAATCTTAAGGGAAAATCTAGTTGTAAACCTTATACAAGAGATATCAAGGATATAATAAGCTTAATTAAAGATATAAAAGTAAAATAAAAAAATTTAGAACAGTGATAATTTTTTAGTAGGTGATGCATATATAATAAAAATCTAGTTCTATTTATATAAATGAAGGATTTTGCTAAAATATGTATGCCAGCAAAAATTTACTTCGCGATTGCAGTGATCACAACAATTTTTGATTTATTTAATGGTGCTAGTATAATATATGCATTTTGGAAAATGTTTTTTGCCTTTATATGGACATTTGTCTTAGGTTTCCTATGTGATAAGGGTTATACATCCATTTCATGGTTCTTGTTTTTTGTTTTTATTCTTTTAGGAGCAATAAATATTACGCAGGAACAAAGACAATTAATGAATTTGCAAAGTCCATATATAATAGAGGGTATGAATAATGCGCAAAGACGAGAAACAGCGATTACTAGATTAGAAGACATTAAAAATTGTAAACCAGATAAAATCGGTGAAGTAATCAAATTAGTTCAAGAGTTGAAGATAAAGTAGAATAATTTGTATATTTAAGAGAAAAAAATTGTCAAAAGATTTAAAAATTCATTTTTCTTATCATTGAAATAAAAATCTAGCGTATTATATATAAATGAAGGATTTCGCTAAGTTGTGTACTCCAGCAAAAATATACTTCGCTATTGCGGTGATTGCTACAATTTTTGCTCTACTTAATGGTGCAACTATGATGTATGCATTCTGGCAAATTGTTTTTGCCTTTATTTGGACATTTGTTTTAGGATGGTTGTGTGATAAAGGATACACCTCCATTTCTTGGTTCCTAGTTCTTTTGCCTTATATTCTTATGGTTTTAGCAATGTTCAATATCTATCACGTTACACAAGAACAAAGACAAATGATGAGAGCAGTTAAATTACAAGGTGCTTATGGTCAAGAGGCTTTTGGGTTTGTGGAGAAGAAGCGATAATACTATGAGTAATATCGATATAAATAAAATAGTCCCTAAGAAAGTTTACACAGTATAGTATATAAATATTATTTTATTATAAGATAATAATATAATATGAGATTGGAAATATTTGTATTGGGTTTAACGGCATTTTTTGTATATAATGCGTATACCGATGGAAAATATACAAAAATGTTATCATCCTTTAAGAAATATTACAAAATGATTTTTTATGCTTTACTAGGTATCGGTATTTATTATATGCTTAAAAGAAATCCGAATAAAGGTCGAGATATGTTATTATATGCGAATAATGTTGTAAAATGTTTACCTATTGACAAAAATTCGATGGATATGTTGAGCCCTATTATTGATTTTTCTGGGTCGACAGAGGGTAGTTTTATGGAATCGTGTAATGGGATACCACCTCTAGGACCAGGTGGTTGTTGTTTAGACCCGCGAGTTCTAACTGGCAAAAGTACTCCAACAACGAAGCGAGCAGTTAGCACAATGCGTAAAAAATATGTTGCTTCTAATCAGGACTGGAAATGTGGACATTGTCATAAACAATTAGACCATACATACGAGATTGATCACAAATTACGATTGGATGAAGGTGGAACAAATGATGTGAATAATTTAATCGCACTATGTCCATCGTGTCATCGTCATAAAACAGCGGATGAAATAATGTAATAAAATGACTTAAATACATTTTACCAAATATTTATAATAATAATTATGTCTAGAGGAGAAAAAGCTATTCTTTTTATTATATCATCTTGGACAGGGTTAGGATTTTATAGAGGAACGAGAAATTATGGTAATGATTATAAAAAAAAATGTATTGAATACGAAGAAAAGAAAAATAACAAATATTACACAATGCAGAAACCTCAATATTTATACTCAAGTTGCGTATGGATTGGTTTATTTGGATTTTTATTATATGTTAACCCTTTAACTGCCTTTGTAGTAATTCAAAAAGAACTGTATAGATTAGAGGTAAATATACGCGGATTACATGAAGAAAAGGAAAAAGATAAATATTATGAACTTTTCTAAATTTATGACCGTTTCTAAATAATTATGACCGTTTCTAAATAATTATGACCGTTTCTAAATAATTATGACCGTTTCTAAATAATTATGA
>Ga0169931_10002963_pt1 | contig 27307 bp, 24 predicted proteins | sample Kivu_15m_20L_FD_129675 | JGI IMG/M metagenome (GOLD analysis project Ga0169931, IMG submission 129675) | Freshwater microbial communities from Lake Kivu, Western Province, Rwanda to study Microbial Dark Matter (Phase II) - Kivu_15m_20L... | ecosystem: Environmental > Aquatic > Freshwater > Lake...
ACGCCGAAGCCCAGCGCCACCGGCACCAGCGAGGGCACCAGCACCAGCAGCAGCGCCAGCACCTCGATGAAGCAGCCCAGGACCAGCAGCATCAGGCACACCAGCACCATGAACTCGGTCGGCCCGGAGGCGATGCCGGTGAAGAACTGCGCGAGCTGGTCCGGCGCCTTCTCCATGGCCAGCACCACGCCCATCATCGACACCCCGCCGATGATCAGGGCGATGGTGGCCGACATGATGGCCGTGTCGTGCACGCAGGCCCAGAAGCGCTGCCAGCTCATCTCGCCATAGATGAAACGGCTGACCAGCACGGCATACACCACCGTCACGGCCGCGGCCTCGGTGGGTGAGAAGAAGCCGCTGAAGATGCCGCCGATGATCACCACCGGCGTCAGCAGCGCGGGAAACGACCGCACGAACAGCCGCATCACTTCGCGCGCGCCCTTGCGCCGCTCCACCGGCAGGCGCTTGCGCCCGGCCATGACGTACAGCATCGCCATCATGGCGGCCGTGCACAGCAGGCCGGGGACGATGCCGCCGAGGAACAGCCCGCCGATGGACGCGCCCGAGACCACGCCGTACACCACCATCGGAATGCTCGGCGGCACCAGCGGGCCGAGGATGGCCGACACCGAGGTCAGCGCGCCAGCCAGCTCAGCCGGGTAGCCGACCTTGTGCATGGCCTCGGCCTCGATCTTGCCAAGGCCGCCGGCGTCCGCCAGCGCCGAGCCCGACATGCCCGAGAAGAACAGGCTGGCCAGGATGTTGACGTGCCCCATGCCGCCGCGGATGTGGCCGACCAGCGAATTGGCGAAGCCGAAGATGTGGTGGGTGATGCCCGAGGCGTTGAAGAGGTTGGCCGCCAGGATGAACAGCGGCACGGCGATGATCGGGAAGCTGTTCAGCCCGTCGACCATGCGCTGCGCGGCGAAGTTCAGGCCGGTGCCGGACCACGCGAAGTAGCCCAGCGAGGCCAGGATCATCGACACGCCGATGGGCGTGCCGATGAGCACCAGCAGCAGCCAGGCGCTGATGAAGATCGTCAGGACCATCGCGATGAGGATGTCAGGGGGTCAGGCCCGGGCCGAGGCGGGCGCGGCCGGCGGACGACGCAGCCGCCGCCACAAGGCCAGGCCCCACAAGGCGGTGCCCACCGGCAGCGCCAGGTAGAGCACGGCGTCGGGCACCGGCAGCGTCACCGACTCGTTGTCCAGCGTGCGCATCACGCCCTTGTAGCCTTGCCAACACAGGTAGCCGGCCAGCACAAACGCCACCGCGTCCTGCACGCGGCGCATCACCGCACGCACACGCGGGCGCAGCAGGTGCGGCAGCACCTCCATGCGCAGGTGCTGGTCGTGCCGCTCGGCCGCGGCGATGCCCAGGAAGGCCATCCACACCCACAGCCAGCGCGTGAGCTCCTCGGTCCAGACCTGGCCGGGGAAGACCCCGAACCGGCCCAGGATCTGCAGCAGGATGACCCCCATCAGCAGGCACAGCAGCGCCGAGGCCAGATGGCCGATCGGGCCGGGCCGGGGAGCGCCGGGTGTGTCGTCAGGGCTCACGTGCAGGTCCTGGTGAGGCGGCCCGGGTCTCGGCTCGGCGGGTGCGCGGGCGATGGGCGGGTGGCCTCGCGGGATCGAGCGCGGACTCAGCGCGTGGCGATGATCTTCTGGATCTCGCCGGCGCCGAACTCGGCCTCGAGCTTGTCGTGGTAGCCCTTCATCGCGGCGCGGAAGGGCGCGGTGTCGACGGTGTTGACCGTCAGGCCCTTGCTGCGGAAGAACTCGATCAGACGGCTCTCGGCCTCAGCCACCAGGCCGCTGCTGACCACGCCGCCGGCCTTGACCGCCTCGGACACCCAGCCCTTCTGCGCATCGGTGAGCTTGGCGAAGTTCTTCTCGCTCATCAGGATGGAGGAGCTGGCGATGAAGTGCCCCGTCAGCGCGATGTGCTTCTGCACTTCGTGCAGCTTGGCGGCCTCGATCGTGGGCAGCGGGTTCTCCTGGGCGTCGACCTGGCGCGTCTGCAGCGCCAGATAGACCTCGGCAAAGGCCACCGGCGCCGGCGTGGCACCGACACCGCGCGCGTACTCGATCAGGAAGGGCACGTTGGGCGTGCGCATCTTCAGGCCCTTGAGGTCGGCCATCGAGTTGATGGGCCGGTTGGCCGTGGTGTGGCGCGCACCCTCGTACCACACGTCCATCACGCGGATGCCCTTCTCGCGGAACTTGGCGTCCATGCGCTGGCCGTACGGGCTCTTGAGGACCGCCTGCAGGTGCTTGTAGTCGGAGATGACGTAGGGCGCGCCTATCAGCTTGAGCTCGGGAATGACATAGCTCATGTCGGGGTATCCCGTCATCGCCATGTCCAGGTCACCGGCCTGCACCTGGCTGACCATGGCCTTGAAGTCACCGAGCTGCGAGCTCGGGAACACCTTCAGCGTCATCGTGCCCTTGGACAGGTCCTCGAGCTTGCGCTTGATCTCCATCGCGCCCTTGTAGGACGGATGGGTCTCGGGCAGTTGCATGCCCAGGCGCAGCGTGACCTGCTGCGCGAAGGAGCTGGCGACGGCGCCGGCCAGGGCCAGGCCAGCGAAGAGTTTGGACAGTTTCATGATGACGTGGTCTCCTGATGGCCTTGGGGATGACACCGGCGCAGCCTCGGCCAAGCGAACTTCAGGCTGCGGGTTGGGAAGCAAAGGCGGATGCCGCGGCGCCCGGGGCGCCCGGAGCCACCGGAGGGCTGGCCGGCACGCGCAGGCTCGTGACCCGCTTGCGGATCTCGTCGAAGTGCCGCTCGTGGGCCTGCTGCAGCGCGCGCGCGTCACCGCTGGCCAGGTTGTCGACGATGGCCAGATGCTCGCGCGCGGTCTGCAGGCGCGAGCTGGGGCCGATCTGCGGCAGCGTGTCGGCCATGCGGTGGAAGACCTTCCAGAACAGGTTGACCAACCGGTCGAGGAAGGGATTGCCCAGGCAGGCGAACAGCGTGGCGTGGAAGTCGCGGTCCTCCTCGGCAAAGCTCTCACCGGCCTGCGCGCGCTGCAGCATGCGCTGCGCAAGGCTGCGCAGCTGGGCCACGTCCTCAGGCGGGATCAGGCCGACGATGCGCGGCACCATGCCGACCTCGAGCGCTGTGCGCACCTCCAGCAGGTGCAGCAACTGCAGGTCATCGGCCAGCATGGAGTACGGCAGGTTGTCGACGATGGCGTCGAAGCTGAACCCGGCGACGAACACACCCTCGCCGTGGCGCGCCTGCAGCACGCCCACCGACTCCAGCGCCTTCATGCCCTCGCGCAGCGAGGGCCGGCTGATGCCGAGTTGCTGCGCCAGCGCTGACTCGGGCGGCAGCGCCTCACCGCCCTTCAACCCGTGACGACCGATGTAGTCCCGGATCTCGAGCGCTGCGAGCTTGTAGGCAGGAACACGACTGGAGAGCTTGGCCATGGAACGGCGTCGAGAGGTCGGAGGTCAGAAGACAGAGGTCAGACAACTGATCGGACGATACCCCTGCCCCTCTGTGAGGGCATCGGCACAAACCCTGAGGTGCGAGGAAGACGAGCCTGGGAAGCTGGTGGGTTTGCAGTACCGGCCACGCAACTCGGGCCCGGCAAGGCCGGCTCTCGCCGGGTGACACTCGGTCTGACGGCCGTATCGACCCGTCGGGCCGCGTGGGTCCGCCCAGATTCAGCCCGGCATCAGCCCAGGCGCTGGATCAGCCCGGGAGGCTGTCGAGCATCAGTCCTGCAACAGGACCACCGCATCCTGCGGCAGCTCGACCGCCACCGCCGCACCCACCTCCAGCACCCCCTGCGTGTCGGCACTGGCCACCAGCACGTCGCCGAGGGCGGTGCTGACGACGTACTCCATCGTCTCGCCCAGGTAGCTGGCACGGCGCACCTCGCCCGGCAGCATGTCACCGGGCACCGCACCCGCACCCGCGCCGTGCAGCCGCACGCGTGCTGGGCGGATGGCCACGTGGCGCTGCTCGCCGGCGGCCGCCCTGCCCGGCAGCACCAGCCGCAGCGCGCCGAGATGCACCTCGACGCGCGGGTTATCCGCCGACGCACCCACCTGCGTCCCCACCTGCGCCGGCAGCACGTTGGCCTCGCCGATGAAATCGGCCACGAAGCGCGTCGCCGGCGCCTCGTGCAGTTCGCGTGGGCTGCCGGCCTGCGCCACGACGGCGTTGTTCATCACGACGATGGTGTCGGAGACGGCCAGCGCCTCTTCCTGGTCGTGCGTCACGTAGATCGCGGTCAGGCCCAGTGTGCGCTGGAGTTCACGGATCTCCTGGCGCACGTGGCGGCGCAACTTGGCGTCCAGGTTGGACAGCGGCTCGTCGAACAGCAGCACGCGCGGCTCGAGCACCAGGGCGCGCGCCACCGCCACGCGCTGCTGCTGCCCGCCGGACAACTCGTGCGGGTAACGCGCGCCAAGGGCCTGCAGGCCCATCAGGCGCAGCACCTCCTGCGTCTTCTGCTCCACGACATCGCGCGGCAGGCGGCTCACTTCCAGGCCGTAGCGCACGTTCTCCACCACCCGCAGGTGCGGGAACAGCGCATAGGACTGGAAGACCATCGAGACATCGCGCTGCGTCGCCGGCAGCCGCGTGACGTCGTCGTCGCCGATCAGGATGCGGCCGTCGCTGACCTTCTCGAGCCCGGCGATCATTCGCAGCGTCGTCGTCTTGCCGCAGCCCGACGGGCCAAGGAGGGTGGTCAGGCAGCCTGCCTGGAAGCTCAGCGTCACGCGGTCGACAGCGGGCGGCGCCTTGGCCGCGTAGCGCTTGGTGACCGCCTGCAGGTGGACAGGGGCGGCCTGGGTACGGACGATCGGATGCATGAGCTCAGGCGGATGTTGGGAGGACAGGCGCATCCGTACCTCTCAGGCCGTGACGCCCAAGGCGCCGCGTGCCAGATAGCCACTGGAACAGCAGGATGCCCACGAGCATCACGAAGATCAAGACCGTCGAGTAGGCGATCGCGATGCCGTACTCGTTGTTCTCGACCCGCCCGATGATGTAGGTGGTGGCCATGTCGTGACGTGCACTCACGAGGAAGACCACCGCACTGATGGCCGTCATCGCCTGCACGAAGCTGTAGACCATGGCTGACAGGATCGCAGGGCGGATGAGAGGGAGGGTGACGCGCTGGAAGGTGGTCGCCGACGAGGCGCGCAAGGTCAGCGAGGCTTCGTCAAGGCTCTTGTCGATCTGCGCCAGAGAGGCGATGCCCGCGCGCACACCCACGGGCATGTTTCGGAAGACGAAGCAGATCACCAGGATGACCGCAGTGCCGGTAAGTTCGAGTGGCGGGACGTTGAAGGCCACGATGTAGCTTACGCCGATGACGGTGCCAGGGATGGCAAAGCTCAGCAGGGTGCCGATCTCGAAGGCCTGCTTGCCAGCGAACTGCTGGCGCGCCAGCAGCCAGGCGGTCAGCAGGCCGATGGCCGCCGTCAGAGGCGCCGCGATCAAGGCAATCTTCAAGGTCGTGGCCAGACTGTTCCAGGCCGAGCCCTTCCAGTGCAGGCCATGGTCATTGAAGGTGATCTCGAAACCCTGCAGATAGTGCCGCAAGGTCAGGGACCAGTTGCGCCCCCAGAGCTCGACGAAACTGCCGTACACGATCAGGCCGTAAACCACCAGCGTAAACAGCGTCCACAGGAGCGTCACGACGATGGCGACCGCCGCCAGCGACCGTGGCAGCGGGGGGTGCATCCCGCCCTCCCCTTTTCCGCTGACCGTGGTGTAGCGCTTGCTGCGGCCCAGCCACAGGTTCTGCGCCGCGAAGGCGGCGATGGTGAAGGCCAGCAGGATCAATGCGAGCACCGCGGCGCGCGCCTGATCGTTCTGCGAGCCGACGATGGCGAAGAAGATCTCGGTGGACAGCACGGTGAAGTTGCCGCCCAGCACCATCGGATTTCCAAAATCGGCCATGCTCTCGATAAAACCGAGCAGGAAGGCGTTGGCCAGACCTGGACGCAGCAAGGGCCAGGTCACCGTGCGGAAGGTCACCCAGTCACTGGCGCGCAGCGTCTGCGAAGCCTCCTCCATCGATGGGCTGACGGCCTCGACCACGCCGACCAGCACCAGGAAGCTGATCGGCGTGAAGGCCAGCACCTGCGCCAGCAACACACCATTGAAACCGTAGATCCAACGTGACGGCGCGATGCCGAAGACCGACGCCACCCACTGGGTGACCACGCCAGACAGACCCAGGAGCAAGATCACGGCCAGCCCGATGACGAAGGGCGGCGTGATGATGGGTAACAGCGTCAGCGCCTTGATGACGCGCTTGAAGGGCATGTCGGTGCGCGTGACCACCAGCGCGAAGGCCAAGCCCAGCAGGGTGGTCAGGAACCCGACGGCCACCGCCAGACCGAGCGAATTCCATGCGGAGCCGCACTGCCCCAGCCCGGTCAGGCAGTTCAGGCGCCAGATCTTCGGGTCGACGAGACGGTCCGCAAGCGCCGCGAGCGCACTGCCGTCCTCGCTGCGCAAGCCGACGAGCAGCATCTGCGCCACCGGCATCAGCACAAACAGGCCCACCAGCGCGATGATCAGGCCCAGCGCGCCCGAGACAAAAGGATCCTGCAGCACCCGCCCGCTGGCGGACAGGCCCCAGGTGAAGAGGAAGAGAAAACCGGTGGCAACCAGCAACGCGCCGTAGCCCATCCCGAATTGGCGTTGCCCGGTCTCGCCAAACACCGCCGTGAGGAAATCGAACGACCACCCCTGAAGACCGAGCGCGTATCCCTGGGCGAACAGGTAGACCAAACCTGCGCCACCGATCCACATCAGCGCCTCGCCGCGCCGGCGCCGATCGGCCATACCGAGCCCCACGGCCAGCCCAACCAACACCAAACCGACCAGAGGCCACAGCCAGGGGCTCGCACCCTGCGCGAGCAGCCACACGGCAGGCGCTGCTTCCGCGTCGGTGGGATAGCCCGGGAGCCACTCGAAGCTCCACAGGCCGTCCTGCTGGGCATACCAAGGCAGCAGGAGGAGCCCCAGCGCGGCCAGCGCGACGAGACCAACCTCCCGGCGCCGGTCAGGCGTCGAGGTCATTCGTGGGGACGCGGCAGGCCGCTGCTACCGGTGTCAATTGAACGGCAGGGAGCCAACCTCGTCGTCCCACTTCTTCAGCAGGCGACGCCGCTCGGCCGAGGAGCCGTACTTGACGAAGTCGTAGTCGATGAGCTTGATCTTGGACAGATCAGGCGACAGTGGCGAGACCGCCGCGTCCATGTTGGAGGGCACTTGGAAGGACCTCACGTCCTTGGCGCGGCTCTGGGACTCCGCAGTCAACGCCCAATCGTAGAACTTCTTGGCATTTTCGAGGTTACGCGCGCCGCGGATGATGCTCATCGAACCGATTTCATAGCCTGTGCCTTCGCAGGGCGCGACCGGCTTGATCGGCTGGCCTGCGGCCGCCACTGCGACCGCATCGTGCATGAAGACGATGCCGATCAGTGTCTCGCCCGCTCCGGCGGCCTTGATCGGCGCCGAGCCGGATTTGGTGTACTGGTTGATGTTGCGATGCAAGGCCTTGAGGTAATCAAAGGCAGCCGCCTCACCCTTGAGTTGCACCAGCGTCGCGAGCGTGGTGTATGCCGTTCCGGAGGAATTCGGGTTGGCCATCTGCACCTTGCCCTTGTAGATGGGCTTGATCAGGTCAGCCCAGCACTGCGGCGCGGGCAGACCCTCCTTCTTGAGCATCTCCTCGTTGTAGCCCCAGCCCAGAGCGCCGGAATAGATGCCGATGGTGCGGTCCTTCGCTGCCTTTGCTTGGTTGAGCGCGAAAGGAGCAATCCGCCCGCGGTTGGGGGACACGTAAGCCTGTGTCAGGTTCTCCTCAGCAGCCTGAAGGTGCGGATCCCCCGTGCCACCCCACCACACATCGCCGCGAGGGTTCGAAGCCTCGGCCTTGATCTGCGCGAATGTCTCGCCCGAGCTCTTGCGCGTCATGTCCACGCGCACGCCTGAGGCCTTCTCGAACTCGGTCTTGGCCTGCTGGCACCAAGCCTCGTCGGAACTGCAGTAGAGGGTCAGGCGCCCCTGAGCCAAGCTGGCTCCGGCGGCCAGAGCAAGAGCGGAAGCGACCGCGGCACGGGACAGACGGGACATCATGAGAACTCCTTTGACCTGACGAACAAAACGCCCAGTTTCAGAACGCTGTATGACAGAAGTGTGACGATCCAGCGATTCAGGGTCAATCCAGGGTTTCACCGATGGCAAGTTGCTCGAAGAGCGTAGCTGTGGCGCGTCGCTCCTGCCTTTGCACCTATGCTGTCGACGCATGAACGACACCCGCTCCCATCTTGCACAGGTTCAGGCCTATCGCGCGGCACTCGCGGCCGGTGTGCCCGTGGACATCGACGCCCCGCCCTCGGAGCCACTGCCGCCGGTCGATCCGGAAGCGCCGACCGCCCTCGTCTTCTCGCCCCATCCCGACGACGAGGCCGTGGTCGGCGCGCTGGGGTTGCGGTTGCGGCGCGAGCATCGCTGGCGGGTCGTGAACGTCGCGGTGACGCTCGGAAGCCTCCCGTCCCGCCGCGCGGCGCGGTGGCAGGAGGCGCTGCGCAGCTGTGACCTGCTCGGCTTCGACCTCGTCAGCCCCACCGGGACGCCGGGCGTGGCGCTCGAACGCGTCACTCGGGCCGACGCGCGGCGTGACGCGGCGGCTTGGCGGCAGGCCGTCGACGCCATCGCCACGCTGATCGCGCAGCACCGGCCGCGCCTCGTCCAGGCCCCGCACGCGCTCGACGGCCACCCGACACACATCGGCACCCACCACCTCGTCATGGACGCCCTGCGCGCCCTGGGTCCCACGCAGCAGCCACACCTGACCTGGTCGGAGTACTGGAACACCCAGATGCAGCCCGGCCTGATGGTCGCGCTGTCCGACATGGATGTCGCCCGCCTGATGGCCGCGGTCGCGCGACACACGGGCGAGGTGCAACGACACCCCTATCACCACGCGCTGCCCGCCTGGCTGATCGACAGCGCGCGCCGCGGTGCCGAGCGGGTGGCCGGCATGGGCGCCCAGGCCACCCACGGCCCCGTCCACGCGACGCTGTACGGCTGGCAGCGCTGGGACGGCCACCGCCTGCGTCACCTCACGCCACGCATCGTGCGCGCCGACGAAGCGCTGGCGCCGGTGTTCGAGCCGAGCCCGCCGAAGGGCAACCCCAGGCGTACCGGCTCGCGTCCGGGCTGAACCGTCGGAGCCTGTCCCCCCTCAGAGACGCAGTTCCGCCGGCAGGTACTTGGCCATCAGGTCCTCGTAGTAAGGCTTGAGCTCGGCCAGCACCGGAGGGTTCGGGTTCTTCGAGTAAAGATCGTAGGGATTGAACTTGCGCACCCAAGGCAGGTTCGCCCGGTCGGTGGCGTCGGTCAGGTGGCCATACTGCTCCTCACGATGCCACGCGTAGAACGAGTGGTAGCGGATCATGTACAGCGCTGGCTCGGGCAGACGGTCCTTCAGCATGTGGAAGAGGTACTCGTCATGCCCCCAGGACATGTGCACGTTGGACAGCCCGCAGCCCGGCTCGTAGATGCCGTGGTCGGTGCCGTACACCGGGTGGTCGTGGTCGGGGTTCAAGGCGAAGAACTCCGGGAAGACGATGCGGTCCGAATGGCGGCACCCCACCGGGAAGGTGTCGCCCACCACGGCCCACTGCGGCTCGCCGAACAGGCACAGCACCTTGCCCAGGTCGTGGACGAACCCCGTCAGCACGAACCAGTCGGGATGCCCGTCGGCACGGATGGCTTCGGCCGTCTGCAGCAAGTGGCTGATCTGCGGCAGGGTGATGTCGGGGTCGGATTCGTCCACCAGCGTGTTCAGGTAGTCGAGCGCCGCCCAGGGGGTCATCGTCTGCCGGTCGAAACGCAGCCACTGCGCCTTCTTACGGCGCACGAAGTCCAGCGTCTGGTGCTGGTGGTTCTGACGGTAGAACTCACGCACCCGGTCGATCTCGGGCTTGTCGTAGTTGCGGTAAGCGGTGCGGTCGGCCTCGTCGGCCAGCCAGTGGTTGTCGGCTGCGGTGTCGGCGCTGGCGTGCAGGGTGTCCATGGGGATCTTGTGTACGAGGGGTCGGGTCAAGTCAGGAGCGACGAGGGCGAATGATCGCGGGTGGCGAGCAGGCGGTCAAGATAGAGCGGTCGACAGGGCCGATCGCCCTCACCCACCCAGACCCCCCTCACCGTCTCACCGTCTCACCCGCTCACCTGCTGGCGACCGCGACAGAGCGGACGTCGGCGCTCCATCCACCCGCCGCCCCCACGCGAAGGCCTGCTGTCCGGCGCGCGGCCGCGGCCGCGGGGCAAGCAGGATGGCGCCGTCGAAGGGCGCACGCAGCGGCTCGTCGCCGTCCAGGCCCGCGACCTCCCCGGCGCGGAACTCGACGAAGCCGGCGTGGCTGGCGAGCAGGCGGTAGCGATCGCTGCGCAGCATCACAGGCTGGACGATCTCGAACCGCGCCACCGGTGTCGGGCCGACCGGCAGGGCCCCGAGGCGGCGCGCATCGTCGGGATCCAAGGTCCCGCACACGACCAGGAAGCGCAAGGTCACCTGCCAGGCGGTGTCGGCGGTGGTGCGCGCGAAGTGCTGGCCGCACTCGGCGATCAACCCCACCGCCGTACCGTCGGGGCGCGAGAACGGCGTGTCGTCGATCAGGTGCCAGCCCTCGTGGCGGAAGTCGGGCAGCAGCAACTGGCGCGCAGGCAGGGCCAGTTCGTCGGCCAGCGCGCGCGATCGCGGCAGGCGGGCCAGCACGAAGAAGGGCAGCAAGGCGTGCCAGGTGGAGTGCAGGTCCAGCAGGCGATCGACGCCTGCGACCACCGGACGCATCTCGTGTGCCCGCCGGGCCTCAACCGAGGTGGTGTCCGCAGCCAGCACGTCGTCGTGCCACAGGCGGTTGAAGTCCCGGTCCACGAAGCGGCACTCCGGCGCCCGCGGGTCGAAGCGCTCGTAGGCGGCGACGTTGGCAAACGACAGCGTCAGGCGCCCGCGGCGGGGCCGCACGCCCAGGTCGAGCAGGCGCTTGACAACCACCATGCCGCACAGCTCATTGCCGTGAGTCAGGGCGTTGACCATCACGTGCGGCCCGGGCCGCGCGGCCGCGAAGTGGTGGACGTGGTCGACGCCGGTGTTCGAGGCCCGGTAGGGCCCGAGGTCCTCGGGGGCGAGTTCCACCGGATAGACAGGCTCGTCCCGTCCCACCTGCAGGTGGACCGCCTCGCTCACGCCTTCAGCGAAAGCGTCACCACCGGCTGGACCTCCAGGCCTTCGGGCACCTGGCACACCAGGCGCAGCCAGCCACCAAAGTGGCCCACGCGGGCGAACACTAGTGCCTCGGGCTGCGCATCGACGTGCAGCACCGTCCCCTCGTCGACCCAGCGGATGCCGTCGGGCGACAACTGCACCTTCCAGTCGATGGCCGCACCGTCGGACACCGCGCCGCGCACGCCCATCACGCGCACGAAGAACAGGGCCTCGGCGGCCCAGGCTGCCTCGTAAGGTTCGGTCTCGAAGGCGCCCTGCAGCCACTCGCCGCGCACCAGCACCGCGGTCAGCGTGTTTCGCATCATGCCGGCCATGCTCAGAACTCCCCGGAAAGGACGACGCTGTCGAGGTAGAGGAAGGCCCGCTTGGCGGTGTCGGGCTCGCAGAAGAAGGCCAGGTTCAGCATGCAGGACAGGTTGGGCATCGCCGGCATGCGGATCGACTCCACCCCGCTGGCGTCGAAGACCTGGTCGTTGCACTGGAAGTCGATCCAGCGCATGGCCTGCAGGTCGAAGTCCATGCGCAGGTAATGCCAGTTGATCTTGGTCGGGATCTCGTTGTAGCAGAGCAGTTGCCCCGCGCCGGGGATGTCCTCCCAGTCCTGCGGGCTCAGGTGGTCGTGGGTGACGGTCTCGTTGTGCCCGCCGATGGCGCGCAGGGGAAGGCTGCGGCGCTTGTACTGCCAGCGGTTCATGCGCTGGCCGTCCAGCGCGTTCAGGTAGCGCAGGTGCGGCATCACGCGCTCGCGGCCGTCCTGCAGGTCGAACAACAGGCCGAAGGAGCGCACGTCACGGTCGGACAGGCGCAGTTCGTTGGCCTCGGGCTTGAAGGCGAAGTAGGTCTCCACCCGGATGCGCGCGGCCTTGCGGAAGGTCACACGCTTGATGGCGACGTTGCGCTCGCCGGGCACCGGACGCGTGGCGATCTTCAGCGCATAGGTGCCGTCGAAGGCGCCGTGCGTGCCGGCGTCCCAGTGCGTGATCTGGCTGAGCATGGGCTGGGTGTGGCGCGCGTACGAGTGCGTCATCGTCTCGATCGAGCCCTCGTAGTTGCCCACCAGCGTCGTCCAGCCGTTGATGCCGTCGTCGAAGTCATCGAAGTACAGGATGCGCGACATCGGATCGTAGCGCGACAGCCGGGCGTCGGCCTGGGTGGGATGGGCACTGGACATCGTCGAACCCCCGGGCCTTCAGCCCTTCACGGTGCCGGCGGTCAGGCCGGCGATCAGGTATTTCTGCACCATCAGCACGAACACCAAGATGGGCAGCAGTTGCAGCGTCGCGGCCGCGAAGAGGATGCCCCAGTCCACCCCGTCGATCGCACCGACCATCTCGGAGATGACCAGCGGCGCCGTCTTGGCGTCGACCGCGGTGAAGATGAAGGCAAAGAGGAAGTCGTTCCAGGCGAAGACCATGATGAAGACCGAGGTCGCGATCAGCCCGGCGTGCGACAGCGGGAGCACCACACGCCACAGCGTCTGGCGCAGGCCGGCGCCGTCGATGGCTGCCGCCTCCTCCAACTCGCGCGGGAGCTGGTCGATGAAGGCCTTCATGATCCAGGTGCCCAGGCTCACGAAGAAGGCGCAGTACAGCAACACCAGCACCAGCTTGGTGTCGTTGAGCTGCAGCCAGTTGACGGCGGGGAACAGGGGCAGCGTGATGACGATGGGCGGCAGCAGCCGCACCAGGATCATGAAGAAGGCCGAGGCCGTGAGCACCCGGCTGTGGCGGCGCGAATAGACGTAGCCGGCCAGGAAGGCCACCACCAGCGTCAGCGCAGTCGCACACAGCGAGACGACCAGGCTGTTCAGCAGGTTGCCGAAGAAATCCGGCCAACGCTCCCAGAGGTTGCGGTAGTTGATCAGGGTCGGGCTGAAGGCGCCGACCCCGAAGACCTCGCGCGGCGGACGCACCGAGGCGCTGACCAGCAGCACGATGGGGTAGCCCGACCACACCAGCACCGCCCCCAGCGCCAGCATGCGCAGCACGAGGACCAGGCGACGGCGCAATCGGGGGGCGATACGGGGGGCGGGCAGCGCGGGGGGCATGGGGTGCGTCGATCGTCAGCCAGCGGCGCGGGCGAACATCCGCCGGTACATCTGCCAGATGTACCAGGCGCCCATCAGCAACGAAGCCAGCAGCATCAGCCAGCCGGTGGCCGCTGCGGCGCCGAAGTCGGAATAGCGGAAGGCCTGGCGGTACAGGTAGACCGCCAGCACCTCGGTCGTGCGCGCCGGCCCGCCCCCGGTCAGCAGCCACACCTCAGAGAAGATGCGGAAGGCAAAGATGTAGCGGAAAACCACCGCCACCAGCATCGCCGGCACCAGCAGCGGCACGGTGATGTGGACGAACTTGCGCCAGGCGCTGGCGCCATCGACCTGCGCCGCCTCGTACAGATCCTTCGGGATGCCCATCAGCGCGGTGTACAGCAGGATGAAGGTGAAGGGCAGGTGGTGCCAGATCGACAGCAGCACCACCATCGTCAGGCCGTGCGAGGGCTCGACCGCCCAGTCCAGCGTGGGCAGGCCCAGCGCCTGCAGCGCCAGCGTGACAGGCCCCTCGTAGGGCTCCATCATGTACTTGAACATCACGACCGAGACCACCTCGCTGATCGCGTAGGGCGCCAGCACGATGGCGATCATCAGCCGTCGCCATGGGATCCAGCCCGCGAACAGCATCGCCATCGCCAGCGCGAGCAGGAACTCCCCGATGACCACGGCGTTGACGACGATCGCGGTGTTCAGCGTGGCCGTCCAGAAATACGGGTCAGACAGCACGGTGGCGTAGTTGGCCCAGCCCACCCATTGCGGGCTCTGACCGTAGGTGGAACTGTTCAGGCTGAGCCAGAACACGTACAGCGAGGGCAGGAACAGCGACACCACCAGCATCGCCTGGGCCGGCGACAGCAGCAGCCAGTGGCGCCAGCCCGGCCTCATCCCAGCCCCAGCCCGCGATCGATGCGCAGCGCGTCGACCCGGTCCCAGTCGACCTCGATGCCCAGGCCCGGGCCCTGCGGCACCGGCAGCCTGCCGTCCACCAGTTGCGCCGGCGCGCCCACGGGCGCGGTGGTCAGCGCGTCGCGCAGCGGGTTGCCGACGAACATGCACTCGAAGGTCCTGAACGCCGGCATGGCCGCGGCAAGCTGCAGGCTGGCGGCCACGCACACCGCGCCCGACCAGCCGACGTGCGGCGCGTAGCCGACGTGGTGGGCGTGGGCGAGCGTGGCGATGTCGCGCGTCTCGCTGATGCCGCCGGCGCGCGCGACATCGGGCTGGATCAGCGACACGAGACGCGAGGTGATCAGCTGCGCCGCGTGGGCGACGGTGTAGTCGCTCTCACCGGCGGCCAGCGGGACGGTCAGGGTGCGACGCAGGTGGGCATAGCCGTCCAGGTCCTCCGGGACGATCGGCTCCTCGAAGAAGACGTAGCCCAGGCCCTGGAGCGCCTGGCCGACCGCGACGGCCTCATCCAGCGAGTAGGCCCAGTTGGCATCCACACCCAGCGCAACCCCAGGGCCCACGGCCTCGCGCACCGCGGCGGCGGCCTCGATGGCACGGCCCACGGGCGCGCCGAGCTTGACCTTGACGGTGCGAAAGCCCATGGCGACAACATGGCGCGCCTGCGCCTGCATCGTCTGCGCATCGGCCCAGTTCACCGAGGAGGCATAGCAATCGACCTCGCGCCGCCCCACTCCGCCCAGCAGGCGGTGGACGGGCTGACCGAGCGCGCGCCCGACGACATCCCACAGCGCGATGTCGACCCCGGCCAGGGCCTCCACCAGCATCCCGCCGGCCCGCCCGGACAGCGCCGAGCGCATGGCCTGCCAGTGACGGCGGATGTCGAAGGCGCTGCCACCGACGATGCGCGGCGCGAGGACCTCGTCGATGAAGCTCGCATAGGCCCGGGCGCCGAAGCGCCCCAGGCATTCTCCGACACCGACCACGCCGTCGACCGTGCGCACCTTCACCAGCACGATCGAGACGGCGTCGTACACGCCCTGCGAGGTGCGCGTGCCCGCCTGCATGCGCGCAGTCAGCGGGATCGCCTCCACCTCGGCGATGGTCAGGTCGCGCGGCGAAGCCGCGAGGTCGGTCACGACAGGACTCCGGCGGCCACGGCGTCGGCGTGCACGAACAGCCCCGGCGTGCCGCCCGAGTGGAAGAAGACGATGGGCGCATCGGCACGCCAGCGCCCGGCCCGGACCTGTGCCGACAAGGCGGCAAGGGCCTTGCCCGTGTAGACCGGGTCGAGCAGCAAGGCCTCGGTGCGCCCGGCCAGCGCGATCGCCTCGATCGACTCGGCGGTCGGCACGCCGTAGGCCGGTCCGATGAAGCGGTCATCGATGTCGAAATCGTGCACCGTGACGGAGACGGGCAGACCCAGCAAACGGGCTGCCGAAGAGGCGCGCTGCGCCACCAGGGGCGCGATGAAGCTGGCCGGGCGTTGGACCGAAACGCCGACGACGCGCGTGGCCAGCCCGAGGCATTTGAAGGCCAAAGCGACCCCGGCCGTGGTCAGTGCCGAGCCCGCGGCCAGGTGCAGTGCCTGTGGCGCAATGCCCGCCTCGCGGAACTGCTCGGCGAGTTCGAAACCCGCATCCACCATCGCCGCCGCCCCCAGCGTCCCCGACTCACCGGGGATGTGCAGCACCCGCGTCTTCAGGCCTCGCCGCTCGAAATCGGCCACCATGTCGTCCATCCAGCCGGGCACGCGCGGGTCGTAGGGGTCGGTCGTGTCGATGAAACGCACCTCGGCACCGAGCACGTGGTCCAGCAACAGATTGCCCTGGACGGACGCATGGGGTGGCCCGCGCAACAGCAACCCGACCTTCAGCCCCAGACGCGCACCTGCGGCAGCGCAGGCGCGGCAGAAATTCGACTGCGCAGCCGCCGTCGTCACGACCGCCTGCACCCCATCGCGCACCGCACCGCCCAGCAGGAACTCGAGCTGTCGTGGCTTGTTGCCCCCGAGCGCCAGCCCGCTGAGGTCCTCCCGCTTGACCCAGATGGGCGGCCCGCCGAGGGCTGCACTCAGCCGAGGCGCGGGCTCGAGCGGCGTGGGGAAGCGCCCCAGGGGCACGCGCGACAGCGCAGCCGTGGGGCGCGGGGACGGGACCATCACGTCGGCAGAAGCGGCTTGACACGACGCGCAACGTCGTCCATGGCCCGGGCGACCTCCTTGCGGCCCAGCACCGCGGCCTGCAACTCCTCGACGAAGATGTCGCCCGCCTTGGCGGCGTTGTCAAAGGCGGGGATGGGCACGCGCGCCACCTTCAATGTCGCCGCCTCTGCCTCGGCGTACGGCATCGAGGCGACGAAGGCAGCGTCACCGTAGGACGACGCCCGGACCGGGCCATTGCCGTTGCGTGCCGCCGCCAGGGTGTTGGACTTGGAGGACAACTCCCTGATCAGGCTCCATGCCACGGCCTTGTGCCGCGCGTTGCGCGGCATGCACATGGACCAGAACTCCGTCTTGGCCGGCGCCGAGCCCGGGTAACGTCCCTTCAGCTCGCGAGAGGCGGGCAGAGCCATGACCTTCATCGAACCCGGGTTCTTCGCCTTGTCCTTGTCGTTGTAGAACGTCGTGCGGCCGAAGGACGTGATCGTCATCGCGACCCGGCCGCTCTGCATCCAGGTGTTGACCTCCTCGCCCTTGATCGCCGCCCAGTTGCGCGGCAGAACGCCGGCGGCGTAGAAATCGCGCATCGTCTGCACCGCGCGCACCATCGGCGGCTCGTTGACGGCCAGACGGAAGTCCTGGGTGATGAAGTCGCCGTCCCACGCACGGGCGATGTCGATGACGTTGGGATAGTTGGTGCCCTCGATCACGAAACCGAAGACCTGCGAGCCATCGGCGCGGGTGTAGGTCAGCTTCTTCCCGGCCTCGATCACGTCCTCGAAGGTCTGGGGGATGGGCACACCCTTTTCCTTGAAGATTGCTTCGTTGTAGTGGAAGCCGGTCGTCGCGTGACGCTGGGGCACCGCGTAGGGCTTGCCCCCGAAAGTGACCGCCGAAACCAGCCCGGGGAACAGATCGGACGCGTCCTCCAGGGGATCGGACGCCATGAACGCGTCCAGCGGCTCGAGCAGCTTGGTGACGTTCGGCGTGGCCTGCGTGTTCACCAGGAAGGCAATGTCGATGCCCGTGGAGCCCAGGCTGGCCTCGCGGAACAGGCGCTCGTGCAGCGGGCCGGTGTCGAGCGTGACCCATTCGAGCGCGATGCCGGTGCGCTTGCTCCACTCGGCCGTGGCGTCGCCGCCCTTGGCGCCGGTCAGGACCGCACGGTGCACACGGTGGCACAGGATGGTGAGCTTTTCCGGACGGGTCTGCAGCCAGGCGGTCGACGGCACGGCCGCCACGGGCACGGCAAGTCCGGCCTGCATCCATTCACGACGATTCCACATGGAGGGTCCTTTCGCGCAAGGTCATCGGGCAGGGCACGCATCGCGCCGCACGCCCGACGGACAGGCACACGCGACCGGAGCCAAACGCACGGTAGCACCCGGGGATACGGATGCCCAGCCACCGAACGTTTCGGCGAGCGAAACAGCCCAACCGCCCGAATCGGGCACAAGCCTTGTCGGCAAAAGGAAAACCGGTTCGCATCGGGCCGGCAGGCCCATGGGCCATCGGTGTCGAAGTCGATTGACACGCATCACGGCCGCCACACATACTGCCCGGCAGAGACAAGCCGCCGCGTCGACTCCGCGCCCGGCACGAGGCACAGACCGAGAAAGCCAGCCATGCCCAAGATGCTGAGCGAGCAGGCCGTTCAGGCCTACCGCCGCGACGGGATCCTGTTCCCGCTGCGCGCCATGCCGGCCGAAGAGGCCGCCGTGCTGCGCGACCGTCACCAGGCGCAGGCCGACCTGATCAAGGGTCGCATCAACCAGAAGCCGCACCTGTTGTTCCCCTGGATCGAGCAGATCGTGCGACACCCGCGCATCCTGGATGCGGTCGAGGACGTGCTCGGGCCGAATCTGCTGTGCTGGAGCGCCGGCTTCTTCGCCAAGCCGGCGGGCGACCCGGGCTACGTCAGCTGGCATCAGGACGGCACCTATTGGGGGCTGTCCTCGCCCGACGTCGTCACCGCTTGGGTGGCGTTGTCGCCAAGCACGCCCGAGTCCGGCAACATGCGGGTCATCCCCGGCACGCACTCGAAGCAGGTCGCGCACGAGGACAAGTTCCACCCCGACAACCTGCTGTCTCGCGGCCAGGAACTGGCCGTCGAGGTCGACGAGGCGAAGGCGGTGGACGTGACGCTGCAGCCAGGCGAGTTCTCGCTGCACCACGTGTTGATCTTCCACGGCTCGGAGCCCAACCGCTCGACCGAGCCGCGCATCGGCCTGGCGATCCGCTACATCCCCACCCACGTGCGCCAGACCGCCGGCGAGCGCGAGAGCGCGCTGCTGGTGCGCGGCGTGGACGAGTACCACCACTTCGACGCGGAGACCCCGCCCGAGTCCGAGATGCACCCCGACGCGGTGCGCCGCCACGGCGAGATCATCGACCGGCAGCTGCGCATCCTGTACGCGGGCTCGAAGCAGCGCGGGCGACTGGGCCCGGCGACGCTGCCGGTGCCCGCGACCAACTGAGCGCAGGTCGGCGCGGCGCCGAGGGTGCCAGCCCACTGGGGCCCGCAACGCCCCACCCCGACTTCAAACGATCCATCACCGGCCCGCGCAGGGCCCGACACCCGGAGGAGACCATGAAGAGACTGCTCGCACTGACCCTGACCGCGATCGCGGTCGCCCTGCCCGCGGCGGCGCAGGAGGTGAAGATCCGCTTCGCCCACTCGCTGTCCACCACCGAGCCGGCCCACCTGGCGGCCGAGTACTTCGCCAAGAACGTGGCCGAACGCACCAAGGGCCGGGTGCAGATCCAGGTCTTCCCGGGCGAGCAGCTCGGCCCGGGCAAGGACATCAACGAGATGATCCGCCAGGGCGCGAACGTGATGAACATCACCGACCCGGGCTATCTGTCGGACTTCGTGCCCGACATCGGCGTGCTCAACGGGCCCTACCTTGTCGCCGGCCCGAAGGACTACGAGAAGCTGCTGGCCTCCGACTGGTACAAGGGCGTGGAGGCCAAGCTTGCGCAGGCCGGCATCAAGCTGGTGATGGCCAACGGCTTCTTCGGCCAGCGCCACATGATCGCCGACAAGCCCATCCGCAAGCCCGAGGACGCCGCCGGCCTGACGGTGCGCGTGCCGCCCAACACGATGTGGGTCGAGACCTTCAAGGCCATGGGCACCCGGCCCACGACGGTGCAATGGTCGGAGGTCTACAACGCGCTGCAGCAGAACGTCGTGGCCGCGGCCGAGGCGCCGCTGGGCTCGCTGTGGGGCTCCAAGCTGCACGAGACGCGCAAGACGATCTCGATGACGGGGCATTTCACCGCCTTCGTGATGTGGCCGATGAACGTCAACTTCTTCAACCGCCTGCCCAAGGACGTGCAGCAGGTGCTGCTGGAGGAAGGCCGCAAGGCGGGTGACCACATGACGCGCCTGACACTGGAGCAGCAGCAGAGCTATGTCGACCGCTTCAAGGCCGCCGGCGTGACCTTCGTGACCGACGTCGACCTGGCCGCGTTCCGCAAGGCCACGGCACCGGTGTACAAGGCCTTCCCGAAGTGGAGCCCGGGCCTGCACGACACCGTCAGCAAGATCCTGGCGAACTGAGACGCCGAGACGCTCGGCGGTCTTGTTGTCGGGCTGACACCGTCATGCGGAGGACAGATCCATGCGCAAGCTGATGCGCTGGGCCTGGCGCTACGCCGAGGAGGCCATCGCCGGCACTGCCCTGATCGTGGTGGTGCTGGCGGTGTGCTGGGGCGTGCTGACGCGCTACATCACCGAGCAGCCCGCGGCCTGGGCGGGCGAGGTGGCGCAGATCGCCTTCGCGTGGATGGTCTTCGTCGGCGCGGCGGCCGGTTTCAAGTACGGCATGCACATCAGCATCGACATGTTCGTGGCGTTGCTGCCGGCGCCGCTGCGCGCGCTGCTGCAGTGGGGGATGGACGCGCTGGTGCTGGCCTTCCTCGCCTATGTGTTCTGGCTGGCCATCCTGTTCAACCAGGAATCCTGGGATTCGCCGACCTCGGTGCTGCAGATCTCGCGCTCGACGGTCTACAGCTCGGTGCTGGTCGGTGTGGCCTTCATGGCCGTGCGCTATGTGCAGACGGTCGTGCAGCGGGTGCGCGGCAGGCGGCTGCCGCTGTTTCCGATGCCAGGCAACGCAGCCGCGCAGGCCGACGGGAGTGGCTCGCGATGAGTCGCCGTGCGCCCTGCCTGAGGTGCTCGGGGCGGCCGGCTCGGCAGCCCCGCACGGCCCACGATTGAGGCCCGGCCGTGGACCTTGCCCCCGTCCTGCTGATGTTCGCGCTGTTCGCGCTGAACGTGCCCATCGCGCTGGCCATCGCCATCGCGGCACTGTCCTACTTCTTCACGGCCGACGGCCTGCCGATGCAGGTCTACGTGCAGAAATTGGCACAGGCCACGGACTCCTTCCCGCTGCTGGCGGTGCCCTTCTTCATCTTCGCCGGCGTGATCATGAACCACGCCGGCATCACCCGGCGGCTGCTGAACTTCGCCGACGCCCTGGTGGGCCACATGATGGGCGGGCTGGCGCAGGCCAACGTGCTGCTGTCCACGCTGATGGGCGGGCTGTCGGCCTCGGCCAATGCAGATGCCGCCATGCAGGCCAAGATGCTGGGCGGCGACATGGTGCGGCGGGGCTACTCGCCGGCGGTGGCCGCGGCGGTCACCGCCTGCTCGGCCGTGATCACGCCCATCATCCCGCCGGGCATCGGCCTGATCATCTATGGCTTCCTGGCCGACGTGTCGATCGGCCGACTGTTCATCGCCGGCATCGTGCCGGGGGTGATGATGTGCGCGGCCCTGATGGTGGCGGTGCATCTGGTGGCGCGCAAGCGGGGCTACCTGCCCGTGCGCGAGCGCCGCGTGCCGCTGCGCCACTTGCTCAAGGCCTTCGTCGAGGCGACGGGCGCACTGTCGATCGCCGCCTTCATCATCATCGGCATCCGCTACGGCTTCTTCACGCCGACCGAGGCCGGGGCGATGACGGTGGTGTACGCCACGCTGATCGGCATGCTGTGGCACCGGGACCTGAAGTGGTCGGCCTTCCCGGCCATCATCGTCGAGACGGTGCTCGCCACGGCCTCGGTGATGCTGATCATCTGCGCAGCCAGCGCCTTCGGCTTCTACATGTCGTGGGAGCGCATACCCGCCCAGGGCGCGCAGTGGCTGATGTCGCTGACGCGCGAGCCGCTGCTGCTGTTGCTGCTGATCAACCTCGGCCTGCTGGCCATCGGCATGCTGATCGAGGGGACGGCCGCACTGATCCTTCTGACGCCTCTGCTGGTGCCAGCCGTGGTCAAGCTGGGCATCGACCCGCTGCACTTCGGCCTGATCCTGGTCATCAACCTGACGGTGGGCGGGATCACCCCGCCGGTGGGCACGATGATGTTCACGGCCTGCACCATCCTGGGCGTGCGCGTGGAGCGCTTCGTGCGCGAGGGCTGGCCCTTCATGCTGGCGCTGTTCGCCGTGCTGGCCGTGGTGACCTTGGTGCCTCAGACGGTGCTGTGGCTGCCCAATCTGCTGATGCCTCAGTAGCGGCACGGCAAGGGGCGCTTGAAAAGGCGCCACCCGCAGCGTCCACCATGGCGCGACCGATGGCCTCGCCGAGCGCGCACCGGCGCCGGCTCAAGCGGCCCCATCGGGCTTCAGGAACACGTCCTTGTCGGGGAAGAACAGGCTGTGCAGCGGCAGCAGCGCCGCCCCCAGGACGCGGGCATGGGCCCCCACTTCGCCGGCCAGCAGGCGAGGCTGGCGGATGCCGGCGTATTCGAATCCGGCCAGCGCGGCGCGGGTGGCGTCGGTCAGGGCCGATTGCAGTGAGGGCTCGAGCGAGCCGTCGATGACGACGGCATCGATGTCGAGGAGCGCCGCCGCCGTGACTGCCGTCATGGCCAGACTGGACGCCGCCCGATCCAGCCAGGCCCTGGTGATGCCGGCGCAGGGTGGCTGCATGACCGCCGGCTGGCGCACCAGCAGCGGGTCCAGCCCGTGCGCGGCCAGCGACCGCTCCAGCAAGCTGCCGGAAGCCAGTTGCAGCAGCTGCGCCGGCTTGCCATCGGGCCCCGGCAGGCCGACGGGGATGGACCCCACCGCGCCCGCGTTGCCATGCTCGCCCGCGGACACCCTTCCGTCCAGCACCAGGCTGCCGCCGACGAAGGTGCCGACGAAGACATACAGGAAGCTGCGCACGCTGCGTCCGCGGCCCTGCAGCAACTCGGCCATGCAGGCGGCGGTGGTGTCCTTGGCGAACAGCACGGGCAGATCCACCCGGGCCTGCACCTGTGCCGTCAGGTCCACGCCCTCCCAACGGCGCAGCGCGGCGGCCGCGGCCGCGCCCAGCAGGTTCCCCCACAGGTGCAGCGCCAGCGGCGCGGTCAGGCCGACGCCGACCACCCGCGCCCAGCGCTCGCCCAGTTCGGCACGCAGCGACTGCAGGCTGGCCTCCAGCAGGCCGAACAGCCGATCCGGGTCGGGATGGTCGTAGTCGCAGGCGCGCCCGGCCACACGCTGGCCGCAGAAGTCGACCACCGTCAGCTCGAGGTTGCGCCGTCCCACCTGGATGCCGACGCTGAAAGCCCCTTCCGGGTTGAGCGCCAGCGGCACCGAGGGCTGTCCGATGCGGCCGCGGACACGGTCCTGCTTCAGCAGCAGCCCGTCGCTCATCAGCCGGGTCACCGCATTGGCCACCGTCTGCGTGGACAGGTGGGTCACCCGAGCCAGGTCGGCCTTGGGCAGCGCGCCGTGGTGGCGGATCGCCTGCAGCACGATGCGCTCGTTGAACTGGCGCATCCCGCTGTGGTTGGAGCCGCGCATCGACGGCTCCCAGTCTGGGAGATCAGGTGGGGTCACGGGGCAAGATCCGAAGGGCGACAGTCTGCCCCGGAGGCCCGGGGCCAGTCCATTAGTAAAACTACCACCTTTACTTAATCGGCGATCGAGGCTCCAATCCGGCAGGTCGACACCGCACCGCACCACACCGTCTCCGTCCCCGCGCCACGCACGCCACTTCGCCGCACCCTGCCACCGCACACCCCCGCAGACCGATGTCCACCCACAGGCCTCCGACGCTGCGCTCATCCACCGGCATGCCCGGGCACACCTGCCCGGCCGCGCCGGCCGCCTCCACCGATGGAGCCGCGCCTTGACACGTGAGATCGTCGTCATCGGCGAGGCGCTGATGGACTGCTTCGCCCGTGCCGACGGCAGCTTCCTGCCCGTGCAGGGCGGCAGCCCGTCCAACCTCGCGCGCGCCGCCGCGCTGCGCGGCGGCGTGGTCAGCTACCTCAGCCCGCTGTCGACCGACCGCTTGGGCGCGGGCTTTCGCGCCACGCTCGAGCGCGATGGCGTGCGCCTGCCGATGGCTGCGAGCCGCAAGCCCACTTCGCTGGCCGTGGTGCAGATCGTTGACGGCCACGCGCACTACGGCTTCTACCGCGAGGGTGTGGCCGACCGCGACTGGCAGGTGGACGAGGTCATCGCCTGGCTGCGCGTCCGCGCGCCCGGCATCCTGCACACCGGCTCGCTGATGCTGATCCCGCCCGAATGCGACAAGGTGATGGCGCTGATGGACGCGGCCCGCGCGCTGGGCTGGACGCTGAGCATCGACGTGAACCTGCGCCCGCGGGTGGCCGACGACGGCCCAGCCTATCTGCGGGCCGTGCGCGCCGCCGCCGCCCGCGCCGACTGGCTCAAGGCCAGCGACGACGACCTGCGCGAACTCGGCCACACCGAGGTGACCCCCGCCCGCGCACCTGCGTTGGTGGCCGCGCTGCGCGCGGTGGCTGAGCCCGGCAGCCTATCGCGCGTGGCTCTGACCTTCGGCGCCGACGGCGCGCATCTGGATGTCGAGGGCGCAGCCAGCCGGCAGGCCGCTCCGCGGGTGGACGTGATCGACACCGTCGGGGCTGGCGACACCTTCTGGGGCAACTGCCTGGCCGACTGGGCCGAAGAGGCCACCGGCGCCCCAGCCCGCGTGGCCACCACCCTGCGCCAGGCCATGGCCGCGGCGGCGCTGAACTGCACGCGCCAGGGCTGCCTGCCGCCCACGCGGCAGGAGACGCTGGCCTTCGATGCGCCGGCGACCAAGGCAGAGGCAGAGGCGGCCACATGAGCGCACCACTGATCCGGGCGCATGGGCTGGACAAGTCCTTCCCCGGCGTGAAAGCGCTGCAGGACGTGTCCTTCGAGCTCCTGCCGGGCGAGGTCCACGCCTTGATGGGCGAGAACGGCGCCGGCAAATCGACGCTGATGAAGATCCTGGCCGGCGTCTACACCAAGGACAGCGGCGAGGTCGCGCTCGACGGCCGGCCGGTAGAGATCCGCGGGCCGGCGCACGCGCAGGCCCTGGGCATCGGCATCATCCACCAGGAGCTGCACCTGATGCCGCACCTGAGCGCGGCGCAGAACGTCTACATCGGCCGCGAGCCGCGCAAGCACGGCGGCCTGTTCCTCGACGAAGACCGGCTGAACCGCGACGCCGCGGCGCTGTTCCAGCGCATCCACCTGGACGTGGCGCCCACCGTGCTGATCGGCGAACTCACGGTGGCACGCCAGCAGATGGTGGAGATCGCCAAGGCGCTGTCACACCGCTCGCGCGTGCTGATCATGGACGAGCCCACGGCCGCGCTCAACGACCGCGAGATCGACGAACTCTTCGGCATCATCCGGCAGTTGCGCGCCGAGGGCGTGGGCATCGTCTACATCTCGCACAAGATGGACGAGATCCAGCGCATCGCCGACCGCATCACCGTCATGCGCGACGGCTGCACTGTCGGCACCGTGCCCGCGGCCACCCCCATGGCCGACATCATCGCGATGATGGTGGGCCGCTGGCTGGAACCGGTGCGCAAGGTCATCCCCGACACCTCGGCGCAGCCCGTCCTGCTGGAGGTGCGCGGGTTGCGCCGCGGCCGGCAGGTGCGCGACGTCTCCTTCCACGTGCGGCGCGGCGAGATCGTGGGCTTCGCCGGCCTGATGGGCGCCGGCCGCACCGAGGTCATGCGCGCCGTCTTCGGCGCAGACCGGCCCGAGGCCGGCGAGGTGCGGGTGGCCGGCCGGCCCGTGACCATCCGCAGTCCGGCCGACGCCGTGGCCGCGGGCATCGGCTATCTGTCCGAGGACCGCAAGCAGTTCGGGCTGGCCACCGGCATGAGCGTGGAGGCCAACATCACGCTGCCGAGCCTCGCGCGCTGGCTCAAGGCGCGCTTCTTCATCGACCGCGGCGGCAGCGAGGCGGTGGCCCGCGAGATGGTCGAACGCCTGCGCGTGCGCACGCCGTCCATCCACCAGCTCGCGCGCTTGCTCTCGGGCGGCAACCAGCAGAAGGTGGTGATCGCCAAGTGGCTGGTGCGCGACTGCGAAGTCCTGATCTTCGACGAACCCACGCGCGGCATCGACGTCGGAGCCAAGGCCGAGATCTACCGCCTGCTCAACGACCTGGCCGCGCAGGGCCGCGCCATCGTCGTCATCTCCTCCGAACTGCCCGAGGTGCTGCAGCTCAGCCACCGCATCCTGGTGATGTGCGAAGGCCGCATCACCGGGGAGGTGGGCGGCGCCGAGGCCACCCAGGAACGCCTGATGGCGCTGGCCACCACACGCGACACGACGGCCGTCGCCGCCTGAACCGAGGAAGGACTCCATGAGCGCCCCGAACCTGCCGCCCCGCACCAACAGCGCCGCGTCGTCCATCGGCACGACGGTGCCCACGCCGGCGGCCGGTTCGGCCGCCAGTGCGGCAGGCGGCCCCGCCGCACCGCCTGCACCCCCCACCCGCCGCGGCCTCGGTCAGGCCAAGCAGATGGTGCTGGCCTTCGCCAGCCTGATCGCACTGATCGCGATCTTCGGCACCTTGCGCCCAGAGGCCTTCCTGTCCGTTGACAACTTCATCGGCATCCTGCAATCCACCACCGTGATCGGCGTGCTGGCGATCGCCAGCACCTTCATCATCATCACCTCGGGCATCGACCTGTCGGTAGGCGTGCTGATGACCTTCTGCTCGGTGATGGCGGGCGTCTTCCTCGTCAACCTGGGCCTGCCGCTGCCGCTGGGCGTGCTCGGCGCGATCCTGATGGGGGCTCTGATGGGCAGCCTGTCGGGGCTGGCGATCACGGTGCTGAAGGTACCGCCCTTCATCGCCACGCTGGGCATGATGATGCTGCTCAAAGGGCTGTCACTGATCATCACCGGCACGCGGCCGATCTATTTCAGCGATGTCGAGGGCTTCGAGAACATCTCGCTGGGCTCCCTGCTCGGCGATCTGATCCCCGGCCTGCCCATCCCCAATGGCGTGCTGATCTTCCTGCTCGTGGCCGTCGCCGCCGCGGTCGTCCTGAACCGCACCGCGCTGGGCCGCTACACCTTCGCCCTGGGCAGCAACGAGGAGGCCGTCCGCCTGTCGGGCGTCAACGTCAACCGCTGGAAGGTCATCATCTACGCCTTCAGCGGCGGCATCTGCGGCATCGCCGGCCTGCTGATCGCCTCGCGGCTGAACTCGGCGCAACCCGCGCTTGGGCAGGGCTACGAGCTCGACGCGATTGCCGCGGTGGTCATCGGCGGCACATCGCTCAGCGGCGGCATGGGCACCATCCTGGGCACCGTCATCGGCGCCTTCATCATGAGCGTGCTGATCAACGGCCTGCGCATCATGTCAGTGGCCCAGGAGTGGCAGATGGTGCTGACCGGGCTGATCATCATCCTGGCCGTCTACACCGACAACCTGCGGCGGCGCAAGGGCTGAGCGCCCGAGCGCGCGGACGCACGAGCACCGGTCTGGCGACCCACCCCGACGACATCAAGGCATCCAAACTGGCATGAGCCGGGCGGCTCACCCTGGATGATGGAAGAAACTGCGGGTGTGCGGAGCAGCGCGGGTAGAGGTCGGTCAAATCTTTGATGGCATCGTGACCGCGGTACCAAACTTGA
>Ga0169931_10002964_pt1 | contig 27301 bp, 21 predicted proteins | sample Kivu_15m_20L_FD_129675 | JGI IMG/M metagenome (GOLD analysis project Ga0169931, IMG submission 129675) | Freshwater microbial communities from Lake Kivu, Western Province, Rwanda to study Microbial Dark Matter (Phase II) - Kivu_15m_20L... | ecosystem: Environmental > Aquatic > Freshwater > Lake...
AGTTCCCGCAGTTGGGATCGGTATCCTCGAAAAAGGGCTCAGTTGGGAGGATCTCCTGCAACTCCGCATTCGCTTCTAACCAGCTCCCAGCATAGCTTTATGGCTAAAAATCAGGCTACACCAATGCCCTAGCCTCGGCTGAACCGCCCCAGGTACGGCCAAGAACTGTAAAGTAAAGTAAACGCAGCCGGTTAGGGGAAATCAGCCATGGTCGTTAGAGGTTGTTTGAAAAGCCAAAGAGCGTCTCAGGTTATATCTAGGTCGTAGGCTCATGTTCTCAAAATTCAGCGTTTTTGCTGTCTCTTGGCGGCAAACTATACCTGGGACAACCCTTTTCAAACAACCTCTTAGACAGGTCAAGGTGCTGAGGTGCGCCCTTGGGGGCATGCCGGGCCTGGTGCTGATGGTTGCTCTTGCGATCGCCCCACTAGCCTGTAGTCAGCCCACCCAACCCACCGCCCAAACCCCAGGCAAGACGCCAGGCAAGACCGTGGTCGTCGATGTCGCCACCGCCGCATCGGCCGCCGCCGAAGCCAGGGTCTACACCGGCACCACTCGCCCAGCCCGGCAGGTTTCGTTGCGATCGCAGGCCGAGGGCCGACTGCTCTCCCTCACCCGCGACGTGGGCGACACCGTCCGCCAGGGCGACATCGTCGGCACCCTCGACAATGTGCTGCTGCAAACCGCCGTGGGCGAAGCCGAGGCCGAGCTAGCCGCTCGCCAGTTCGAGGTCGCCGAGGCCGAGGCCGAACTGGCCGATATTCGCACCCAAATTGAGCTGGCCAGGGTGCGCCTCCAGCAGGCCGAAAACGAGGCCAACCGCCTCCAGGTGCTCGCCGACCAGGGGGCGGTCTCCACCCAGGATGCCGAGCAGGCCTACACCACCCTCCGCACCGCCCAGCCTGCCCTGCAATCGGCCCAGGAACAGGTGCGCACTCGGCAGCAGGCGGTGGCCGCCGCCCAGCAGCGGGTCACCGCCCAGCAATCCATCGTGCGAGAAACCCAGCAGCGGCTCTCCTTTGCCAACCTCACCGCCTCGCTGTCTGGGGTGGTGCTAGAGCGCCTCGTCGAACCCGGCGATCTGGTGCGGCCGGGGGAAGTGGTCTTGACCCTGGGCGACCTCTCCACCATTCGTGTGGTGATTGAGGTGGCCGACAGCAGCCTCAGCCAGTTCAGCCTCGGGCAATCGATCCAGCTGGCGATCGATGCCTTCCCCGGTGAAGACTTTACCGGCCGCATTAGCCGCATTTCCCCCGTGGCCGACAGCACCTCTCGTCTGCTGCCCATCGAGATTACCGTTGACAACCCCGGCAGCCGCATTGGCAGCGGCCTCCTCGCCCGCGTCACCAGCACCACGACCCAGAGCCAGGCGGTTTTGGTGCCCGAAAGCGCCCTAGAAACGGCTGAAACCAGCGCTAATCAACTGTTTGTCGTCACCCAATCCGCCGGGGCCACCGTCGTCGAAGCCCGCCCCATCCAAGTGGGCGATCGCGCCGATGGCCAAGTCACCATCCTCTCCGGTCTCACCCCTGGCGAACAGTACGTCGTCCGCAGCAGTCAGCCCCTAGAATCTGGACAGACCGTAGAACTGAGTTTGTTGTCTGAAGGGTAAGTGAGTGGGTGGGTAGGTGAGTCATACAAAATCCGATTCCCATAGCCTCGATTCCCAACAGGCCAAACCGTAGGGGCGTAGGCTTAGCCAAGCCAACGGCTTCATGGCATTCGCCCGCTTGAATCGCGGATAAACAAGCAGGATTTGATATAAACACCTCCCTCCACGCCCACCCCCACCCATCCACGCACCATGACCACCCCCTCCGCCTTTCCTAGCCATCGCTTTAGCCTCAGCGGCTTAGCCATTCGTCAGCACATTGGTACCCTCATGCTGACGCTGACCGTTTTTGTCATGGGCTTCTTTGTCGCCTCGCAGCTGCCCGTTGACCTGCTGCCTGCTATTACCTATCCGCGTATTGGTCTGCGGGGCAATGCCCCTGGTCTGTCGCCCGAGGTGGCGATCGACGAAATTACCCGGCCCCTTGAAGAGGCGCTCTCAGCCACCGAGGGCGTGGTGCAGGTGTTTTCGCAAACCCGAGAGGGGCAGGTGAGCATTGACCTTTATTTTCAGCCCGGCGGTGATATTGACCAGGCCCTCAACGATGCCACCGCTACCCTCAACCGAGCCCGCAGCAATCTGCCAGAGACCTTTGAGACCCCGCGTCTGTTTAAGGTTGACCCCTCCCAACTGCCCGTTTACGAGATGGCGCTGACCTCCCCCGATCTCACGGCTCAGGAGCTGCGAATTTTTGCAGAAGAGGAACTGGAGCGAGAGTTACAACAGGTGCCCGGTGTGGCCAGTGTCAACGTGTCGGGGAGCGTCAACGAAGAGGTGCAGGTCAACTTAGACCTGCGGCGGCTGCAAGCCGTGGGCATTGATGTGGCCGCTGTGAACGATGCGCTGAGCGATCGCAACCAGGATATCTCCGGTGGTCGCCTCAGGGGCGGCGACGCAGAGACCCTGACCCGTGTGGTGGGGCGTTTTAGGTCGGCAGAAGAGCTGCAAAACCTGCCCATCACCGTGCCAGGCACTGAACCACCCCAGCAGGTGCTGCTGCGCGATGTGGCCACTGTGATCGATGGCACCGAAGAGCAGCGCATTTTTGTTAGCCTCAACGGCCAGCCCGCCGTCAAGGTCAGCATCCAAAAGCAGCCCGATGCCAACACCATCAGCGTTGTTGACGGAGTTAAGGCCCGCCTTGAGCAAATGCGCCAGGCCGGACAAATGCCCGAGGGTATGGAGATGTCCGCCACCCTTGATGAGTCGCGCTTCATCCGTAACTCCATCAACAACGTGATTTCCTCTGGCTTGACGGGGGCGGTGCTGGCGGGCATTGCGGTGCTGGTGTTTTTGGGGTCCCTGCGGCAGACCGTGATCATCCTGCTAGCCATTCCCCTGGCGACGCTGGTTGCGCTGGTGCTCATGGGCCTGTTTGGGCTGTCGCTCAACGTGTTTAGCCTGGGCGGCCTAGCCCTGGGGGTGGGCATCGTGGTCGACAACTCCATTGTGATGCTCGAAAACATGGCCAACCGGGCGGTAGAAATGGAGAAATCGCGACAGATTGGTGGCACCTACAGTCGCCAGGAGGCCATGTTTCAGGCTGAGGCCAGCAGCGCTGAGCTGGAGAGTGCCCTGGTGGCCTCCACCATTACCAACCTGGCCTCAGTCGTTCCCTTTCTTCTGATTGGCGGCTTCTTGTCGCTGATTTTTAACGAGCTGATTTTGGCCGTGAGCTTCTCGGTGGCCGCCTCGCTGGTGGTGGCCCTTACCGTGGTGCCTGCCATGGCGGCGCGGCTGATCATGGGGCGCAGCACGCGATCGCTCCAGGGGTGGGGGCCATTTCGCTGGTTTAATCAGCGCCTGGAGGGCATCACCCTCGCCTATGGGCGATGGCTTACAGCTGTTTTACGACGGCGACTGCTGATTGTTGGCCTGGCGGTGCTGGTGTTTGGCGGCAGCAGCTGGTTCATGGTGGGTCAGATTCCCCAGGAGATTTTGCCCCGCATTAGCACCGGGCAGGCTAACGTCAGCGTACGGTTTCCGCTGGGCACCACGGTCGAGGACAACCGCAAGGTCATGGCGGTGGTGGAAGATCTGCTCTTGGCCCAGCCCGAGACCGATTACGTGTTTACGACGGCGGGCGGTTCCCTGTTTGCCAGCAACACCAGCGAAAATACCCTGCGCGGCAGCACCACCGTCACCCTCAAGGCTGGCACCGCGACAGCGGCCTTTGTCGATCGCATCACGCTCGAGCTCAATCGCCTGCCCATCGTGGGAGCCCGCATCAACGCGCGCGCCGAGTCGGTGCGTGGTCTGTTCCTAAGTAACTCTCCGGTGCGGGCCGACCTTGACATCGGTCTCCAGAGTGAAGACCCTGAGGTGCTGCTGCAAGCTGGTCGCCAGGTCGTTGATGCGCTGGGCGAGCAGGCCACCCTGGCTCGCTTCCGTCCCGACGGCGAAGAGCCCCAGGAGGAAGTTCAAATTCGCCCCGACTGGGCTAGGGCCGAAGATCTGGGCCTGACTGCCTCCGACATTGGGGCGACCATTCAGACAGCGCTGAACGGCACTGTGCCCACGCAGCTACAACGGGGCAATCGCCTGATCGATGTCAAGGTGCAGCTTGAGCCCGGCAGCGTGCAGCGATCGTCACAGCTGCTAGATATTCCGCTATTTACCGACAGCGGTCAACTGGTGCAGCTGGGGGATATTGCCCAGGTCAGCCGGGGCGAGGCTCCGGGCGAAATTCAGCGACTCAATCGTCGCCAGGTATTTCTGATCTCCGGTGACTTGGCCGATGGTGCTAGCCTGGGCGAGGCTCTGGCGGAGGTTAATGGCATTTTGGCGGGCCTCGATCTTCCCGATGGCGTAACGCTGCTGCCCAGTTCGGCGGCGGCCACCAACGCCGAGCTCCAGCAATCCCTCAAAATCTTGGGGGCGCTGGCTACCTTCCTGGTGTTTGCGGTGATGGCAGTGCAGTACAACTCACTGATCGATCCGCTGGTGATTATGCTGACGGTGCCCCTGGCTCTGGCTGGCGGCATTTTGGGGCTGTATGTCACCCAGACGGCGATCGGGGCGATGGTGATTGTGGGTGCAGTGCTGTTGGTGGGCATTGTGGTCAACAACGCCATCATTATGGTGGAGCTGGCTAACCAAATCTACAAAGCCTCGGGCTGCTCACGCCAGGAGGCGATTCTGCGCGCCGCGCCCCACCGCCTGCGACCGATTTTGATGACCACCATTACCACGGTGCTGGGTCTATTTCCACTGGCCCTGGGCATTGGCGAGGGGGCCGAGTTTTTGCAGCCCTTGGGCATTGTGGTGTTTTCGGGGCTGTCCCTAGCGACGGTGCTGACGCTGTTTATCATTCCGTGCTTTTACACGCTGCTCCACGGCGAACGAGGGTCAAGAGGCCAGGATGCCGCGAACGATGGCTCCCTCGAACCAACCACCGCCCCAGAGAGTTCAAGCCATGCCTCCCCCGTCGATGGCGGATACCGATCGCCCCGACCGTAGCGTGGGTCCCCCACCCCCGCAAAAATCCAGCGTTGTCGCACCCAGGCGATCCACTCAGCCCAGGGGCGATCGCTGCTGTGGTAGCTAATCAAAAAATCCGCCACGACGTTTTCATACCGCAAGATGAATCCATCATAGCCAGTAGCGTGGGTCACCCCCCTGGCCTACAATCCCCCCACCGTCGCGATCGCCCCGACCCACGCCCCACCATCGCGATCGCCCCCCAACGTAGCGTGGGTCACCCCCCTTGCCTACAAACCCCCTAACCCTAGCGATCGCCCCGACCCGCGCCCCACCCATGAAGGGCGATCGCAACGATTCACGCTATAAGCTTATCGCCCTTGACCTGAAGCTTTTTCAGAACTTGTAACACATGGGCAAAGTCATCACCCCGGTCAAAGAGAAGCTCGTCTGAAAGGGCATAGGCTGGAGGGCGAGAATTGTTGAGCTTGATGAAACGAAAATTGCTGCCGTTCGTGACTAGGCCATAGACCGGTGCTTCGCCATTGGGGCTTGCTAGCATGTAGGCCAGACATTGGGGAATAGCATTAATCAACGAAAACTGGGCATGCTTTGCTTCGATCACGAGTATCCAAAACCGCTCATCGCAGACCAGCACATCAATTTTGCCGCGATACAGCATCTCTTGGTCTGCTAAGGCTAATTCAACCGCAGCTTTGTCTTGTACCCGCAATTTACTTTGATAAAAGCCCGCCAGGTCAAGTAGGGGCGATAGCACCACCATTTTGACCAAATTTTCGGAAAGCTGCCCCCACTCCAACTGATACATAAAGTTTTGCCGAATGTGGCTGAGGGCTGATCGCTCCAAGTCGGTGAGCCTAGGCAGGTCGGCTTGCCACTCAGGAAAACCAACCGGCTGGTCAGCCCTCACCAGGCCAAAATCTTGATGGAGCGCGCGCAGGCTAATTTGTGAGGAGATTTGTTGGACTTGCATAGGGCACGGAGCAGAAGAGATGAAGAGCGGAATGAGATGTGTAGAAAGAAAATTATCGTCATCGTAGCGTGGGTCATCCCCCATCTTTGAAACCCGCCCCCCGCGATCGCAAACACCCACGCCCCACCCATGCCGAAAAACCCATCCATGGGATTCATTGGGGATGGTGGGTCGCTCGGGCCGTGGGTCTCAGGGGGCGGGCGGGCGAGAGGCAGAGGTGGACAGGGCGACCCACGCTACGGGGAATCGTTGGGTTCGAGCTGCCCCCTCGTTCCCAGGCTCTGCGTGGAAACGCCGCCTGTGGCGCTCCAGCGCCCCGATCTGGCCGACGCGGGAGCATCTAAGCGGAACGTCTCCACGCCGGAGCGTGGGGACGAGAATCTTGTTTCAAAGGGGCCAGACAAGGCTTCGGCGACAACTGTGACTAGAAGTTACCAGGGGTTCCAGGAGTAGGGAAAGGAGATCCTATTCTCCAGCGCAGCGTAGCTTTGCCCTTCCAAACATTGGGATCTTCCGGAGTAGGCCAAACACGGGCATCAACTACCTGGAAAAAGACTCTCACACCACGGGGAGCCCTTTGCTGAATCTCCGCTTTCTTAGCTTCAATTGCGGCCATAAGCTTGGCCTGCGCATCAGCTCGATCCTTCTCATTAGCTAGAACAATCACCTCACCTTGTCGTTGTTCCTGCGCCTTCAGCGGCTCACCAATCCCAGCCCCCAGGGTTAAAGCCCCAGCAACCATCCATGGAGCCGATTGTACTAAGGGACTTCCAAATAAATAATCATGCCAATGCTGGCTCAGGGCAATATAAAGATCTCGACAAACCATTTGCCGAGATTCAGGAGTTGTGATCGAGGTGGGCGGTGATGGTTTCCCCGGTCTCGCGAATGGAAAACGCCCAGGGGTCATCCAGCACCGTCAATAGATCATTGGGAAAGTCTAGATCGGCTTTGTCGATTTCATCTATCAGCACCACGACGGGGTGATGGCCCTCTCGGGCCGGTCCTTGACCATCGCGCAGGCGAAAGGCTTTGCCCAACGGCCCAAATGTGCGGTAATGCTTGGGGTTCCCTGGATTTCGATTGACCGGGGAAATATCGTCTTCAGCCTCCTCTTCCTCAGGCGGGGGGAATGGCGTACCGCGCCTCCTCTGCACTTCAACATCGTGCAACCGCAGAATGGCATCATATTCATACAGGCCATCCTGGGCCTTAGTACTAGAGCGCACATCCCACCGGTAGAGGGGTAGGCCTAACTCGTAGGCGACGCTGTAGGCAAGCCGGGTCTTGCCACACCCCGCATCTCCTTCGAGCAGCAACGGTCGCCGCAGATAAATGGCCAGATTAACTGCCTTTTTCAAAGCTTCAGTCACCAGGTAAGGTTCTGGCACTTTGGGCAAATCTTTGTGGGGATGCTCAGATTGGCGACCATCCCCCGCCTAGGGCTGTATCCAGTTGTTGCATAACAGCCGCAAGTCGTTCTTCTAGCTGACTAATCCTTTTAAGATAAAACTCTCTTCGCGGATTTGTTCTCTTCTGCTGACCTGAGGACTGCTCCCCAGTCTCCACAGAATTGCCAGGCCCCACAATGTCCTCCAGTCGCCGCACCAGTCGCGTCATATCGATATAAAAGTCGGGGTCTGGGCGGGCCTGGGCACTATTTAACTTCGCCAATGGCCCCAGCCCATCGGGAAGATCCGCCTCAGACAGGCGATCGCCCCCGCCCACCAAGACTGGAATCACCGTGATGCCCTCATTTTCCAGAGCGGTTTGAATTTCAATCCGCACCCAGTCCGCCGGATCATCCAGCCGCCGCTGCCCCTGGCGCTCCACCGTCAGCCAAGTGGGGCCAATCACCGCCAGCAGCACCTTACACCGGCCCAGATGCTGCCGAATATAGGTCGGAAAATCGACCCCGTAGGGAATCGAATGGACATCTTTGAAGACAGCGGCGGCCCCAAAGGTCGCCACCAGGCGGTCATAGATGCGCCCAGAGACATCGTTGCTGTCGCTGCGGCGGTAGGAGATAAAAATGGCGTTGGCGTCGGGCATCGCAGGGAGATAGAGCCAGCGAAGGGAATTTCTCTACCTGCCATTAAACCCCTAGAACCTAACCCCGGCCATGGAATTTAGCGTATCTTTGCCAAATCCCTCGATTTTAGCTGCGCCCCGCTCACGCCCCCTGGGGGGTTTCTTGCCAGAGCTGGGTGGTCTGGCGCAGGCTGCGGTAGTCGCCGTTGCCGATAATTAAATGGTCGAGCACCGGCACCGCCAAAATCTGCGCCCCCTGCAACAGCTGCTGGGTGAGGGAGAGATCATCGGGGCTCGGCTCCAGGTTGCCGCTGGGGTGGTTGTGGGCCACAATGCAGCGCACCGCCCCGTGGCGAATCACGGTTTTGAAGATTTCTCGGGGGTGGGCCAGGGTTTCGGTGGCGGTGCCAATGGTAATCACCTTAGTGCCCATCAGCCGGTGGCGCACATCGAGCAGCACCACCGCAAAGCGTTCCTGGGCCTGCCACATCAGGTCGTGGCTGAGGGCGGCGGCGGCAATGGCCGGGTCATCCACCACGGTTCTTTCGGGGGGAATGGCCTGCAAGACCCGTTTCCCCAGTTCAATGGCCGCTAATATGGTGGTGGCTTTGGCCGGGCCGACCCCGGAAATTTGCTCGAGGTCGTGGGCCGACACATCGCGCAGAGAGGTGAGGGGATCCCGCTGGTTTTGGCCCATTTCTTGCAGAATGAGCTGGCCTAGCCCCACCGCCGACAGCTTGCCCGGCCCCTGGCCCGTGCCCAGTAGAATGGCGAGCAGCTCTGCGGTCGATAGGCTCTTCGCCCCGTAGGCCAGCAGTCGCTCCCGAGGGCGATCGCTGGCGGGCATGTCCAACATGCGGACGTGGTAAGTCATACTGGCACCTCTGACAGTCGGGCCAGGGGCCCACTGCTAGTAAGCCCAAACTCTGACCGGCTCGCACCAGGGTCACGTCACCCCACTAATTTCACCCACTAATTTCACCCAGCCGTTTGTTATGACATCGCTATTTCCCACCGCCGCCGCCATTGCCGTTGTCCGTCAGCGCCTGATCCGGTTTAGCTGCCTCACCATCCCCCCGGATCTGAGTGCCGTTGAGGCCGAGCAGGTCAGGGCCGATATTCGTGACTTTAATGACTGGTCTGACTACCAAACTCTGGGCATTTGCGCTAGCACCCTGGCCGAGGCCAAGCAGGCCATGGAGTCGTTTTTGGCCGCCCTGGGGGTGTCTGTGGTGCTAGACCTGCCAGCTCGAGAAGGGGCGGTTTATCTCAAGTTCAACACCCTCAAGGGGGCCTGGTACCTGGATGACTACAGCGGCCCATCGCGGGGCATGTTGATCACCTTTCACACCTCCGATCCGGAGGTCGCCGAGGTGGGGGGCACCTATGGCCCCTTTCCCGTGTATCTGTTTAGGGCGTCAGCCCCAGCGCTCGCCGAGGCCTCGACCTAGTATTCGATGATGGGTGCTCTACCAGCCACCCATGCCCCACTCGCGGCTGTATTCCGAGGCCGATGCGATCGGCATGGAGCGGGGCACGTCTTGAATCACCTGCACCTGCATCACTTGGTTGGGTTCAATCACCAGATGTTGCGGAGAGGTACCTACCATGGTGGTGGCCCCGAGTAGGGCACCGCCCACCAGGCCAACGCCGCTCCAGCCTGTCAGCAGCAGTAAGGCCAGGGCCCCTACCCCCGCCCCCGCCGCTACCCGAGGGGGGCTGACCTGGGTGTTGCCCAGCAGGTAGTCGGAGGTGCTGGAGAAGGCCACCTGCTGTCCGGCAGGGGCAATCAGCATGGTGCTCACCCATTGTTGGCCGTTGGCAGAGGGTTCGAACTGCCCAATCAGCTGGCTGCCAGCGGGGGCCACAACGCCGTTGGTAATCGGGTCGCGAATGTCCTGGGCCAGCACCAGCACCTGGTTTTGGCTAGCGTTGATGTTGAGATCGAGGGCCTCGTCGCCCACGTAGCGCAGCTCTAAAACGGTGCCTGCGGCCACCAGGGTATCGGGAGAGATGGGGCGCTCAGTCGGGGCCGGGTCAATCGCACTGGGGTTGGCCGCCTGGAGACCGTTGCTAGGGAGCGGGCTGCCAAAGAGAATCGGTTGCCCGGCAGCCGCTAGCATCATGGGCTCAGCGGGAGGAATTACGGTGCCCTGGGTGGCAGTGGTGGGGGCCGTGGGCATCACCAGCAGGTTGGGGTCGGTGCCGGTCACGGGAACGGTGGCTACCGGCGGCGGGTCTTGGGTCAGGGCGGCGATCGCGCCCTCAGAGCTGGGTTCTGTCAGCACCGGTAGCGCTGGAGCGCTGTCTGCCGCCGGGGCACTGGGGGGTAGCGTCGGGGGCTCAACGGCAATGGCTGAGGCATCAATGATTGGCAGAACGGGGGCCGGTAGGGCCGAGGGTAAATTCTCAGCGGCTGGTGTCCCAGGGGCCGCTGCTTGAGAGGCCGGTGTCTCAGGCGTTGAGATCGGTGCTGAGACCGCTGGCGCGGCTGGGGTAGGTAGCTCAGGGGGCACAACCGCAATGGGGGTGCCGGTGGTTTCGGCATCAATGGGAGCGAGGGGTTCTGTGGCGGTTGGCTCAGTGGTTGGGGGCTCTGCCGCTGACGGCCCAGCGGCCAGCGGCTGAGCGGCAGGGGGCTCTGCGGTGGCTGGGGGAGCGGTCGCGATCGCCGTTGGTTGAGCCGCTCGGCTGGGTTCCCCCGGCAACGGCGGCGGCTCTAGGGTAACCGTCGCCGAAGTACCTTGTGGGGGCGCAACCGGGGGCAAGGGGGCGATCGCATCAGGTTCAGCGGCTACCGACGGTACAGCGGCCACGGGAGCATTGGTGGCCACAGGGCCAACGATCGCATCGAGTTCGTCCAGACTGGGCACAGACACCTGCTCTCCCGGAATGCCCAGATTAAAGGGGTCCACGGGCAGGGTATCGGGCAGGTTGGTCAGGCTATCGACATCGCTGGGCAGCATCAGGTTGGCCGCTGAGGTGCTCAGCTGCCCAGTCCCCGCCGCCGGAAAGCCCAGCCGAGGATCGTTGCTGGGAATCACCGGCAGTTCGACAATCATGCCGCTAGTGCTGGGCATGCTGGCCGTGCCAGGGGTGGGCGGCAGAGTCGCCAGGGTGCTGCCAGGGGCATCGACCAGGGCCGTGAGCACCCAGCGGGTTTGGTCGCCGGTGCCGCCCTCGGGGGCGATCGCCACCAGGCTGGCCCCCTCCTCCGCCAAGATGGTCTCAGGACTGAGCTCTAACACCACCACCGTATCGGCATTCACCTGGGAAAGGCTGACCTGGCTGACCGCGCCACCGTAGGCTTGCTGGGTCGTCACCGAACCCAGCTGGGTTTGGGGAATGGTGAGCACAATGCGGGCCGGGTCGGTCTCGACCCAATATTGGGGGATCACACCGCTGGGGAGCGTGACGGTCAACTGCTGGGTGGCCGGGTCAAACTGCCAGGCCGCCAGGGTTTCGGCCTGGGCCGCAGGGCTGATGGTCAAAATGGCAGACACCATCAATCCGGTGCCTGCCCAGACCCCCAGACGGTAGTTTGACGTTGACCAGCCAGACGAGGCAAAGTTGCTGCTTTGTTGTTCCATGGGTTTTTCCCTCTGGTGCGATATCGAGTTTGGGTGCTGGCAGGTAGTGCCAATGGGCGACAATTCTGGCTCCCCCTCGCAACGGCGGAACGAGAATCTATCTCGACCTCGCGATTGGGGTGGTGCGTCTGAGCCAGGCGCGCCTAGGGGCCGACTCGGATCCTTTGCCAAAAAACGCTAGATGCAGTGTTGGAGTTGAGCTAAGTCTACCTAAATACAGCGTGAACCCAAAGCCTAACTAAGGATATGCAGAATTTCTAGAATTGCAAGGGAAATGTGTAAGGGCAGGGGCAGACCTGTGTGTCTGCCCTGTCGCGAGTGGGTGCGGGAACATGGGGGGTAGCGATCGCGTCGCGGCTAAGGAGAGCATGGCTACCTATCAACCTTGCAGGTTGGCCAGCGCCATACCCCATCGGTCATGTTCAAGGCCGCTACCCGTCATCTCGTTGTTATCTCTGGAGACACACCACCATGGCTCACTCTATACCGCACCCTCGGTTGTTACTGGGCGGCCTAGCCGCGCTGCTGGTGTTGCCCTGGTCGGGTCTGTCGGCCCAGGCCCAAATCCCAGAGCAGACCCCAGAGCAAACGCCAGAGACTCCCCCGGACACTACCTCGACAGAACCGGCGGAGACAGACCCGACGGCCAGCGATGGCCCTCGATTTAGCTGCCAGATGGAGAACGGGCAGTACATCGTCATGTACGCCCCTAGCAGCCAGCCAGGGCAGTGATAACCTTGCCATGGCCGACCAGGGCAGCCAAACCCAGGGCGTAAAAACCTTTGCCGACGGCGGTGGCAGTGCCCTTGGGGCCTTGGGCAATATCCTCGGCTGGCCCAGTTCCACCCCGTCGGGCCCCAGTAGCCAAAGCATTAACCTCAAGCCCTTCCTGGACAGGGCCGATGGTGGCACCGGGGCGAATCTCTCGGGGGGGAGCCAGCGGGGCGGCCCCTGAATCCTGACAGCTTCCGCTAGGGGCGGTTCTGGATCTTTTCGCGACATTGCCTCAGCCCGGAGCGGTTCTTCGTCATAATCAGAAGGCAGTAGCGGGTCGAACCCATGTTTATTCCCCCTGGTTTTACCCAGCACACCGTCCCCCTGGCCCTGGGCTCGGTGGCCTATATCCAGACCGACCCAGGGTTTTGGCCAGATGCTCCGGCCGCGACCATGCCCCTGGTCTTTATCCACGGGTTTGGCGGTGGGTCGTCGAGCTACGAGTGGTCTAAGGTCTACCCGGCCTTTGCGGCCAACTACCCGGTGCTGGCCCCCGATCTGATCGGGTGGGGCCGCTCCGATCATCCCGATCGCCCCTGCACCACCGCCGACTACCTGGCCCTAGTGCAAGAGCTGATTGAAACACTCTGCCCAGAGCCGCCGCTGGTGGTGGCCTCTTCCCTCAGCGCGGCAATGGTGGTGCGGGTGGCGATCGCCCACCCCGAACTCCTGCGGGGACTGGTGCTGGTAGCTCCCGCCGGGCTGGCCGACTTTGGCCAAGCCCCCAGCCGGTCGGTGGTGAACCAGCTCGTCAAGCTGCCCTTGGTCGATCAGTTGCTCTACCGGGGGGCGATCGCCACCGCCGAGGGCATTCGGCTATTTCTGGCCCAGCGCCAGTTTGCTGACCCCAGCCAAATCTCCGAGGAAATGGTGGCTGCTTACCTGGAGTCGGCCCAGCAGCCCAATGCCGATGTCGCCGCCCTGGCCTTTGTGCGGGGCGACCTCAGCTTTGACCTGGCGGAATACCTGCCCCAACTCACCACCCCCACCGCCATGGTATGGGGGGAGGCCGCTCAGTTTACCGATAGTGGGCTAGGCCGCCGCCTGGCCGCCCTCAATCCGACCGCCCTCCGCCGGTTTAAGCTCCTGCCTGGGGTTGGGCTCACCCCGCAGCTCGAGCAGCCTGGGGTGACCACCGGGTTAATTCAGCAATTTTTATCTGACCTGGCCCGCGAAGGGAACTAATTGAAGCCCTTAAAGCCATCGCCGGTCAGCACAGTACCCTCGGCATCGATGAACCCCCAGCGGGGGCCGATCTGAACCCGAGCATGGCCCTCCGAAAAGCGACCGGCATTGGCGTACTGGGGCTCTACAATCCACTCACCCTGAGGATTGATGTAGCCATAGCGGCCGTTCTGCTGTACCACGGCTAGCCCCTCAGAGAAATCGGCGGCATAGCTAAACTGAGGCGCAATCACCACCTCACCCGTGGGATCGATATAGCCCCACTGACCGTCGAGCAGCGCCGCCGCTAACCCCTGGGAAAAATCTGAGGCAAAGGCGAGGGTGGTCGCCATCACGAGATCACCCTGGGGGTCGATATAGCCAAAATCAGATCCCTGGCGCACCCGAGCCAGCCCCTCAGAAAAGCTAAAGGCCCCGTCATAGCTGTGGGGAATAACCAGAGTGCCCGCCGGGTCGATATAGCCGTAGAGCTGATCGACCTTGGCCACCGCCAAGGATTCAGAAAAGCTCCAGGCGTCTTTAAAGGTCAGGGGCACCACCCGGCGCCCAGTGGGGTCGATATAGCCGTAGGCGGTGTCAAGTTTGACCAGGGCGCGATCGCCCACAAAGGGTTCAGCCAGGTCAAACTGGGGTTCAATCACCCATTCGCCCTGGAGATTGATATAGCCGTACTTCGTGCCGCCCTGGACCGCCGCCATCCCCTCCGAAAATGACTTGGCTTGGCGAAACTGCACCGGTATCGCCCACTGGCCCTCGCGATCGAGGTAACCAAAGTAGCTGCCTGCCTGGGCCACCGCTATCCCCTGGGCGTAGTTGGCGGCCACGGTGACATTGCTGTCGGCCACGGTAATGGCGATCTGGCCGTCCCCATCGATGTAGCCCAGGGTTGAGTCGGTACGCACCAGGGCAACCCCTTCGGCAAAGTCTGAAACGCTATCAAATAGCAACGGGCTAGTCATGGCGCTGGCCAGGGCAACGGGCTGAGGGTTTATGAACTGTAGCATTGTCGTGGTCTGGATGCCCTTAGTCGTCTAGGTTCAAGGACAACTGCGGCGGGTGTAGGTCGTGGTACAGAGCTTCTAAATCGCCACGGCGGTACATGTGGCGATTACCTCGCCGCGAGGTGCGGCGATCGCAGCCCCGGCCATCGAGCTGCTGCTGGAGCTCGGCCCGAGAGCGATTAAATACCTTGGCCGCCTCTCGCAGGGGCACCCACTGTTGGGCAAACTGCTGGCGCAGAACCTCGTCGGGGGTGTCGGCCAGGCGCTCTAGCAGCAGGTTAGCCAACAGCCAGCAGGCCTTGGTGTCGGCCAGGGCCCGGTGCGATCGCCCCACATCGAAGCCAAAGTGGCGCACCAGCTGGGGCAAACTGCGGGAGGGCAAATCCGCCAGCAGCAGGCGAGACAAGATCACCGTGCAAAACTGCTGGGTATCGGGGCGATTAAAGCCTTCACCCCGGCGCTGATACTCCGATTGAATAAAGCTGTAGTCAAAGGCCAGATTGTGGCCAGTCAGCACCCCCTGTTCCAGGGGTGGTTTCAGCTTCTGCCACACGGTATCGGCGGCGGTGCCCTGTTCTACCATGGCAGTGGTAATGCCCGTCAGCCGGGTAATGTTATGGGGCACCCGCACCTGGGCATCGACCAAAAAGCTGGTCTCCTGGGTGATGCCCTGCTCCAGGGAGCCCTGCACCATAGCAATCTCTATGACCCGAGCCTCGTGGGGGCGCGACCCTGTGGTCTCTACATCCACCACCGTCAATAGAGCCTGGGGCAGCTGGCGGTAGTAGGCCATCAGGTGATCTATCAGTAGCGCAGATTGGGCAATGCCGCCCACTGACACAGGAACCATAGAGCTACGACCGCAGATAACCCTCCTAAGGTGCCACACTTTGCGGAATGCCACCGCTTAAACCCGAGGAAAGTTGTATTGGTAGCCATTTTGTTGTGTCCATTCTCCTCAGCCCATTGGTTTCGACTCAAAAGCCCTGGGGACTAGGTATCCTGCCTGTCCTAGCGGGGTCGGCGTCTCGCCGACCCCGCAAAGCCATCACCACTACCGAAAGGCTGCCTCGATCAGAATTCTGAACCCCCATTCAACAGCCTGCCTCCTGCCTCCTGCATTTCCTCTGAGCCAACCTATCCCAGCGCCCAGGTAGCCCTACCCACCTGGTAGGATGTGAGGGTTCTTTGCCCCGCTATTTTTATGCCGGAGTTGCCCCAGAGTGCCGGGCTTCCAGCGCTGCCCACCATTGCCAACGCTGCCATCTATCGCATTCTCGATGCCAACCTAGACCGGGCTCGGGAGGGGTTGCGCATCCTAGAAGAATGGTGCCGGTTTGGCCTGAACCACTCGGCCCACACCGAGCAGATCAAGCACCTGCGCCAAACCCTGGCCCAGTGGCACGCCCCAGAACTGCGCCTGTGCCGCGATACCCCCGGTGACCCCGGCACCGCCCTGACCCATCCCCAGGAGGCCGAGCGCACCAGCGTGATGGCGGTGATCCAGGCCAACTTTTGCCGCGTGCAGGAGGCCCTGCGAGTGCTGGAGGAATACGGCAAGCTCTACAGTTCGGAGCTGGCGGCGGGCAGCAAGGCCATGCGCTACCAGGTGTACACCCTGGAGAGCGAGATTTTGGGCGGGCACCGGCTGCAGCGGTTGCGCCAGGGGCTCACCTACCTGGTGACATCGCCCAGCGATCGCCTGCCGACTGTCGTAGAAGCGGCCCTCCAGGGGGGCATTGCTCTGGTACAGTACCGCGACAAAGATACCGACGACCACCAGCGGCTCGCCCTAGCCCAGCAGCTCAAGGACCTCTGCCACCGCTACGGTGCGTTGTTTTTGGTCAACGATCGCGTCGACCTGGCCTTAGCGGTAGAAGCCGACGGCGTCCACCTGGGGCAAACCGACCTGCCCATTGCGATCGCCCGGCAACTCCTGGGCAGCCAGCGCATCATTGGCCGCTCCACCACCAACGCTGACGAAATGCAGCGCGCGATCGCCGAAGGGGCCGACTACATTGGGGTGGGGCCGGTGTACAGTACCCCCACCAAGCCCGGCAAGGCCGCCGCTGGCCTAGAGTACGTACGCTACGCCGCCGACCATGCCACCGTACCCTGGTATGCGATCGGCGGTATCAACACCGAAAACTTGACCGAGGTGTTGCAGGCCGGAGCCGAACGAGTGGCCGTGGTCCGGGCTCTGCTCGAGGCCGAAAACCCAACCCTGATTGCCCAATATTTCGCCGCCCAAACCAACCACCGTCGCACCTTCCACCGGGTGGCTACCCCAGTGGTCTAGGCCTAGCTAGGTCTAGACCACTGGGGTAGAGCCTTCCCCCGTTCCCGTTCCCCTGTCCTCCCATGACCGACCCCTACACCGACTCCTTTTATATTCTGGTTAATGGTGCCTCAAAGCCATGCACGGCGGGCACCCTGCTGCCAGCGTTTCTCGAATCCTTAGGCCTCAACCCGCGCCTGGTGGCGGTGGAGTACAACGGCGAAATTCTGCACCGCCAGTTGTGGAACACCACCTACCTACACCCCCACGACAAACTGGAAATCGTCACCATCGTTGGAGGCGGTTAGGGCGCGTAGGTACGGGTTTCCGCCACTAATTCCCTGGCTTTGGCCCCGGCAGCCTAGGCACTTCGCGCTAAATTAGAGACATCAGCACTCCACGTTAGCACTCTGTTTTTACCCGATGGTTAAACAACTGTTTCAACGACTCAAGCCCTTGCTTAAGCCCCTGATGGCTCTAGTTTTGGCTCTGGTTTTGGTGTTCGGCACGGCCAATGGGGCCTGGGCCGCTGGGGGAGGCCGTATGGGCGGCGGCAGCTTTCGAGCTCCCATGCGGCCCATGAGCCCGGCCCCTCGCACCTACGCCCCCAGCGGCGGCGGCTACTACCCTGGTGGCGGCGGTGGCTTTGGCTTTCCCTTTTTGCTCCCCTTCATCGGCGTCGGGGGTGGTTTTGGCGGGTTGTTTGGCCTGCTGGTTTTCATTGCTATTGCCAATGTGGTGGTGCGTGGCTTTAGGGGTGCCACCGCTGACGACGACTACGCGGCCCCGGTGAGCAACAACCCTCCGGTGGCGGTCGTCAAACTACAGGTGGGGCTGCTGGCCGAGGCCCGCGCCCTGCAAGACGACCTCAACCGGCTGGCGACCACCGCCGACACCGGCACCTCCCAGGGCCTAGCTAAACTGCTGCAAGAGACCACCCTGGCTCTGCTGCGCCACCCCGACTACTGGGCCTACGCCGCCAGCGAAGACAAGCAGACCCGTCTGCTCACCGCCGAGCAAGAGTTTAACCGCTACACCCTCTCGGCCCGCAGCCGGTTCAGCGCCGAGACCCTGTCTAACGTCAACAACCAGATCACCCAGGCAGCCCCCCAAGCCCTCTTGACCGATGGTGCCGACCAGGCTCCGGGCGAGTACATTTTGGCGACGGTGGTAGTCGCCACCCAGGGCAAGCTCGACCTGCCAACTATCTACTCGTCGGCGGATCTGCGCCAGGCCCTCAGCCAAATTGGTGCGGTCTCCAGCGAAAACCTGCTGGCGGTTGAAGTGCTGTGGACGCCCCAGCAGTCTGGGGAAACCCTGAGCGCTGATGAGCTGGTAGTTCAGTACCCAGAACTGAAGCTGATCTAGACGGCGATGGCGCCATCGGCTTAACGATTACGCTCAGTGATGACAATACGCCCTCTAGATCTCTGGGGGGCGCATCTTTTTAGCACAATCCAATCTGGTTCCTGGGGAATGCCGAGACAATAAATCTACCACTGGACTGCTTACCCGTTTCGATCCGGCTGGTTGGCCTGGTTCATACTGTTTCGACTCCTGGGGGATACGGCCATGGCCGCGATGCACCGTCCGATCTGGACCCTTGCGCTAGACGATGTCTACCTCTCTCTGGATACCCATGCCGAGGGGTTAACTGACCTTGAAGCCCAGCGGCGATTGGCTCGCTACGGCCCCAACGAACTGCCCGAATCGGCCCACCGCCCCCTATGGCTACGCTTTACGGATCAGCTCACCCACTTTATGGCGCTACTGCTGTGGGTGGCTGGAATTTTGGCCTTTATTGCCCACACTCCGGCCCTTGGCTGGGCAATCTGGGCCGTAATCTGGATTAACGCGGGGTTTAGTTTTTCCCAGGAGTTTAGGGCCGAGCAGGCCCTGGCCGCCCTCAAGAACGTGCTACCCACCCAGGTGCGGGTGTTTCGCCAAGGCAGTCTGGTGCAAATTCTAGCCCGAGACCTGGTGCGGGGGGATGTAATGCAACTGGAGGAGGGCGATCGCATCTCTGCCGATGCTCGCCTGGTCAGTGCCGAAAGCCTTTACCTGGATGTGTCGGTGCTAACCGGTGAATCGCTCCCCGTCGCCCGCACCCCCCACCCAGTGCGCCAGCGGGAATCGCTGCCCCTGCGCGGCGGCAAGCCCCTGGCACTCCCAGGAGAGCAGCCTCAGGTCGAAAAAACCAACCCGGCGGAGGTGAGCAACCTGGTGCTGGCGGGGGCAACGGTAGCTGCCGGACGAGGTATGGCTGTGGCCTACGCCACGGGTACCGAAACGGAGTTTGGCCAGGTTGCCCACCTGACCACCCACGTTAAGCGTGAGCCTAGCACCCTGGAGGTGCAGGTTAGCCACATTGTGCGGGTGATTACGGCGATCGCCGTGGCCATGGGGGTGCTGGTCTTTGCCCTCACCGCGCTGTTGGTGGGCATGGAGCTGAAGGAGAGCTTTATTTTTGCCATTGGCATTATTGTCGCCCTGGTGCCCGAGGGGCTGTTGCCCACGGTTACCCTATCACTGGCGATCGGGGTACAGCGCATGGTGCGGCGCAATGCCCTGGTGCGGCGGCTCTCTGCGGTGGAAACCCTGAGCGCCGTCGACGTTATCTGCACCGACAAAACCGGCACCCTGACCAAAAATGAAATGACCGTGCGCCACCTGTGGCTACCCCCGGAGACGGAAGCGATCCCTGACAACGACGACGCGGGTCTATGGCCAGGGCAAATTCGCGTGACCGGGGCAGGCTACGACCCCACCACGGGGCAGGTGCACATTCCACCCGAGGCGTCTTGGGGCTGGAAGGTGCAGATGCTGCTGATCGGAGCTGCCCTCTGCTCCAATGCCCGACTCACCCACCTCACCACCCCCAGCCGCTGGCAAGAACTGGGCGACCCCACCGAAGCGGCACTGCTGGTGGTCGCGGCCAAGGCCAGTCTGGATGTCGAAGATCTTCAGCGGCGCTACCCTCGCCAGCGCGAAATTCCCTTTGACTCGCGGCGAATGATGATGACTGTGGTGCTCGAGGGTTGTCAGGATCTCTGGCCCAGCACCTGGTCGCAACCCGATCGCCTGGTGGCCTTTACCAAGGGGGCTCCCCTGGAGGTGGTGCGCCACTGCCAGAGTATTTTGCGCCACGATACCGTTGGCGAGCTCGGCCACGACGCCTGGGAGCAGGTGGTGGCCGCCAACGACAGCTTTGCCCGCCAGGGGTTTCGGGTGCTGGGACTGGCGGTGCGCCCTGGGGGCGAAGACCTGCGGGATATGCAAGCCCAAGATTTGGAGCAGGGCCTCACCTTTGTAGGGCTGGTGGCCATGTTTGACCCGCCCCGCCCCGAGGTGCCAGAGGCGATCACCCGGTGTCACCAGGCGGGCATTCGGGTCACCATGGTGACCGGCGACTACGGCCTCACCGCCGAGGCAATCGCCCAGCAAATCGGCCTGCTAGACAACAGCCACTCCCCCCACGAGCCAGTGCGGGTGATAACTGGCGATACCCTGGGCCACCTCTCCGACGCCCAGCTTCAGCAGATGGTGAAATACCGATCGCGGTTGGTGTTTGCCCGCATGTCGCCCGAGCACAAGCTGCGGCTGGTGGAAGCCTACAAAGCCACCGGAGCCGTGGTGGCGGTCACGGGGGATGGTGTCAACGATGCCCCGGCCCTGCGATCGGCCCACATTGGCATTGCCATGGGCCTCAACGGCACCGACGTGGCCCGCGAAGCCGCCGACATTGTGCTCACCGACGACAACTTCGCCACCATCATCGGTGCGGTAGAAGAGGGCCGTACGATTTATCAAAACATTCGCAAGTTCATCACCTATATCCTGGCCTCTAATGTGCCGGAGCTGCTGCCCTTTCTGGCCATGGTGGCCTTCAAAATTCCGCCAGCGCTGGTGATTATGCAGATTTTGGCCATCGACCTGGGTACGGACATGGTGCCCGCCTTGGCATTAGGTGCCGAAACCGCTGAAACCGGCACCATGACCCAGCTACCCAGAGCTAAAGATCAACCCCTGATGGATCGAGGCCTGCTGCTGCGAGCCTACGGTTGGCTCGGCATCATTGAAGGCATTTTGGGCATGGCGGCCTTTTTCTGGGTGTGGCATGGCCACGGCTTTGATCTACCTGCTCTCCAGGCGGTCACCCCAGCCCTCCAGACCCATACCGCCACGGCCCCAGTGGTGGCCATTTATCTCCAGGCTACTACCCTGACCCTGGCGGCAATCGTCGCCTGTCAGACCGGCAATGTATTTGCCTGCCGGTCTGAAAAAACAGCGGTCTGGCGACTGGGCTGGTGCTCAAACCCATTGATCTGGGTGGGCATTGCGGTGGAGTGGGCGTTGATTGCCGCCATTATTACGCTACCGGCCCTGCAACGCATTTTTTCTACCGCGCCGCTTAGCCTTGGCCAGTGGGCCCTGCTGTTGCTGTGCCCGCCTACGGTCCTGGGGCTTGAAGAGTTAAGAAAGATGCTGCTGCGTAGGCTGGATAGACCAAAGTCAGGACATCCCGCCGCTTCATCCTGACTGGGTTAAGACAGCCTCACCCTGGGAACCAGCGTTGAAAGAGTTCGGGCGATCGCCAGAGTAAATACCCCGCCAAACCAAAGGTGCTGGTAATCAACCCCGTCGCTACGTAGCCCAAAATCATCACCAGGCCATCGGCTTCGAGGGTGGCCACCACAAAGATCAGAATGCCGACCGTGGGGATGGGGTTGGTCATGGGAATGGGGCTCATCAGCAGCAGGGTGAGCCAGCTAATGCAGACACCGTTAATGTGCCAAACCGTGGGGTTATCGGCTAACCCCGGCAGGCGGGGGCGGACAAACCGCTCGGTTACCCCCGTCACCCGCTTCAGATTGCTCAGCACCTGCCGCGCCAGGATAGAGGGAAACTGAAACTGAGCCACTCGTTTAGGCAGCCAGGGCGATCGCCGCCCCACCGCCATTTGCAGCGACAGCAGCAGGCAGGCCGACCCCAAAATGGTGGTAAACCCCGGCGGCATGGGAAACAAAAAGGGCAGCACCAGCAGGCCAATCACCAGGCAGAAGCCTCGCTCGGCCGTTTCGCTCAGCACGTGGGCTAGGGTCAGCGGCTGGTCGACCAGCCGCTCTAGCAAGGCTTTAATTTCCTGGGAAAAGCGGGGTTGGGGAGAATCAGAGTCCATGGCAGGGGGCATTACAGGCCTTAAAGAACGCTTTTGGAAACGGGGATACTCGGCTGCTTGCGGCGGCGAGACAGTTGAATCACCAGTTTTTCAGATTCTAGCCAGGTAAACATCAGGGCGCTAAAGCCAAAGCAGATCGCCAGTTCTAGGGTCGGTAGGGGATGAAGACCAAAAAATTGAGCCAGCACTGGAATGTACAGTAACAAGATTTGCAAGCCCGTGGTGAGCAGCACCGCTCCCCACACGTAAGGATTTGACAAAGGATTGAGCTGAACCGTTAAGCGCGTGTCAGACCGGGCCGACAGAGCGTGGCCCATCTGAGCCAAGCAGAGGGTGGTAAACACCATGCTCTTCCAGGTGTCGGGGTGGCCAGGGTAGCCGGGGGCATTGGTGTAGCCATAGGCCCAGCTCATTAGGGCAATGGTTAACACCGCCAGCACAATGCCCACTCGCACCATGTAAGACCCCAGCCCCCGCGCAAAGATACTCTCGCGGGGATCGTGGGGGGGGCGCTGCATCACGTCGGGTTCGGCGGGCTCCATGGCCAGGGCCAGGGCGGGCACGCCGTCGGTGACCAGATTCATCCACAGAATTTGCAGGGGTGAAAGGGGCACCCCCCCCAGGCCCATGATGGGGGCGGCGGCAATGGTGAGGACTTCGCCAATGTTGCTGCCCAGAATGTATTTAATGAAGCGGCGAATGTTGTCGTAGACGACTCGGCCCTCTTCAGTGGCGGCCACAATGGTGGCAAAGTTGTCGTCGAGGAGCACCATGTCGCTGGCTTCTTTGCTGACGTCGGTGCCGGTAATGCCCATGGCAATGCCGATGTCAGCCTGTTTGAGGGCCGGGGCATCATTCACGCCGTCGCCGGTCATGGCCACAAATTCGCCCTGCTTTTGCAGCGCCTGCACAATGCGAAGTTTATGCTCTGGGGCCACCCGGGCGTAGACACTCACGTGGGGTACCGTTTGCTCAAGCTCTGGGGCGGAGAGGTGGGTCAGCTCACGCCCAGTCATGATGGTGTCGCCAGGTTGAGCGATGCCAAGGGTTTCGGCGATCGCCTTGGCGGTCAGCGGGTGATCGCCGGTAATCATCACCGGGCGAATGCCTGCCCGGCGACAGTCAGCCACGGCCTCTCGAACCTCAGGGCGGGGGGCGTCTAACATGCCCACCAGCCCCAACCAGATCAAGTCTTGCTCCTCAGGCTCCAGATTGCTGGGCAGGCTGGGAGTAGCTAGGGGTTTCATGGCCAAGCCCAGCACCCGTAGCCCCCCCGAGGCCATGGCATCGTTTTGGGTCAGAATGGCCTGCCGCTGCGCCTCGGTTAAGGGCAGGGTCTGCCCCGTTGCCTGGCTGGCGCTGCATCGCTCCAGCACCAGTTCGGCAGAGCCCTTGGTGAACATCACCTGGGGGGCCAGGGGCCAGGCTGCGCCAGGGTGGGCCTGCATGACCACGCTCATGCGCTTGCGCTCTGAGGTAAAGGGGACTTCACCCACGCGTTCGCACTGTTGTCCAAGCTTCGATTGTTCAAACCCACCTTTGCCCGCCAGGGCCAGCATAGCCCCCTCGGTGGGGTCGCCCAGCAATGTCCAGATACTGCCCGACTGACTCAGGGTGGCGTCATTGCACAGGGCGCAGGCCATCAGTAAGGCCTGGAGGGCCGGATCGCCAGCCACCGCGATCGCCGCTCCATCTTCCAGCAGAGCACCCACCGGAGCATAGCCTTCCCCCGTGACCTGGTACTGGTGCTCCACCGTCTTCACCTGCTGCACCACCATTTTGTTTTGGGTCAGGGTGCCAGTTTTGTCAGAGCAGATGGTGGTGACTGAGCCCAGGGTTTCTACCGCAGGCAGCTTGCGAATCAGGGCGTGGCGGCGCACCATGCGCTGGGTGCCCAGGGCTAGGGTAACGGTGATGACGGCGGGCAACCCTTCGGGCACCACGGCGACCGCCATACTGAGGGAAACCTCTAACAGATCGTCAAACAAGCCCAGATTGCCCGTGTGCAGGAGGCCCGCCACCACCACCACCACCACCAGCACCAGAGACCCCGTCACCAGTACATTGCCCAGCTGAGTCATGCGCTGCTGCAGGGGGGTGGGCTCAGACTCGACCGACTGAATCAGGGTGGCGATATGACCCAGCTCGGTCTGCATGCCCGTTTGGGTGACCAATACCGTGCCGCGTCCCTGCAAGACTTCAGTGCCTTGATAGACCAAGTTGAGGCGATCGCCTAGGGCCGACTCTTCACCTAACAGGAGTTCCGGCTGCTTGATCACCGCCTCAGCTTCACCGGTCAGGGCGGACTCGCGCACCTGCAAATTGGCGGCACTCAGCAACCGTCCATCGGCGGGTACCTGTACCCCCGCCTCCAGGAGCACAATATCGCCCGGCACAAGAGCTTTGGCATCGATCTCCTGCTCTTGGCCCTGGCGCATTACGCGCACCCGGGGGGAGGTCATATTCTTGAGAGCCGCCAGGGCTTTTTCAGACTTACTCTCTTGGAGATAGCCCAGCAGTCCGTTCAGCAGCACAATGGCAAAAATGGCGATCGCATCCTTAGGAAAGCCGCCCTGCCGCAGGTCAAGCACCAGCGACACCATCGCCACCGCGATCAGCATCAGCAACATGATGTTTTTGAACTGATCCCACAAAATCTCTAAGGCGCTGCGGCCCGCCGCCTCTTGCAGCTCGTTGGGGCCGTACACTTGCAGCCGGCGCTCAACTTCGCTAGGGCTAAGTCCCTCGGGGCCACTTTCTAACAGAGTAATCGCCTGTTGGGGTTTGAGGGTGTGCCACAGGGTAGAGGAGTGGCTGCCGGAGACGCTTGCCTGATCGCCAGGGAGAGTACTGTTGGCCACGGATACTGCTTTCCTATAGTATTCTAAAGAGCAGACGATACTGTTTAAACGTACCTAGGCTACAGTTATAGCACTATTTCTTAGTGCTGCCGCAAATTCAAATGCTCAACTCCTTTGTGCCGCAGTCGTTAATTTGCCGCGACGCCGAATTGCAGCAGGTTTGCACATTACTCCAGCAGGACAGCGATTTTGTGGTGACTGGGGTCACGGGCATTGGGCGGCGCACCCTGATTCGCAGTGCCGCCGCCCAAGTTGAGGCCCGCTACCTCGAAATTGACTTTCTTCGCTGCCGGAGCGCCGGACAGTTTCTGCGCTTCTGGGCCGATGGTTTGACCCAGGCCTTTTCAAGCCCTACAGAATTAGCCCACATGCAGCAGTGGAGCCTGGAGCAACCCCTGACCCTAGACCAAACCCTCCCCCCCCAGGCGCGGTTGGTCTGGCCCCCCGCGCCTGGCAAAGAGTGGCTTTTATTTGAGGGCTTGCTCTCGCTGCCCCAGCACCTGGCCGAGGGGCTCGACTGCCAGGTGGTGATTGTGTTTCACAATTTTTCCCACATTCGCTCCTGGGATCGGCAGGGCAAGTGGGAGAGCCATCTACGCCAAGAAATTCAGCGCCATAGCCAGGTGAGCTACGCCCTGGTAGCCACCGTGGCCGAGCCCTGGATGGTGGCCAGTCAGCTGCCAGTCATTTCTCTGTCGCCCTTGGGCGATCGCGAACTGCAACCCTGGATGATTAGCACAATGGCAGCGGCGGGGTTCAAGTTTGACCCTGAGAGTCGGGCCCTAGAGCTGTTCTTGAGCTACGTGCAGGGCCACCCTAAGGATGCAATTACCCTGGCCCAGCGCCTCTGGTTGAACGGTAGCGCCATGACTTCGCAACCCCCTGGGCTCATTCAAGCCCACCAGGTGCACAGCGCCATGCTAGCTCTGGTGCAGGATATGGCCGTCACCTTTGAGGCACTGCTGCTGCTGCTGCCGCCTACCCAAGCCCGCGTGCTCGAAAGCCTGGCCCTCGACCCCACCCACAGTCCCCAGTCCAATGCCTATATCAAAAAGCATCAGCTCTCCAGGGGCGGCGGATTGCAGGGAGCGCTCACCAGCCTAGAGCAAAAGGGCCTGATCTATGGCCCTCACCTTCACTATCGCATCGCGCTACCATTGCTCGACTTTTGGCTCAAGCAGCGGCTGCAATAACCCTTTAGAAATGGGTGGGGCGAGAGTACAGTAAGGACAGGGGTGCAGCGATGGTGCCCTGGCTTCACCTCTGTCTCCCCCCTGGCCCATGGCGAAACTCTGGCCCTACGTCACCCCTGGTATTCCCGATCACCTCTTTGAGCAACTGCCGGGCATTCCCCTCAGCAGTCGGGAGGTGCGGCTGCTGCTGCTGGGCTATCTGCGGCTGCGACCCAAGGATGTGCTGTGGGACATTGGGGCGGGCACCGGCACCCTGGCCGTTGAGGCGGCGCGGATGTGCCCCCAGGGCAAGGTGGTGGCGGTGGAGCGTGACGAAGACGTGGCGGATTTGGTGCGGCGCAACTGCGATCGCTTCGGCCTCACCAATGTGCAAGTCGTTCAGGGCAGCGCCCCCGACTGTCTGGGCGATCTGCCTTACCACCCCGACTGTATTTTTGTCGAAGGCGGGCGCAACCTCAAAGCCATTCTGCTGGCTGCCTGGGAGTATCTGCCCTCCCTGGGGCGGGTCGTGGTCACGGCGGGGAATTTAGAAACCCTGTATGTGGTGTCCGAAACCTTTGCCCAACTGCGGGTGCGCAACATTGAAGCGGCCCAGCCCGCCGTCAACCGCCTAGAGACCAAGGGCAACTACCAGGTGTTTACGGCGGTCGATCCGATCTTCATTCTCAGCGGCGAGAAATACGAATAACGCCCGATTATAGACACATCTCAGGAGATGGCTAGGAAATAAGATACCCCCATGTAGGAGCGCAGGCCCTGCGCCTTTGATTACTCTTACTACTGGACAGTCTTATGTTTTTGCTGGATCCAAGCTTTGGCCTAGGCCGCTAAGGATGGTGTATCAGGGGGCTGTAGGGAGTCAAGTTTGGCCGTCAGGAATTTAGGCAAAAGTAGCGTGGGTGGGCTTTTGGCAAAAATCCTCTCAACCTGATGCTGGAGTGAGAGTTGGACAATCCGCTCACTCGGGTATCCGTGTTTAGCCAGGGTGCGAAACCAGCGAGGGAAGTGTGCCCAGATGGGCTTGGGTAACTCCAGGGCCAGCACCTGAAGCAGTCCTAAGGCAATCGCGTTGAGATTGACAAAGCGTTCGAAGGCCTCCACCTTAGCGAGAATCTGGGTTTGAAGCGCCTCTGGATAGTCGGCCAGGATGAGATTGGTCGGCCAAGTTGGCGCAGTGGTCATG
>Ga0169931_10002965_pt1 | contig 27293 bp, 22 predicted proteins | sample Kivu_15m_20L_FD_129675 | JGI IMG/M metagenome (GOLD analysis project Ga0169931, IMG submission 129675) | Freshwater microbial communities from Lake Kivu, Western Province, Rwanda to study Microbial Dark Matter (Phase II) - Kivu_15m_20L... | ecosystem: Environmental > Aquatic > Freshwater > Lake...
AACGCCAGCGATGTCATAAGCGACAAGGTTAGGCATTGAACGGCGGATTAGGCTGATTAGGATAGGATCGAAACCAGCAAGACCAGCAGTGTTGCTGCTACTTAGAGCAGAACCAGCAGGTGAGATGGTTCCAGCGCCTAGTGAGTTAACTGAAACTTCGTTGAGCATTCCGTATTCTTCACGGACTGCACGCTCTTGGTTTTCTAGCAGGGTAGCAACTACTTGCTTACGGTAAGCATCCTTAATTTCGGGAAGATCTTTATGACCTAGAACAGGTGCCCACTTTTCCTGCAATTGTCTTGTACTTGACATTTGCTTTTACTCCTTTGAGTTTTTGTGGTTTTAATTATTTATTATTATCAGTTGCTCCAGCGTGAAATCGCCTGAAGGTATGCTGCCATTACTGGAGATACTTCTTCGGATGATTGTTCGCCAGAAACTTCAGGGGTTACTTGCTCATTTACTACATGCTTAGGGAAGTAGCTGCTAATGAGTGTAGAAACTTTATTGCGGAAATCTTCTTCCGAAACAAACTCTACGCTTTCTGCGAGAGAAGCAAGTTTTTCTCTATGGGTATCTACAAGACCTTCGCTCATTTGATTGAGGATGACTTGCTTGTGATAACCAGAGAGTTTATTATTAAGATCAATGTTACGCTCAATCTGTTCGTTTAAGCGACCTTCCATTTCACAAAGCTCCTCAGTCATTGTCTCAACAACATTGACTTTCTCCGCAGGGAGATCGAGGTAGTTTTCTTCAAAAACTTTTTTGAGTCCACCCATGAACTCTTCTGCAATCTCAAGTTTGAGACCTGCATCGAGTGCAACTTGGTTTTCTTCTACCCAAGCGGTAATTGCATAGTTGAGTGTTTCGTCAACTTTCTCTGCAAGAGTTGCAATTTCCTCTTGTAGTTTTGCAGAGAATTGCTCTGCCAATTTCTCAGCAATAACATTTACTTGCTCTTCGATGCGTGTCTTTACAGCAGCTTCGAAAATTGTAGTTGCTTTTGCTTTGAAATCTTCGGAGAATTCTCCACCTTCGGTAAGGGCAGCAACATCTTCCGCAGCGGAATAGTCGATTGCTTCCATACCAAAAACTTTTACGTTGTTTGGACCGTTCTCTACGCCATAACCAGATGACTTGACCGAGAAACCTGAATCTTGGTGCTTGCCACGAGTTTGATCATCCGAAACTCTTTTGTTATGCTTGGCAGCTTTTGCACCAGGATTGCTTTCACCTTCAGGTGATTCAAAATCTGACCCACCATTATCTTCTTCTGATTGACCAGGAGCAAGTGAAGTTGGTAGTTCAAAACCTGAATCCTTGTGACCGCCACGAGTTTGTGCGTCACTGACTTGTCCAGTGACAGGATGCATGTATTGACCGATACCAGATGATTGGCCAGGAACGATTGCGGGAGAGAGCGCACTTGTGCCAACTTCTGACTCAGTTACAAGCTCCTCAAACTTTTCGTTTAAGTTATCTGACATTTGAGATTCCTCGTAATACTTACTATATGTTTATTCTATGATTATTTATCATTTATAAATTTTGTAAGAAGTGGTTAAAAGCTTTTAACGACCTCTCTTCAATATTTTTTCTGGTTGATTCAGAAATATATCTGTGATATTTAGCAATATTAACCTCTTTAATAATGCCATTTTCCCAAACCCACTCTTTTCCTTCCATAATTCCATTCACAAATGCGTCAGGTGCGGAGGGATCTGCTACAATATCAGCAGCAGTTGCGAGCATAAAATCATCACGAACATAATTGGCACCGTTCTTTTCTTCAATAGAACCCATGCCTCTTGAAGAAACACCAAGTTTTACTCCTGATTCCAGAAGTGACTTAGCAATGCCTCCCATTGGTGTATTTAGAATCTGTGCCTTACCAATAAAATTGCTACCCTCTGCTTTAAGTGAAACAATTTTATGAGATACACGATCTAAGTTTACGGTAGTACCATCAGGATGTCCCAACCCACCGAGAGCACGACCAGCAGAAACATACTGTTCATTGTATCTGCCAACTTCTCTTTCGAGAACGCTGTAAGGATATACTCTACCATTGCGATTTTTTAAATCAGCTTGAAGGAATACACCTTCGATGTAGAGTAATTTTTTTCCGTTTGCTTCTTCTTCGAGGATTTGAATATCCTCAATACTCTCGGTAATTAGTTTCATTGTTCTGATTCCTCTTCTGGTGTTTCTTCTACCTCCTCTTCGGGAGATTCTGGTTGATCAAAAAAAGTTTGAGCAACAACTTGCTTGTAATCTTTCATTGCTTCCGCTGCTTTTCCATAAAGGAGATCAGCGATTTTATCAAGTGCTTGAACTCGATTACCGTCACGGACGGCGTTAACTACTTCAAAAGTGTCCATGTAATTTACCTATAATAAATTATTTATTTTTCTGATGTTTTAGGTTTAGGTGGTGCAGCAGGAGCTGGAGGTGGTGGAGGTAATGCTCCAACTTCCAAAGTTGCTGCATTCATTAGATTTGTGTGGATAGGATCAGGAATTTTGCCTTCCGCAATTTCTGCTTCCATTTGCTTCGTAATTTCATCGTACTCGGCATCTGTTTGCATAAGAACTTGCTTTCTTACATACTCAATTGAGTAATACTTTCCGAGGAAAGGATCGAGAGCAGTAGCAACTTGTAAGCGGTTGCCCATAAGTTCTGCTTGCTTGAGTTCTTCGAAATGATTATCGAATTGATAGTCATATTGAATATGCTCTTGCATCTCTTCCCAATCTTCTGGCGCAATAACACCTTTTAGAATGAGTTGAGTTTTCAGAATGTCGTGGAATAATGCGCTGAATTTTTTACGAATCCTTGCAATAAATTTCGCAAACTTAAGTTCATCACGAAGAATCTCGGATGAACGACCAAGCGAAAATCCTTGGTTTGCATCATCTAAACGTGATGGTGGGAGATTAAGTGAGTTGTAAAGTTTCTTTTTAAAATACTCAACGTCTTTGAGTTCGCCTAAGTTTTGACCGCCAGGTAGAGTTGTGATTTCTGTTCCTCTGCCACCTTCACGTCTTGGGAGCCAGAAATCCTCAAGCATACTCATATGTTTTTTATCATCACGAATCTCACCTGTCTGTGCGTCGTAAACAAGCTTGTTTCTATAACGTGCCATTACCTCTCTGAGGTATTGCTCTGCCTTTACCTTAGGAAGATTACCTACATCGATGTAGAAGATTCTTCTTTCTGGAGCACGAGACAAACGATAGATAACCAGCGCATCTTCAATCATGCGAAGCTGGTTAAGTGATTTGATTGCCTTGTGTAGGAAACTCAAGACCATTTTTTTGTTGAGGTCTTGAATACTTGAAGTTACATAAGTGATTGCGTCGTTTGCAATCTTGACGCCGCTGGTTGCATTGTTAACGTCAAAGGTTGAACTGATGAATCCCTTAGGATTGTACATGTAATATTCAACAAAATTTCCAAAATCATATGCAAGTGCATTTGAAGGGTCTGCAGTATTAGCAGATAACACTTGCGCTAATTTTGGATCTTTGTTTTGAATTCTAACTTTTTTAATTTTAAGCGGATCTACATATCTGAGCTCTGTGATTCCTGCTCTTGGATTTGCGAGATCTACAACTTTGTGGTAGTATATACGACCATCGATATACCACGTTCTAAAAATTTCGTGCGCCCTTGTATCAAACTTTAACAAACGAAGAATGTATTGAAACTCTTCACGAATTTTTTTCTTAATTGATTCACTTACTTCCAGATTTGATAATTCAATCTGAACAGGTGTATCATCTAAACTTGCGTTGATTGCCTCATTTACAATCTCGTCAATAGCAGAGTCAACTTCTGGATGCATTGACATATCACGATAGCGTTTGATGAGATCAAACTCGTTTCTTGCTACACCATCGATATCTACATACGAACCAAAATAACCACCAGCTACGGTGGTTACTGCGTCATCCGCTGAAGGAGGAATTGGGGATTGCCCCTTCAATTCCTCCTGTTTGCTCTTAATTGAAAATCCAAAAAGTTGACTCATGTTTTAATTGTTTCACTTACTTTAATTATTTAGTAAAGATCATTTAATGACGCCTGGTGATCTACCTGTGCCATCTGGATCAACGGACCAATACTGGAGTTGGAATTCTACAGTGAAATCTTCAATTTGATCATTGCTATCATAAGCAAGATCAATTTGAGAAATATTAGTAGGGAAGCAACCCCATAGTTTATATGCTCTGATGAAAGTAGAATCGGCAGTTTCGTTAGCTCTTTCAAGTTGCTTGACTGTGAGATCAGCAGTATAACCAGCGGAATTGTTTGGAACAATTACGTCTGCAGTGTTTGCTTCGTGAGCATTGATTGCTTGCATCCAACGCTCCATGAAATGACGGATTTTGAAATCTTTGTCATTAATGAAAGTTGCTGTCCAAGTATCGAATGTTCTATCTCCAGCAATTTTTACGGTTCTTCCTCTGAAGGGAACTTCAATAACACCTAAGTTAGATGCTGGAAGAGCAGCTGATTTGCATAGAATATTTACCAACTCTGCATTTGTGTCTGAAGAACTTGGTAAACCTAATCCTGATGTAGCAGGAAATTTGATATCAACAACGAATAGGTTAGGTCTTACACCTTGTTGAATAACTTGTAAAAAGTCCTTTACATTACTTTTGATTGCCATCTGTTTTTACCTCGTGAATAGTTTTTGAAATAATATCAACCGTTGCCTCTAATTACTTCTGCAAACTCTACTCCAGAACGTGTAGCGATAAAAGTAACTGTGATGTAGTTAATTGAACGTGTTGGTTTGATGTAAATTTCAGCAACAAATTCATTTCTATCAATAACATCTGGTGTATTATTTGAAGTATCGCAAACTACGAGATAATCAACAAGTCCTCTCTTTGCTTGCACTTCGGAGAGATAAGAAACTGCTGACGAGTAAAAAGCGGTTCTTGTAGTTTCATCATTCAACTCAAACATAACAGTTTTAGCGAGTTGACCAATTCTCTTTTCAACCGCAAGAAATAAACGACGAACGTTGATGCGATCAAATGCACTTGGAGTTGCAAGAGCTGTCTTGTCTCCAAAAAGAACTGTTCCCTGACCAGGGAATGTAGCGATTGGATTTACTCTCTTTAGATAGAGTTTGTCTCTATCTGTTTGTGAAGGAGAATAAGAGAGTTTTACAACATTCTTAAGGTTACCTCTATTAAGACCAGCAGGTGAGAACCAATCTTCTTGAGTAGCAGATACCTGTACACAGAGACCAGCAACATCACCGCAGCAAGGAATGTAACGATAAGTGTCGTTATACTTATCGTAAATATACTTATATCCACTATCAAAAACTGAATATGAATTACTGGTTCCTACAGCATCAAAGAAAGTGATGATATCATCTCTCTTTGCTGAAGAACTTGAGAGAGCTAACATTCCAGAATGAGGAGAAACGAAAGCAATACAATCTTTTCTTGAAGTTGCAATAGCAATTGCTTTTTGTGCTTTGGTTACTTGATCTGCTTCGGTAGCTAAGCTACCACCCGCAAGAACAAAGCTAATTTCAATTTCGTCCACATTATCGAAAAGATCAAAAGCAGCAGTAATAGTTGATACAGTGGTTGAATATGCATCAACACCAAGAGCAAGAGTTACATCTGATTCTCCAGCTGCAGGATTTTCTGGACCAGCGTAGATATATTTTGATGTATTATTAATAACAGTTTTAAAATAAGTTGACGCACCTTGAGCATCTTTAGCAGTAGATACTCTTGAAACATATAGGAATGTTTCTAAAATATTATTGTTTGCATCTAAAACAGCGATATGGAGATCGTCTGCTCCACCTGGATCATTTGCAATTGTGCTCCAAAGAACTGAACCGTAGATTGTGGCAGTTGCGTATGTCGTGACGCCGCCATCTACAATTGCAATTTTTAATCCGTTTGCCCATGTACCTGCAGTTCTTGCTGCAAACTTCCAATCATATGTGCTAAAGTTAGCATTAAAATCATCTAATGATTTAATTGCTACTGCTGTTGCTGATGCATCATCAACAGCATTCTTGAGTGCTGCGTCTGCTACACGAACAACTTTTAATCTTCCGCCATATGAAAGAAAAGTTTGAGCTACAAACCAATCTTCGTAATTACTATTATTTGGTGCGCCGAAAGTTTCTAAGAGTTCTCTCTCAGTGGAAATATCTACAATAGTTCCAATTGGACCTTTTGCAAAACTGCCAACTAATGCGGCGGAATTTGCTTGAGCAGTAACAATGGTTTGTGTAGTTAAATCACTTTCTCTTAGAACAATTCCAGGTGATACTTGACCTGCCATGTTTTTCTCCTCGTGAAGTAGTTCATTTTAATCTAAAAGTATTTATTATTTTGAGTATTTCAAATGGGGAAACCGTGCATGAACATTACCAATCTGGATATTCCCATGAAGACGTAGATACTTTTTTCTGTTTACGTTTATTTTTAATTCTTTTAATAGTGCAATCCTTGCATTCATAAGAATATGCTGAGGGGAGATATTTCTTTGTTCTACGAATGGCATAAAAATCCGTCATCAAATCTTTAGTTTCGCCACACACCCTACATTGTCTGTCACGAAATAATAAATGTTCTAAAGAAATCTGATCTTCTAAATCCATTATCTTCCCAACATATATTCTACATCTGCATAAGGATTTCCGTATCCATCGGTGTACCAAATATTCCCATCTTCGTCTACAAATTTTTCTTCTATATCACTGATTCCATCAGATAAAAATCCAAAGGGAGCCATGTCTTGCTCAATTTGATTTTTCTGTTCTTCGTAGATTCTCTTACGAACATCATTGTCTGTCATTTCCCTGAAATAGGGTTGAACTGCCAGCCATGCAAATAACACCAGACACATTACAAGGTCATCATTATATCCATCGTCTGCTTCAAATGATTGATTCTTTTGAATAAACGTTGTCAACTCACTGATAATTTCATAATCAGATACTAACAACTTATCATCCTCAATCAATGTCTTGAGGTTTGAGCATCCAACTTTCTTAGTCACCTTAGACATCTTCAGACCAAGTTGAGATTTAGTTCCAGAGAATCCCTGTCCTACAATCTGACCTGCTCTACCTCTCATTGCACACATTAGAATATTTGGATACTCTAAGTCGTAGTGTAGAATGTTTGTTACTTGCTCGCCAATATCATTCACTTCTGCAAGTATATAGCATTTATTATAATTTTTCGCAACTTGCTCAATAATGTTAGGGAACAAAATTGGTTTGATTTCATTGTTTCGATACTTAGCAACTACCTTCCAAGGTAGAGTGGTAATATCAAATACAACAAAAGCAGAGTAATCATTATTAGTTCCACGGGATACGTCAACTGTCATGATGTAATCATGGTCTTTTATTACTTCTTCGTAAACAGACAATCCTTTGTTAGTATGCAATGGGTCATCATAAACCATGGAGCGCAGCTTAGACGCCGTGATAAGAGTATCAACCGAACCTAAGAACTCGCATTCGAACTCCTGCGTGAACTGCCTCTCCGAGGTGTTTCTAATGGTCTCTTCCTTCCATTTAGCATCTCTGCCAGGAACTTGACTCCAATGCACTTCCAAGGGCACGTAGCCGTTCTTCCCACGCTCTGCGTCATGCCATAGCTTATAGAACATATTCATACCCTGTGGGGTAGAAATAATAATCACCTTTGTTTTCTTACCAGACGAGATGGTAGGATATACAGAGGAGAAGAACTGCTCTGCAATATGGTTTGGAACGAACGCAAACTCGTCAAGGAAGATGATGTTGAAAGAGTTACCTCGAACAGCGGATGATGAAGTAGATGCTGCTATAATCTTAGAACCATTATCCAGTTCCATCGAACCTTTGTTCCATGCTATAATACCTTGCTGCATCCACTTCGGTAGATTCTCATATGCCAACTGCAAACGTGATAGAAGTTCTCTTGATGTTTCTGCTTTGTTTGCAAGAATAGCAATCTTGGTGTTGTCGTTGAAGACAGCATAATGCAACAGATAGGAAATAACCGTTGTCGATTTTCCTGTCTGTCTTGGAAGTTTGGCGATATTGAATCTGTGATTATGAAAATTTTCAATAAGTTTCTCTTGGAAATCATACATTTCAAAAGGAATAAGACCTTCATCCAGTGAGATAATCTTTACATAGTTTCTTGCAAAGTAAACTGGGTCATCTTTGCATCTAATAAACTCTTCAACTTGTTTCTTCGTAAAGTTAATAGCGGTGTTCGCTTTCTTTAGATTAGGATTACCAAGATATACTGCGTCACTCATTTAATTTTCTCAAATCTCTTTCTATATTTTCCATACTATTTAACCTTCTTTCCCAACCATCGCCTTTGGTTGTTCCTTTCGCTGGATTGATGCAAGTGTCGTCACTTATTCTGTCACACACCAAGCTAGCGAGTTGAGTTTCATCACCTTTTTTATTTGTGCCAGACCAGAAATGCTGCCCACCAATCCAGCACGCCCCGCATTTGGGGCAGGTTTTTGTTTGCATAGGATTAAACTAAGATAGCAGTATTACTATATATTACAAAAAAATGTTTGTCAAGTAACAAATGTCAGCAATTCCAAGCTCTTAATGATTTAGATAGACGGTCTTCGCCAGTGTTATTGCTATCTTTTTGTCTCTTACGCATACCTTTCATTCTGGCGCAGAAGCTCTTCCTGCGGGGATTTCCAACCTTTTTTGAAGGTGCCTTAAGGTCGCTTCCAGGATTCTCACGTTCGTAGGATTTGCGTCCTTTTTCGTTGAGTCCTCCATTAGAATTCTTACCCGATTTTTTTGTCCAGGCAGCTCCTTCTTGCATTTCAAACTCTTCATTGGTGCTTGACATATAATCAGCAGCAGTATCAATGTAATCGCAAGCAAGAGTGACTTTAGATTGCACCCAACCAGGGAGTTGCGTCTTAGGGTCTCTTACTACCAAACGAAGACGATTAACTGCATCTTCGATAGTATCAAGTTGACTCATCACCATGCCACCTTCATCATCAATCTCTTTACCCATGGCAACTGCGATATGATTTTCTGCTTGCTGCGTTGCGTTTGCTGCTTCTCTGATTTCTTTAAAAGTTTTCATGATTGATATGAAACTGCCACTGCTCTTATGTCATTGTTTGCAGCATAGATTTTTTGAGTGGGTAGTTTTCTGATTACTAAAGATTCACTTGGAGTCATACTAAAAGTTGCTACCGTTGTTGGTGATGCTGCTCCATCAGTGATTGATACGAGGTGTGTTGTATTTCCTCCAGCATCGTGAACTAAACGAACTTCTACTGCTTCACCAACAGTAGTTGCTCCATTTGCTGTAGTTGGAAGTGCTACTTCCTGTCCTAAAATTTTTAATCTCATAATTACTTACCGTTTATTTTCTATTTATCCTTTGCTGCATCTTTAATCATCTTTTGAAGGTCTGCCGTTGTGCCAATAAACATTGTATTATTGACTGTAGTTGGAGATGATTTTTTATTTTCTTTGCCAAGATCCTTCATCTTATGCTGAAGGTCTATAAGCTTGTCAGTCATGTCTGAGACCTGCTTCATAGCGTTCACAGCGACCTCATACGCTCTGGGGTGTCCAGATTCTTGTGCCACCTCTAACGCTCCCTGAACCGCTTCCTGACCCTGTGAGATGAGCCTGTATAACTCTCCTCTGGTATATTCGTAATCTTTAGTGGCATCAACAGATACTTCACTATTTGCTTGTGTAATCATTTCAGTAGTTTTTTCTATAGGTGCAATATCAATATCAAAGATTTCTTCCATGTTCTTTTCAAACTCGTTCATAGTAGTGTAATACCTTCATTAAATCCAAAGTCATCATCTGGCATGAGTAGAGCATCATCGTTTGCATCAACATCATTATCTGCATCTTGATCAGTAAGTGCTCTTGGAGTGACATCAATTTTAAGATTTCTGCGATGCTGGTTATAATCACCAAGAGTTTCATATACTGTAGCTTTGCGAATAATTGCTGCATCACTGACAGGTCCATAAAGATATGTTTTTAAAATAAAATCTAAAGTATATGTAATACTTCTCCTTCTCAACATATCATCTTCATAATCATCTTCATAAGAAATACCATTTAAAATAATTGGCAAATCTTTTTTCTCATCCATCTCTGGAATGAGATTAATTGTGACGTTGAAAGATGGTTGGAAGTATGGTAAAATCTGTTCAAGAATCTGTAGAGCATCATCTTGATTTCTGGAAAGAATACCTAATTCAAAACGAAGATTATAAGGCACAGGCATGTACTGAACCTTGACACTATTATTATCGTCTTTCTTTAAATACTTTTGAATTGGTGATGTCTTTCTGGCAGCATCATATGTAATGTCAGTCATCTCAAATGAGATACGTGGCATCGTAATATTAACTTTGCGTTCTGTGCTTGGGTCTTGATCGAGGCGAGCAAGAAACTTACTCTTAGGTCCATAAGCAAGAGCTACTTTCTCTTGACGAATTACAGCACCTGTTTCTGGATCTTTCTTTTCAATTTGAATGTTGTTGAAAAGAGTGCCAAATGCCTTTACATTTTTTTTAATTATCTCGTGATAATAATGACGATTGCCTAACATTAGAATGAACCTCCCATATTTCCATATTCACCAAATGGATTCTTTTCTGTAAAATCAAGAATAGGATCAGCAGATGTTTCATAGTATTTGTTGCTGTCGTTATCGTAATTATCGATATCGAAGTCAATTGTAGAGAAATTATCTACTACCCACGAAGCACCACCATCTTGACCCACCAAAGGTAAATTGGGTTGTAATACACCATTTATATATGTCAACCTCAACTTGCGTGTCGATGGACTCCAATCAGCAACTGTTGCTTTTGTAATTACGGGAGTACCTCCAACAGGTGTATAGGTTTGTCTTACTTCTTCGCCAATAATATAAGCACCAGTTCCCCCAGTTTTCATATACACTGGGAATACATGTGCGTCCTGAGTAAGAGTGTCAATTTCTGTATTGCCAGTGTCAAAATAATTATTTGCATTTTGAATAAGTTCACATGTCATGGAAAAAATATAATTTTTTCCTAACTGATAGAAAGGAACTTCTCTTTCTACATATTTAATTTCATATAAATTTTTAGTCATTGGAACATAAATTAGATCACCTTCGTTTGGTACATTAGGAATTCTCGTATCAATTTGAGTTTCTACATAGTCAATCCAACGTCTTTTAGACACCGCATAAGTAATTTCATCACTTAAAGTGAGACCAAATTTAGACATTGCGACAGAACTTGATCCGCCAAATCCTTCAACATTAATCAGCATCATTTCTATAAGAACACTATCTTCATATTTTTGAAGAATCACATCATTTATAGTTGAATCAATTAACATTGTTTTTGGCACATAATAAACATCCTGACCAAACAGCTTAATCTGTTCGTCTATAAGATTTTGAACTAAAGTTTGTTCCGAAGTTCTTCCACCATACTGGGGAAAGTATTGACTCTTTGCCATTATCCGATCATATCTAAAGGTGGTAGTTCATAATCAGTTAACATCTTAGATTCAATATCTTCCAGTTCTCTAAGAGCATCTTCATAAATCTGACGCCCGTTTAATTGAACGCCACCAGGCAATTGAACGTTATTGAATTTGATGAGGTTCTGACCCCATTGACGCTTGAATAGAGCAGTGGTGTATCTCTTTAACCAGAAGTCATTCCAGATTTTTGTGAGGTTTGTTGGATCAAGTGCTCGATAACATTCTATAATTAAAATCTTATCCTTTGTCAACATCTGGGGATCATAGTCGATGTAGAGACGACCATCTCTTTTTGTGAATCTGAAACGAATCAAAGCACCAGTATTCAAAACCATATCAAGAGTTTCGATGTAGCTCTTGACCATGTAGTAGTTTAGAATATCAATCGAACCAAAAGCATACAAGTCATTTAAGAAGATTTGATATTCAATACCAAACAGATCACCACGAATGCTACTCGAAGTTACACCGAATACTTTTTCCACGCCAATAATATGATCAGGCAAATCCAGATAGTTGCCACGTTCAGTCCATACATCACCTTCTGAAGATGGATGTGTAATATTGTTACTCTTAAATCTATCTACTTCTGTTTGAGTTAATGTATGTTTAAGATACATTTTATCCATTCCGTCAAAATGACGTTCTTGGAAAAATTGTAATGCTTCATCTATTCTATCTTCCAGTTGTTGATTATCAACGTTGATTTCAAGAACAGGTGAACCAAGTTGACGCAAACAGTAATCTTTTAATTCTGTTCGTGTTGCTGGTTTTGACGCCGACATTTACCAGTCCTATATTTATTTCCTAAAGATATTTATAAAAAAAGAGGGGGTTGCCCCCCTCCAAAAATATGTAGGAAATGAATCAGGCTTGTGATTCAGTCCAAGTGAGTCGTGCAGTAACTTGGGTTTGACCGAAGTTAGAAGAAATTGTGGCAGGTACTGTTGTTGCAACTGCAAGAGTTAGAACATCAGGACCATTTGGATATACATAGTCACCACCAAGGATGCTATTACCCATTTCAACAAGGTCTTCTAGCTGTTGAGCAATAGAAGCGCCAGCAGCAGCACGGAATTCAAAGATGGATATACCACCAGTGATTGTATCCGTTGCTTGACCCGTGTGCTTGATGATTTGACATAGTGAAGGAGCACCGTAGTTAGTGAAGTATGCTGACTGGGATAGGTTGCCATTGAGAATTAGACGAATTGAAGTAGCGTCATTTCTTAGGGCAACTTGTACTCCAGATGAGTTAACTTCTCTTGGTTGGCAAACAAGACCACAAGAATTCATCTTAAGAATCATTCTATTGATAAGATCTCTTTCGCCAAGAGGTCCAACAAGAGAACTAGCAACTGATGGTGCTAGGCGAATTGATAGAATTGGAACTGCAGTACCAGAAAGTATTCCAGGAACATTAACTGTATCAGAACCAACCGAACCAGAAGCAACCGTAAAGAGGTATGCCTTGTCATCCTCAAACTTACCATCCATGATTACCGAAGCACCCCAGTGATAAAGTGATGGAGCATAGGTTGGGGTGTCGCCATTTATAATTTCGTAACGAGCAGGTAGGTTACCTGAGCGGAGATACGCTTCATTTTCGTGGTTGTTGTGGACAAACTCGTGAACATAAGTCACGATACCGTCTTGATCTTTGAATCCAAAACGAACCTTACCAGCACCATACCAGGAGTAATCCATGTATGCCATTTGCTGACGGTGAATGTCGAGCTTGAATCCAGTTACGCCATTTCCATCACACTTGTCGATATTCCACTGAGATTGTGGAACTTTGAGATCTCTAACTTTTGACATAATAATTTTTGATCTTGTCGTTCCTCTATATGATGGTGAAATATGAATAGAAGTGTCCGAATCAACTGCAGTGACTTTATAAGTCATACCACGAATCGCAATATGATCACCAATTACTAATTGCTTAGTAAATTTAGTGCCAGTTCCTACGATAGCATTACTCTTAAATGCACAAGTTACTGTTCCTGCCATTTGAGCAGTAGCGTTTCTTCTTACACAATAGAGATTTTGTCCATCATACTCGAAGAACATACCATTTTGATCATCATACATACCTGCACGAACTGCAGCATCTTGCCATTCATAAACAAATAGTGCGGGGAATCCAGCTGGGGATATATCAGAAGGAATGCCGTTAGTTGCGTAACGGAATGTGAATTCATCAATAACATTATTTACAGTGAAGAACTGTCCGTTAGATGGTGTGGTGTATGGTGAAGCAACACCAGATGTTACTTCTACATCCTCGATGATGATTTTATTACCAGCAACAAGTTTGTGTGGTTTTCTAGTTACTACTGTAGCAAACTGAGTTCCATCGTGGCTGATGCTAGAAACATCAATTGAAGGACTGAAGTTAATACCAGTCGAATACTGAAGACCCTTACCTGACTGATAACGGAAGTATCTTCTAGTTTGTCTTACAATATTAACACCAGGAGCTTGAGCAGCAGAAATTTCAACACCACCATCAAATGATCTATGTAGGTTCAAGCAATCGGGTCTTACGAACATTTGTGTTTCATAGATGAATGGAATTGCTTGAAGAATACCATCACGGATATTTGATGCGTTTTGGTTTAGATAATAGTTTGCGCTTCCGAGCACACCATCTGTAACGAGTGCTCCACCTGATTGATAACGAATGTATGAGCTTGAGCAATATGTAGCAGCAACTAGATAATGGTTAAACCCAGCACCAGTTGATGTAATGTCAATAAACTGGAATGTAAGAGCATTACTTAGTGAGTTAGCAAGACGAATTACATCATCATTAATCTTAATTACAAAGAATGTGCCACCTTCAGATAGACCACCGATAATATTACCAATACCAAAACCAGCAGAATAGTAAACCTTGACACCAGTGTTTAAACCATGGTTAGGAATATAAAATTGGTCTCTTTCAACGGAAACAACTGGAGTTGCTAGGTTTGAAACAGTATTGAGAGTTGTTTGAGGATTGAAAATAATTTGACGAGATGGATATGGATCGGTAACGATCATATCTGATTCATTATTAATAGCAACTACTCCCATTTCAAACACAAAACCTTCTAATTTTTCAAATCTGTGTCTATCACCAGTTCCAGCAGCACCAGGAATCACTTGATCTACACCTGTGCCACTAGAACCACCGATAAATGCACCCGATGGGGAAGTATGAAGGGTAAATGTACTTGGTTCAATAACATTTACATAATATATGGTATTATGTGTCATATTCGAATATGGTTGCTGCACTCTGTTAGCATCATTTACATATTGTGACCAACCACCATTTGTTCCTTGGTGCGCTCCACCTGCAGCATCTAATTTATAAATCAATGCATCGCCAGTCGATAAACCATGATTACTAATTGTAAAGATACCAGTAACTGTATTAGCTGCGGTTGTTCCAGAGAAAATTAAAGTTTTAACTGGCATTTGACCAGATAATTTAACCGTATCTCCTCCTCTATATTGAGATAAGAATTTAGTTGCATACGATGGCAATGGTGGAAGAAGCATCCAGTTAAGGTTTGCAAATCCATCACTATCTCTTACTGGTTGTTGGTTAGTATTTGCAACAAATGTAGTTGATCCAGGAGGAGTAGCACCAGCAACCGACATATAGTAACTATTTCTGAATAGTACTACATCTCCATACACATAACTATCGGATGAGTTCCAATCACCTTTGAATGTTGTTCCCCTGAGTGATGGGTTAGTAACTTTAAATTGGTGAAGTGTACTAGTACCAACTCCAAGAATGTCAACAATATCAGTGTTTGTGTAAGCACCAACCCAAGTATTATGTAGTGAGAATTGGTTAGCGGATTGACCAGATTGAGCACCACCACGAGTAGTGACTGTGTTTATTGAGTTATTGACAAAATATTGTCTCCCAGAAACTAGACCATTGATTTGTCTGCCATTACCCCATACCTGATAGATTACTCTATCACCAGTAGTAAAACCATGACCATTCGATACAAATCTATCAGAAGCAGCCAGCACAGCAGCAGCAGAAGATCCATTTATAATAATATCTCTAGCAACAATTGTTGCAAGACCATTACCCAAAGATTCTCCAGTTACTTGTGAAGTAGTTAAACTGTGTCCTGAGTTAGTAGTTCCAGTTGTCGAATAATTTTGAATTGCTCTGCCAGCAAGAGCATCTTCTTTAGTGTATGCAAGTTGATACATATCGAGATTTCTTCTAATCGCATAATATGTTCCAGCAACAAATGCAGTTCCAGCGGGAGACCCACCAGTAGTTGTATTATTTACCGTAACTGAAGAAACTGTAGAAGAAACAACTTTAAATGTTCCATTATAACCATTATCGGTGGAACCACCAACGGTTACTCCAGAAACTGTAATAGTTTGATTTGGAACGATATCAAATGGAGAAGCAGGTAAAGTTGCAAAACTGTAAGTTACTTGAGCACCTGTTGAGGTAATATTTGTAATTTGTAAATCATATAATGCATTATATCCTTGGCGTGGATGAGTAGTTCCAGATGATCTTCCAATCGAAAAACTATTGCCATTTCTAGAATAAACAACTCTAGTTCCAGTAGTTAATCCATGATTTTGGTAGTAGAATGATCCTGTTTGCAAATCTACATTCTTTGCTGGATCAAAAAGGATGGATCTTACAGGAATATTTGTTCCTGGATCAAATGTAACTTTGTAATCAGATACAGAAGAAGCATCATACCCACCATCAATTGTTCCTGTTGATGAAACATTAATTAGATTATGAACTCCAGTTGCAGCAGAAGCAAGAGGAACAGAATCGTAATATTGCACAAACGTCCAAGTACCACCAGAACCAGCAGTAGTGATATCAATTGGGAATCCAGCAAAAGCAGCAGCTCTTGAATGTGCTAGTTGGAAGTTATTTGCATCAACTGGAATTGCATAGTAAATTTGAGCATTAGGTGGTTGAGAAGCACCACCAGTGGGCCAGCTAGCGGGGCCAAGAATAGTGTTGTTAATTACACCACCAGTTGCATAACCAGAAATAGCAACAGATTCACCAATTCTTAAACCATGATTAGCTATATTCCATTGATCAGTAGTTGTGTTTGCACCTGTGTTAGCAACGGAAATAGATCTAGGGATTGCACTATCTCTAACCTGTAATTGGAAACTTCCATTTACTCTATAAAGTGTAACTTCTGCAGGAATTGGTTGAGCAGTTGTTCCACCGTATCCTCTAATTACAGTAATTTTATTATTAGATACTGCAGTGACAAGCATTCTTTCATTTAAATATGTGCCAGTCCATAGAGTATTTCCTGGGACAATAGCTCCTGTAATAGTAGTGTTTAAAGTTAAAACAGTAGCATCAGAATCATGAACGATTGTAGTGAAAAATCCAGTAGATAGAGGAGAAAAATCACTTACATTTCTTACATTATATAAATTACCATTTACTAATCCAGGAGCGTTTGGATAAGCACTACCTACTTCGGAACTACCTGTTGATTCGTAACGAACAACATCTGCTTCTACTAATTTTTGATTTTCGATAGGGAGGAAAATTCTATTTCCATTAGCATTAGCAACAGTTGAATTCGCAAACTTCATACGAGTTGTTCCAAGTGGACCAGCCGTACCATCAGTTGCTTGAGCAGCAAAGGTTTGTGGGAATATTTGTTGTGTTGGTTGACCAGTTGGCAATACAGCAGTATTATAAAATTGAACTTTAAATATATCATCAGTGATTGGCACCATGTAATAACGAGCTGAATTGGTTAAACCATTGAGTGTACCTGTAGGATGAGTCAAAATCATGTTGACTCTAGGCCAGTTAACGCCAGTAATGTCAGTTACATAATCAAATAAAGGTCCAGGGAATCCTGCAGTTGATGGGAAAACAGCTTGTTCATCACGAGTGCCATTAGTAAAGGAACCAGAAATACTATAAGTGGTTCTTTGACCAGTAATACCACCATGATTTGGCAAGAAGAAACTATTCGAGAATCTATTTTCGAAAATACGGCAACAGATAAAACGACCCGCACCGTTGGTTGAGTTACCAGTAAAGTGAACTGGTGAACCAGCTTCGGAAAGAGTGAGTGAAAATTCACAAGCAGATGAAATTGGACCACTATTTACAAGAGTTCTTGCATAATATTTTTGATATTCTGTATATGTATTTGGAGTTTGTGTGACACCGCCTGGAAGAGCAGATCCAGTTCCATTTTTTATAATAATTTCAGCATCTTCTGTCATATACGCAGGTAAGTTTGCGTATGAACCAATGACACGATCTCGACCGCCACCAGCACCTCCAGCAGCTGGTGAGAAACTACTAATAGCAAATCCTGGGTGCAGTTGATAAATTCCCCCAGCCCAAGTGTTAGCAGTAGAAAAATTGATAGTTGCTCCAGTCGCTGATCCAGAATAAGGACCAACTCCAGATATACTCTCTGCGTTCTTTAAAGAAATTTCGTCTTTGTTGATTACATCAGCATAATAAATTATCGATTGGTTGGCAGATTCCACTGGTGCTGTAGCTCCTCCAGTCCAAGTATTACCACCGCCAACAAATATAATTGGAGTACCTAACGACAAACCGTGGTTTTTGATGAAAATTCTATCGGAAGAAACACACTCACGGGTAAACATTTTACCTGTAATTGAACACCAATCGTGAACAGATATACGAGCATGATTCATCCAAGATGAAGCTCCATCATGAACCTGAGCACGGACACCAGAACGGAATACTTTAATGGTAGCCGCACCAACTGTTCCGCCAAATACAACAGGAGTTACTGAAAGAACTGGGTTGGTTGACGATAGTGTGATAGTAGTAGATGTTACTGCAGAAACAAAATAATTTGTATTTGCTGTTACGCCAGTAAGAGAACCTACATTTGTAAATCTAACTACAGATCCCACACGAGTTGGAAGGTCTCCATCACCAAGATTTGATAGGGCACTTACAGTTAGAGTAGCGCCAGATGCTCCAGAAATTGTAGGACTAAAAGTATATTCGTAATTTTTAGTTCTTAAAGGAGCATTAATTGCTGCAGCATTGCCATTCAATGTATATGTTGCTGAAATAGTTTGATTAGTAAACGCCGCTCCATTGCTGCTTGATGGTCCTTCCATAATAAAGAAGGTATCAGTTTCTCTCCAATTCTGACTTGCAAAAGTTGCTGCAACAGGAGATGATTTAACTACATAAACACCATTCAAACCAGGAATATTAGTATCACTCAAAGTAATTTGACGCTCAGGATATACATGCATCTGTTTGTTGGTTCTTCCATTAAAGGTAACTTTAATTTCAGATTGACCATTTACGGTTTGAATTGTGCTAATACTTTGCTGAATCTCATAACCTCTGGAATTAAATAACGAGAAAGTTAAATTGCCACTACCAGCATTGTTGAAATCAACTAGTACATCACCATTATATGCATTTTGTGGGTTGGTAGCTAATTTAATAGTATCGGCGTCAATAACAACGGCATAAAAATATGAAGCTGCTGCACTACCAGTACCAATATTGTAAATTGGTAGTTGGCCAGCGGCAACATTAAATCTTCCTGTTGTTACTGCGTTGATTGTAGGATGAGCGCCAGTTGATCCGAGATATGCAATAGGGTCTCCAGTTACCAATTGGTGATCAGGAATGGTAATAGTATCATTTGCTACTGAAATAGCATCCAGTGCATTGATTAATACACGAAGTTTTGTACCATCGTGGAATGGTTCATATGGGTTAAAGTTTCCAGTATCCAAAGAATACGAGATTCTATCCTCTACGCTGCCACCATTAGTAATTGAACCAGCAGAAAATGGTACTTTAGAATTTGATAAAGTATTTGTTAAATAGAAAGGAGAATTGATTTTGAAACCATGCTTATATGGAGTAGTTACTGTTAAAGTACTAATGTTTGCGCCATTAGTTACAACTGGACCTTCATCTACAGATGTGCTGTTATCAAAAGGAATTTGGGATTGTACATAAAAGCGCCCCGTTGTAACAGTCACATATGCTGTGCTAATACTTACTGGAACTGCTGGTGATCCAGGTTGTACCGTTCTGGTTTCGTAAGTGAAAGAAAGATCTGTTGTCTTGCGAACAAGGAATGTTCCCTCAGCAGTAATACTGTCAAGACCACGAACATCAATAGGAATACCAGTTGTTAGACCATGGGGTGATGTACAACTTACCGTTACAATTTTAGTACCGTTAGTGGTAACATCTGCAATATTAGAAAGTGGTGTATCTCCTGCAATTGAATAATATCCTGGAATATTATTAACTCTTTCTAGAGTTTCCCATTTTGTTGCTTGTAGACCATACTCAAAATCGGTATCGATCAGAGTGTTTGGTTCCGATACACGGAATTTAGATACAGGATCTAGTAGAGTATCTACTGGTTTGATTTCAACACCATCTTCCTCAGTGAAAATCTGAAGAACATCGGAATTTGACATTCCAGTGGTGTCATAATTTAGAGTAACAGTTGTTTGGTCTGTTGATGGATTGTAATTAACAGATGTAGCTTTTAGTGCTGGATCGCCAATATTGTAAATAACGGTGTTGGCGGTTGCGTTATTGATTAAGAGTAATCTCTTAAAATTGACATTACCATTTAATACAATCTGACGGGCAGCTTTGTTAAATGTGTAGTCAAATGCTAATTTTCTTGCCATTTTAGTTTACTTCTCCTTTTAAATTAGAAACCGAAGGTTAGCGAATAAGTTAGAGCTGCCGCCTTAACCGCAGCAATTTGTGCTGAAACATTAGTGGTATTATCACCTTGAGCAAAGAGTTCCCAGAAAGCAGGAGCTGCCTCTGGATCTCTTGCACCACCACTAGCAATGGTGTATTCTTGGATATTTATCCAAGCACTTGCACCCTTAAATACGATTTCACCGATCTGATAATCGGTAACCGCACTCCAAGTGCCCATCCACTTAAGACCAGTTTGGAAAAATGCCCATTTAGTTACATCTGACGAAGGTTTTACGTTTGTATTCGCAACAATAGCGACGTAAAGATATCCACCATATTGGGCAACATCACCTGGCTTATATGCAGTTGCTCCACTCCATGCTCCCGCTGGGGATAGTCCAGTGACTAGGAGACCCCAATCAGCAGAACTTGAAGAAGGAACTACATTAGTATTGATTGTTTTAGCGGTATAAGTATATCCGCCGTAAGCAACAATATCTCCTGGTTGATATTCTGTTGAACTACTCCAGTTATTTTCAAATTTCAGTCCATCGAGATAAACTGAAAATTTAGTAGCATCAAATGTGCTTGCTGAAGTGTGTTGTGTCGTACAAACATAAATGGTGTTACCATAAGTAACGAGGTCATTTAGTTTGTAAAATGTGGTTGCTGCCCATGTTCCCTTTACTTCGTAACCTGGAACATGAACATTCCATCTTGTTGGAGATGCCGCAAGATCATTAGTATAAAATGCCGCTTCAGATGCGGCAGATGTGTGGTTGACAACACAAACATATGTGTTACCACCAAACTTCACAATATCATCAATTTCGTAGGCTGTTGTAGCAGTCCAATTGCCTCTCCAATTAAATTTTAATCTACCTAATCTGAAATCTGCCATTTTAGTTTCCTATTATTTTGGACCTGTGTAAGAATAGTTCGCATTTAATCTTGCGACCATATAACCTGAATCATCAATAAAATACCTCACTTTTTTATCTTCAAATCTATACTGTTGATATTTATCATTAGCATTATTTAAATCTCCCATGCCGTTAATATTATTTCTATCACGACCAGTAGGTAATGCAACAGTATAATCTTCGTTGAGAGATGCAAATACACCATTTGTGGGTTGATTGAATACGTCAATGACGGTATTCGAAAGAGTATCTTCTAAGGTATAGATCAACATACCATCTGAAGTTCTCCTCAATCCATGAAAATCATATACTTCGGTTCCTGATCCAGAACCTGTTGTTATTAAATTGCTTAAGTTAATTGCCATTTTAGTAAACCCTCCAATATGAACCTGTCCATATTAAATCAATACTCACTCCAGAATAATCAAGAATTAATGCATTATCTATTACACCTGTGCTAACCAAGAATGATTTGTTGTTTGCATTAATCACAGCATTTGCTGTGCCCCAAGTATTTGATCCATCAGCTAATCTAACAATATCTCCTATATTTGGATTTGAAGGTAAATTAGCGGTAACTAAACCATATGATGTATCAACAATATAATTTTTATTCGATTCGAGTTGATTATTTGTTGTATTAAAAACTGATGTAACAAAATATGGCGAAAGAGTTCCGTTTACATTTTTCGTTCCCATCATCAAAAAGTACTGAACTCCATTCTGTTCAACATAATTAAAATCGTTAATAGAAATACTTGTTCCAAATTCAAACACTGGTTGGTTGAAAAATGCCCAATCTTTTCCATTTGTTGATCTAAAAGTATTTCCATTTTGATCAACAATCAAATATGCTTGAGTTGCAGGAAAATATTTAAAAGATTTTACTGTTTGAATATTTGCTGGATTAATAACAAAATCTGTCCAAGTTGTTCCATTATTTGTCGATGTCTTAATTGTGACATCATTATTTGTTTGATTATCAATAACTGCTATAAATCCAGTTCCAAATGGTTGTAAGTATACTTTGTTTAATCCTCCAGTATTCAATCTTTGTGTCCACGCAGTAGCATCAGTAGATGAAGATATATCTCCAGAAGATCCTCCTGCAACAAATACATTGTTATTGTAAGCAAATGATGTTATTGGAGAAAATAAATTGCTAGTTCTTAAAGTAAATGCAGTAGAACCTGTAGAAGAACCAATCTCACCAAAAGAACTTCCAATTAATAAAACTCCATTAGTATAAAATGTCGAAGTAATTGCCCCACCATTTGTGCCGAAAGGACCAAGTGCAGCAGTCCATGTTTCTCCATTAGATGAAGTGCATAAAGTATTTGTATCTCCTCCAGCAAAAAAGAATGATCCTCCCCATGAAACAGAATTTAAATTATTTGGAGTTCCTGATGTTCTTGCCGACCAAGAAGTTAAATTAGAAGATGATGAAATTTTACCCCCATTAGTCACAATTACATGTCTTGGAACAAATGGATTTTCATTAAATGCATAATTCTTTACTACAGTTTCTGGTGCAACTTGTGTGTTTCTTTCAGTAAATGCTGAAATTGAAGTTGGAATTGCAGCAAGAAATGTCCAACCAACAAGTGTTCCAGCTGTGGATTGAGTTAAAATTTCTTCCCATCTTGTGAGAGATTGGTTGTAAATTTTTGGAGAGTTTGTAAATGTATTGAAAATTAATTGACCATCAGTTGGAGTTAATGGATCTGTTAAAACAGTAATATTTAATTTTTCTGGTGTAATAGAACCATTTGAAATTTTTGCATTACTGATAGCACCAGTTGCAATTTTATCTGCGGTTACAGAATCGGATGCAAGTTTATCACTAGTAACATTTAAATCACGAATATGATTTGTAGTTACTGCTCTATCTAAATCTACAAAAGAACTACTTTTTAATTTAGAAGAATCTACAGCACCACCTGCTAATTTAGCAGTTGTGATATTCAAATCACGAATATGATTAGTTGTTACAGCTCTATCTGCATCTATAGTAGAACTTGATTTTAATTTTAAGTTATCAACTGCAGCATCTGCGAGCTTAATAGTTGTTACTGCCGAATCGGCAAGTTTAGCAGTTGTAACATTAAGATCTCTAATTTTAGCAGTTGTTACTGCTTCCGCTCCAACAGTCCCATCAAGTTTAATCGTAGTGATTGCTCCATCAGCGACATCAGATGCAATTACTGTGCCTGGAGCAATCTTTTCACTTGTGATGGCATTATCTGCAATCTTTGCTGTAGTTACTGCACTATCTTTAATAGTAACGGTAGTAACAGTATCTGCTCCTGGTTTATTGAGAGAAATTCTATCTCCAAGAATACCGAAGAAAATAGCACCTTGCGAAGGAGCAATAGCAAAAGTAATTACATTACTTTCAATAGTGAAATCAACTTTTGGATTTAGTTGACCGCCATTCAACACTGCTTGCAAGAGAAGTTCTGTATCGGGATAAACTGGTTCTTGCTCAATTGTGAGGTAAAACTGAGTTGCTACTCCATTAAATCCAACACCACCACCAACTCTTTGAAGTGGAGTGTCAATTTTTCTGTTATCTGTCCTTGTAGGACTTATACCTAAGTATGGCATGTTACTCCGTATTAATTAGTGATTTCTAGAAAGCTTAATAATACATCCATGCCACCAGCAGTATCACATCTCACTTTAACTTGATCTCCAACTTCCAATACAATTTTTTGACCAGACAATACTTCAAAAGAAGATCCTGTTGGAATAGGAATATTTTTAATCAGGTTGGCATCTGCACCAACTGCTTTATCAATAACAACATCGGCAACAACAGATGAAGTTGCTACACAAGCAAGGTTGAGACCAATAATAATTGATGATGTGCTTGCAGGAACTGTATAAACAGAAGTAAAACTTGTTCCTACAGCTGCACTTACTTTCGATTTAAAACTATTAGTTGCCATCTTATCCTAATGCAATTGTTAATGCCAAAACATCTTCAACGAAAACAGGTGTTACCCACGACAGATCTCCTGATCCATTCGTTTGTAACACCTGTCTATCTACTCCATCATCTGATGGTAGTGTCAATGTATAACTAGCGGAAAGGTTCGCTGGCGCTCTTAGTGCTACTGAATTGTCGCCATTAGCAGATAATTCTTGTAACTCTAATTTATTCTGATTTTGTACGACGACGCCGTTTTTAACGACGAACGCCTTAGCATTCGTTGCCATGAAGGTTCACTCTCCCCTTCCACTAGGTTTTCTATGTTTATTTATAAGAAAAAAAATCCGAAAACATAAATATCTATTAGGAAAAATATAGGGAAATATAATGCCATCACCAAACCAATTTCCTTGGTCAACAGTTGAAAAAATCGCTGCAAATCTTTTAGTAAATGGATTTCATAGTGGCATTAGTTTTGCATATGATTCTGTAAATGGAAGAGTTAATGCAACCGCAACAGGAGGAGGTGGCGGAGGATCAACACCACCAAGTTTAAGTATTACTACTCAGGGTGCATCTGGATCAGGAGCACTAGAGTATAATAGTACTTCTGGTGTCCTTACTTATACTCCACCTTTACTCAGTGGATATGCTGCAAAAAATTCAGCTGAAGCATTTTCATCCTTGGTTGTAAACACCAGTATTTCTTCTTCCACTACTCAAACAAATTCTATTACTAATCTTGCTGGAACAGGTTCTCCATCATTTCCTAATGGATTGAATATAAGTTCTTTGTCTGTAAATGGAAGTAATGGAACTGCTGGGCAATACTTAACGAGCACTGGAAATGGAGTTACATGGTCAACAATCAGTTTTGTATCTGAAAATAGTTCACCTACTTTTAGTAATGCAACAATTACTGGAAATTTAAATGTATCTGGAACTATCACTACCAATAATCTAACTACTTTAAATATTCAAAATAGTCAAATTGTTTTGAATGACAATGTTGTTGGTCAACCAACATCTAATGCTAATGTAATAGTTAATAGAGGATCAGCACTCGATACAGAACTACGCTGGAATGAATCTAGCGATAGATGGGAATTTACAAATGATGGTAATACTTATTTTAATATCCCTGTTCCTACTGACTACAATAATTACAACAATCTTTTAAATCGTCCTACTATTCCCGCAGCACAAGTTCAATCTGATTGGACAGCTACAACTGGAGTTTCTGCTATTTTAAATAAACCTACTTTGTTTAGTGGCGCATACGAAGATCTCACGGGAAAACCAACAATTCCCACTTTACTACAAAATCTTAGTAATGTTTCTACTGCAACTCCAGTAACAGGAAATGTTCTTCGTTGGGATGGAACACAATGGTCTCCAGCATCAGCTGGTGGCACTGGTGGAGGTGGTGGAAGTGGGACGATGATTGGTCCAGTTACTTCTACTGATAAAGCACTTGCAAGATTCAATGGAACTAATGGTCTTGAAGTTCAAAACTCATTGGTAATTATTGGTGATGATGGATCTATTACTACACCGAAAGTAAGTAATCTAATTCCATTTTATTATCCTACGTTGGCGGAACTTCCCTCTGCTTCTGCTAATGCAGGAGCAGTAGCTTATACGGAATCTGGGGGTGCTTTATATTATGCACATAACAGTAATTGGACCAATCAAAGAATTGTTACTACATCAAGTTCGACATCATCCGATCTTCAAACATTAATTGGTAATTTCCAGCAAACATATTCAACCTCTGTACAAGATTTTACCACTGGTACGACTCAACAAAATGCAGAAAGAAAAATTCTGAGATTGTCTGCATCTGGTGGTGCTACAAGTGATATTACAATTAGAGCAACATCAGGTATTATTATATCAAGAGTAAGTAATGAATTAACATTAACAGGTAAAGTTTATAATTTTAGTACAGAAACTGCAACTGGAAATCAAGTAAGATTAAGATTGCAGGAAATTGGAGTTGCTACTACTAACACTGATATTACTTTTGCTGGTGCTGATGGGTTGCAAGTTGAGAGAACTAATCCCACAACAATTACATTTAGAGCGCCAGCAAATACAGTAACTCAATACACAGATGGCATGGCAAAAGATGCCGCTGCTTTGATGCTAATCAATGGTAGTAAAGTGGGTGTTACCTATACTTATGATAGTGTGAATAAAGTAATCAACACTATTGTGAGTGGCGGCGGTAGCGGTGGAACAGTTATCACATATGATTTCCAAGGAAGAAACACCACAAGTAACAATGCCTTCCTTGATTTAGTTCCAAGTTCAGGATTAACTGATAGTATTGAAATTACAGGCAGTGCAGGAACAACAGTTAACTGGGATTCTGGAAACAAGAGAATTACAATTGGTAGTGTTGCTCCTGTTCAAGCAGATTGGAATCAAACCAATAGCGCATCACTTGATTTTATTTTAAATAAACCAACAATTCCTGCAGCATACACATTACCAACAGCTTCTGCTTCTGTTCTTGGTGGTATTAAAGTTGGTGCTAATTTAACAATCAATCCAGTAACAGGCGTTCTTGACGCAAATCCTGGATCATATACTTTACCAACAGCAACTGCAAGTGTTCTTGGTGGTATCAAAATTGGATCTGGATTGACGATAGATGGCAATGGAGTTGTCAGTGCTTCGGTAGCATCAAGTGTTCCTTCAATTCAAGATTTGTCAGGAACTACTGCTTCTCTTGCTCCTGACGCAACTGCAGAACTAAATATTACAGGATACAAAGCCTATTCGTTATTTAAAATTACCACCACAGCAGAAGCATGGGTTCGTGTTTATACAGACGATGCATCAAGAGATGCTGATGCTACAAGAAGTGAAGGTCAAGACCCTCTTGCTGGTACTGGTGTAATTAGCGAAATCAGAACTGATGGCGTTACAAATACAGTATTAATCAGTCCTGGAATCTTAGGTTTTAATAATGACAACCCAAGAACAACTACAATTTATCTTTCTGTTACAAACAGAAGTACTTCTTCCACACCAATTACAGTTACTCTAACAGCATTAAAGATCGGAGAATAAAAAATGGCAATTTTTAAATCAGTTATTAATGTTAATAACGGAAACACTGGATGGACA
>Ga0169931_10002966_pt1 | contig 27281 bp, 15 predicted proteins | sample Kivu_15m_20L_FD_129675 | JGI IMG/M metagenome (GOLD analysis project Ga0169931, IMG submission 129675) | Freshwater microbial communities from Lake Kivu, Western Province, Rwanda to study Microbial Dark Matter (Phase II) - Kivu_15m_20L... | ecosystem: Environmental > Aquatic > Freshwater > Lake...
AACCAATCCTCAGTGCCTACAAGAGAACATCCAGAATTACTCAAGGCAATTAGGAAGATTTTAAAAGATAAGAAATTAGACAGCAAAGACTCATGGGTGAAAAAAATTGTCCAGACGTATGAAACCTACTGCGTCCGTCATGGATTTATGGTTGTCGGGGCTTCAGGATCCGGTAAGACTACAATTTTAGACGTTCTAACTGATGCTATGTCTGAAATAGACAGTGATTCTAAATTCAAACTCCATAGAATGAATCCTAAAGCTATATTGAACGAATACTTGTACGTTCAAAAAGTTTTAGATACTTCAGTATTAGGAGTGTTTACAAGACTATGGATGAAATGTAATGAAAGCTACGGAAAATTAAACAATTGGTTGGTATGCGATGGACCAATTGATACCATTTGGATTGAATCTCTTAATACTGTCCTAGATGACAATAAAATTCTAACTCTAAGTAACAACGAAAGAATTAATATGATTGATAGCTGTAGGTTGGTAATGGAATGCGAAAATGTGAAGAACGCAACTTTAGCTACAGTTTCCCGTGTTGGTATGATCTACATAACCGAAAACGATTTATCATACTCTCCTTTGATCAATTCCTGGTTTGAGAAAAACAAAGACTTCTTCAAGGACATCAAAATGAAAGAACAAGATGTAAAAGAATTCAAAGAGTTAATTGAAAAGAAATACATCAATCATGAATTCCAAAAAGAATTATTAAAGGATAAAACCATGGCATTAAGCATGGAAACCTCATGGTTAATCAGAATTAAAAATTTCCTACTTTTGGTAGAAGCTATGTTACGTTTTAGAAAAGATTCAGAAAAAAGTTACGAATTCGACAAAAGTTATTTAGAAAAAGTTATCATCTTTGCCCTTGTGTGGGGTGTTGGTGGTGTCTATGACCAAGATCAAAAAATCAGGTACCACAAAATTCTACAAAATGCTATGAAAGCTCCTATTCCAGATGTGGAAGGTGACAAAACAATATTTGAATACATGATAGAAGGATCTAATTGGGAAACATGGAAAACAGAGGACTATCCGAATCTAAGGAATGAACTAGGTTCATTCTCTCAGCTACTTGTTCCTACAATGGATACTACTAGAGCTATTTTCCTTATTGAAAGAATTGGTAGTGTTAAAATTGAACCTGGTTCGGAAAGAACCCATCCCTGCCTTATGCTAGGAGATCCTGGTACAGCAAAGACTAGTACTGTTCTACTATATAAGAAATTAAGATTTGGCCCAAAACAAGTATTAAAGAGAGTAAACTTTTCTTCGGGGACTTCTCCAATGAACTTCCAAGACACAATAGATGAAGAATTGGAAGCAGGAAATCAATATGTACCTACTTTAGATAAGTACATGACTGTATTCCTAGACGACTTGTCGATGCCTAAATTAGATAATAACGGAGATCAAATTACTTTGGAACTTGTCAGACAACTTCTGGAATTCGGAGGGTACTACTTCCTTGGAGAAAACGAGAATAGAGGTAATATGAAGAAAATTGCCAGGTTGTCATTTGTTGCCGCGATGAATTTCCCAAAAGGGGGTAAAAATGATATCCCTAATCGTTTGAAGAGACAATTCTTCATATTTTCTATGGTTTTGCCTAATGCTCAATCTATTAATGATGTTTACGGAAAGATTATAGACATATGGTATTCTAAAGGTTATGGAGATTCGATTGTCAGACAATCTCAAAAATTAACTAAACTTACAGATGAGTTACTAACAAGAATGAAGAAGAGATTTGCTCCTACTCCAATTAAATTCCACTATAATTACAATATGAGAGAATTATCAAGAACCTTCCAAGGTATTTTCCAGGCAGATAAAGATGTCATAAAAACTTCTATGAATAAATATGGAATATCACCAGAAGTTTATTTGATTTCTATTTGGAAACATGAAGCAACAAGAGTATTTAGTGATAAGTTAATAGATTTCGAAGATAAAAAAGAATACTCAAATATAGTAGACAACATCATTTCTGAAAACTTTGACAGAGAAACTGCAGAAATATTGCAAAAGGATTATGTATTTTGTGATTATCTAAGAGACCCTGAAGAAGATCCCAACTTAGGTAGAATGTTTTATAAAAAAGCTTATGAAATGATAAAATCTATGGACGAGTTGAAAAAAGTGACTGAAAGATTTATGGAAGAATTGAAATCCGTTGGTAAAAAAAGAAAGCCGGTAGATCTTGTCCTGTTCGAGGATTGCTTGAAATATTTAGTTCGAATTACAAGAGTTATCCAAACACCCCAAGGCAGCTGCATGATAGTCGGTGTAGGAGGAAGTGGTAAACAAAGCTTAACTCGTTTGGCAGCATTTTGCTCTCAGCATGAAATAGTTCAATTATCATCAGAAGGTGCAACTAAGATAGACTTTCTGAAGACTGAATTCAGGAATATATACTCAAAAATGATTGATGAATTCAACCCACAAACTGGAAAGGATATCATAAGACATACATTCTTAATGACAGACGCTGAACTTAGATTAGAACCCTACTTGGAGTTGATTTCCTCCTTCCTTTCTACTGGAGAAATCGCAAGTCTATTCGCAAAGAAAGAAGAGAAGAATCAAATTTTGTCATCAACAAGAGTCATGTTGAGCAAGATCCCTGCATTTAATAACAGGCAGCTAGATGAAAACGAAGTTTGGACAGAATTAATTAATACAGTAAGAAATAACCTCCACATTTGTCTTTGCTTCTCTCCATCTGGGGATAAATTTAGAGAGAAATTTATTAAATTCCCTGTACTATTTAATAACTGTACAATCAACTGGCTTTTACCTTGGCCCGAAGAAGCTTTAATTTCAGTTATTCAAGGATTTGTTAGTTCTAATACTAAATTAAAATTAGAAGCAAAAGAAGAGCATAAGAAACAATTATTTTATCACATGGCCGGTGTTCACGTTAACATTAAAAAGGTTTGTACTGAATATTTCAACAAGATGAGAAGATATGTCTATGTTACTCCTAAATCTTATCTCAGCTTTATCAAAGAATATATAAAAATCTACATCACAAAAAAAGAAGAAATTTCTACTAAAGAAAGTACTATTCTTAATGGGCTGAAAAAATTAGATGATGCTAGTAGAGACATTCTGGAGAAGAATAAAGAATTGGCAATCCAATTCCAAGAAGTCGAAAGTATCAAAAGAACAGTCGAAGAAAACGAGGCTATTCTAAAAGTTGAAAGTGCTAAAGTAGAACAAATAGAAGAAGAAGTATCAAGGGAAACTGAAAAATGCAACGCTGAAAGAGAAAAAATTGAAAAAGAAAGTTTCGAAGTCGAGAAGAAATTGGCCCAGGCTAAGCCTAAATTAGAAGAGGCTGCTAAATCAGTAGGAGGTCTTACACCTGAAGTCCTTTCTAAATTTAAACCAGGAGAACTGGCACCAAGTCTTAAATTTTATTTCGAGTCTGCAGCTATTACTATGGGTAAAAGAATTAATCCAATAGTAGATTGGGGTAAAATGAAATTCAATAAAGAAAACTATATCATTGCATATGTTGACTCTTGGAATCTTTGTTCAAGGTATATGGTCGATGGTAGCTTCAATAGTACCTTAGATGAATGGTCTAAACTTTTGGTTGATAACAGCTTGAACATTAACGATGAAACATTGGAACTAATCAGGCCATTTTTAGAAGCTAAAATAGGTGATAAACTAGTGTTCGATGATTCAGTAGCTGAATTTGGTGGTGGTGTATCTGCTGTGAAAATGGTTGCTTTTTGTAAAGCTATTTCATCCTATGTCGTTGCCGTCAGAGAAGTGAAACCTCAACAACAAAGACTTGACATAAAAAAACAAGAATTACATGTTGCCACTATGAAACTTAGAGAACAGGAGAAAAAGAAAGAGGAGGTCTTAGAAATTAAAAGAAAACTTGAAGAAAAATTGGCACATGTTAAAAAGGAAAAAGAAGATGCCCAAGAAAGAGCAGAGAAGATGGAGCTCCAAGTTACTCAGGCTAAGAATTTGATTGACTCTTTACATGATGAAAAGAAGAGATGGATAGAGGACTCGAAACTGTTTGAAAAGAGTAAAAAACAATTATTGGGAGATGCCGCAATCTGTTCTGCCTTCATAGCTTATGCTGGACCTTTTAACAACGATTTCAGAACATTACTAGAAACAACATACTTCAAAGGAGACATCAAAACCAGAGGAATCCCATGTTCTGAAGATTTAAATGTAGTTGATTTCCTGGTAGAAGAACAGAAGAGGGATATCTGGGTAGTAAACAAACTTCCATCAGATAATCTTTCTATTCAGAATGGTATTTTAGTAGAATATTCCTCAAGATATCCACTTCTTATAGATCCACAAAGCCAAGCTAGGCAATGGCTTATCGCAACATATCCAGAATTAAATAATAAAGGCCACATTATAAATCAAAAAGATATCGGAGACAAATTCGATAACATCATGCAAGGACTTCTGTTTATGGGCGAAAAAATTTTAATTGAAGGAATCGAAAATGAAGTTGATTCAAAATTCGACCCTATTCTAGATAAGCAGGTCCTAAGCTCAGGAACAAAAATGAAAAAGCTGGTCGTTGGGGATAAGCTATTAGATTTTAATGAAGAAAGCTTTAAAATGTATATGTTATGCAAGTTAATCAATCCTCACTTCTCACCTGAGTTAGCTGCTAAGACTACAATCATAGATTTCAACGTAACTATTTTCGGATTAGAACAACAATTACAAGGAATAGTCATCAGTAAGGAACAAAAACATTTGGAAGAGAGCTTGAAAACAATTCTATCAGATATAACTAAAAATAAACATGCCCTTATTCAATGCCAGAATGACATTTTAGATAACTTGAATAAAGAAGGTAACCTTTTAGAAAATCAAGAAATAATCGGAGTTTTGAACTACTCTAAATCAAAATCAGTAGAAACTACTAAAAAGATTAATGAAGCTAACGAAAAGAAAAATGACATCAACCAAAAAAGAGAGAAATATATGCCTATTGCAACTAGAGGTTCCATTCTTTATTTCTCAATGGTTGACATGCAAGAAATTTCAAAAATGTATTCTTCTTCATTACAACAATTTGAGGAACTATTTAAGTACTCGATTGATCATGCACAACAAAGCAATGTTCCTGAGCAGAGGGTGAAATTCATCGTTAAAAAATTAACCGAACATGTTTACAAATACATAGTTAGAGGACTGTTTGAAAAAGACAAAGCTGTCTTCGTTTTGATTTTATGTCTTAAGATCCTAGTAAATGAAAAGATCGAAGGAAATTCTTTATTAAAACAAGAAGATATTGGACTGTTTATAAAATGTGGAGCTGGATATATAGGAGAAGAAAAAGATTGTGAATTCGAATATCTTACAAGACCAGGTGAGGCCAAATCAAAAGAATGGATAAATCTACTTGCTCTTCAATCTCATAAATTTAACGCAACAACAATGGCCTTTTCTAAAATTATTGACAAAATTAGAGACAATCGAGAAAAGTTTTTAGCCTTCTATAATTCAATAGAACCAGAGAAACAAATTCCTTTTGAAGAGCTATTCAGTGCTTATAATCCTAAATTCGCATCATTCCTCAGACTGATGTTAGTTAGAGCAGTAAGAGAAGATAGAACAATCATAGCAGCTATGCAGAATTTCATACCTGTTATTCTAGACGATAGAGAATTACTAGATCCCTATCCAGAAGGAATCGAAGACATTTATAATATCACAGAAGAAAGAAAACCTGTCCTATACCTTCTCTCAGCAGGAGCTGATCCAAGCACGAGTATAGAGTATTTAGCAGGCAAGAAGAAAAAAAATCTTTTCAGAATTTCGATGGGAGAGCATCAGGAAAAGATTGCACAAGAATTCATAGACACTGCAAGAGAAACAGGAGACTGGGTTCTGCTTCAAAACTGTCATTTAGGTCTTGAATTCATGAATACTCTGGATGCCATGTTAAGAAATCAAGATATTGTATTCCATCCTTCAATGAGAATTTGGTTAAGTTGTGAACCCAGAAATGAATTCCCAATAGGTCTGCTACATCAAAGTCTCAAGGTTACAAATGAACCTCCAAAAGGTATAAAAGCAAGCATGATTAAAACCTTCTCATCAATTGTAAGTAGAGATCTATTAGAAACAATTGATTTCCTAGAATGGAGAAACCTTGTATTTACTCTTACTTTCCTCCATTCTTTAGTTTTAGAAAGAAGAAAATACGGTGCACTAGGTTGGTGTATCCCATACGACTTCAACAACTCTGATTTGTTGGCTAGTATTATATTCGTCAAAAAGCAATTCGAAAAAGAAATCGAGATAGATGACAAGAAACCAAGAATATTAATAAACTTGAAGACAGTTGTTAACGTGGTAGGAGGCATCCTATATGGTGGAAGAATAACAGATAGCAAAGATGAAATTATGTTCAATACTATTATCAGCACATATCTTGATAAAAGTTATTATAGCAAGCAAAATAATTTCTATTTCTATCCCACTGAAAAAGAAAGAAATGATCCTAGAAACAAAGGATTCGAATACAAATTACCGGATGAAAAAGTTACGTCAATTAATCAATACATTCAACACATTTCCGGATTTAGTAATATAGATCCCCCACAAGTATTTGGATTGCATGGTAGTGCTGACATGACTTTCAGACTTAAAGAATTTAATGAATTATTAGACACTATTCAATCAACTTTACCTAAAGACAGCGGATCATCTGGAGGCATGAGCAAAGAAGACCAGGTAAAGATAATGGTAAAGAATCTTATAGCTAAGGTACCTGAAGATTTCAAAGATTTCGAATACCGCCCAAAAATAGAAAATCTTTCTGTTAACGGTGTAAGAGGATTGAAGGTTCCTCTGCACAATCTTCTTTTGCAAGAAATCATCAGCATACAAAATATTATTGAGTTGGTAAGAACATCTTTGTCTGAGGCAAGAGAAGCTCTAGAAGGAAGATCAACAATTACAGAAGAAATAAGCAAATTTGTAAATTCTCTATACGATGCAAAACCACCAAGAATATGGATGTATAATGTACTAGGAGAAGAAATCAGTTGGCTATCACCTACAGCTTCCTCTTGGATAGACGGATTAATCATCAGAAGTCAAAAGTTGAAAGAATGGCTTAATGTTCAAGATAATGTAAGACCACCGTTTTATGTTCCAGGATTTTTGAATCCAAAAGGTTTCTTCGCTGGATTAAGACAGGAAATATTTAAAATGAAAAAATCTTCGAGTCCTGGCCTAACATTAGATATGATCAATCTGAAATTCACAATAGACAGTCATGAATGTGACCCTAAAAAGAAAAGTAACGAAAAAGGAAACAGCGCGTTTGTTATTTATGGATTTTATATTGAAGGAGCCAAATGGAATGGATCCTTATACGATGAAAAGGATTCGAATTCTAGAGAAACTATCACTAAATTCCCAATAATCACCGTTGAGGAGCAAACTTCCACTCAACAAGCTGCCTATAACTGTCCTCTTTATAAGTATCCTAGAAGAACTGACAGGTATTTAATTACTGACATTCCTATTCCACTTAAAGGAGGAGCAGACAGGGAACTCGTTGGATTTTGGATCAAAAGAGGAGTTGCTTTACTTTGCAATAAGGAATAATTAAATAATCTTTGATTAATCTTAATGATTTTAATTTATTTAGAACTTTTATTTTTAAGAAAAAAATTTGAGATATAATCATAATTAATAATAATTAATCATCATATTAGGAGTAATACTATAATTGTATGTTTAAAATATATAAGTAAATGATTGTTTTAAAAAAAATTTTTAAATCACATAAAAACACTATAAGAAAAATAATTTTTTAATAAAATTTAAAATATAAAAAATTAATATTTAATCCTGATACATGGACGGAAAAAAGAAAAGACAGAGAAAAGGTAAATTTTCTAATGATATATTTTTATTCATATTAACTTAATTAGAGAGAAATAACGAATATGACGATGACGACGATATGATGGAGGATGACATAATTATTGACCAGGAAAATCTTCAAAATACAAAAAAGACAAATAATCATTCAGTCGAAGATTCAGAAATGGTAAATAAAATTCGATTAAAACATTTTATAAGGCCGATATAGTGTATACAGACTTCATTTTCTCAGGGTTAAAAGAGAATTACTTCCACAACATCAGAACTTTAATTAAGCCTCTATTTGACTTCGAAAATGTAAACGCAGGTGGGGTAGCAGATCTCATACTGTCTCTAAAACAAGACGTAGGTACAACAATAAAAAATGAAGACGAAGAAGAAACAGGAAATTTAAATGTAGATCTATTCGCAATAGTCTCTTTACTCCCAATTACACATTTCTTAAACTCAACAAATAACGAAAATAAAATAACCGCACAACAAATCTTCAATTTTATCCTCTCTAAGGTTGATAGCTTTTCAGCCAGCCCCAACGATAAACAAACCGCACTCAATATCCTTCAAAATTCGAGATTTGCATTTTTAATAAATGAGCGAGTAATCAATCTGCCACAAGAAGGAGTACCCATAGCTCTTAGTTTTTTATTGAAGGAAATGGAAGAGTGCCGAGATGAAGAAGATTATGACAAAAAGTTCGAATTAGATTACGTGATTGCAATGAATAAATTCGTTAAAAGAAAAGTTAATGATACTACAAAAAAAGCAAAGAAGATAAAAAAGGACTTCACGAATGTTGTCCCACAACAACAAGAAGAAATTTTAAATTACAAATATGAATCGGAATTGTTCAATCAAAAAGCTTTGATAAATCTTCTCTACAAAATTCCTTACGAGAAAATGAATTTAGAATATTTAGAAAATTCTAATGAACCTCAATATTTCGGACTCTCTTTTCTAAGATATCAGGATTTTATTGAAGTTGTGACTTCCTTAAATTCTCCTTAATAAATAAACCTATCATTAGAATAATTTAGGATAAATTTTGCATATAAAAATATAAAGGAAATTTTTATCTTAAATAAATCATATACCAGTATGAGTAAAACTATAATAAAATTTAATTTTATAAATAAAATATTTAATTTTTGAAAATGAATCGGAATAATAATCAAAGCATCGCATCACACAACGAAAAAGTTTTCTTGTCACATTATGAGCTCACAGAAAGCATAAAAAACGAATATATTCCGATTGCAATGACGACCACAATATTAGCACCAATAAATAGAATTAAAATATGCCTACAGACAATGCATATGATGTCGATAAACCAAAACGAGAAAGTTTTTAAACCAAGAAATCTTACAAGAAGTAAAATTTTGTCAATTTTAATTATAATATTCACCTTTAGAACTTATAAAAGAGCAGGGGTTCCTTTCTCTCTGGAGAGGAAACACAGCTAATCTTTACAAATTGTTAACACAAACGTTTGGGAATATAATGATTAACACCAAAATTAATAATCGATTAAAAAAATTCACGAATGAAAAAAAAAATTTTCTTACTCGCCTAATATCATCGAGTATAAGCTCTTCGATCTGTCTCATATTTTCATATCCTTTCGAATTGGCGCATACTAGGATGTCAGCAGATATGACAAGATATGGGCATAAAAAATTGAATTCTTCTGTACTTGAACTTTTTTCAAAATTAATTGTTGAAGAAGAGGGTAAGATTATTATTAATAAACGTATAATTATAATTAATATACATTTAGCTATTTCGAAATCGAATTTTTCCAATTTTGGAATTTTTAAGTTGTACAAAGGAATGAGCCTTGCCTTACTTTCAAATGTTTTATATTGGACTATCACCTTATCTTTTTATGAAAGAATCAATAATTATTTTGAGAACCAGAAAATAAAACATAGTGATGATTTTGAATATTTGAGGTTTATTAAAAAGATTTTCATTCTGTTTGGAGCAACTACCTTGACTTCAATTTTCACATCTACATTTATTTATCCATTAGATACTTTTAAAAGACATATTCAAGTAAATTCCTCTCTAGGGTTTAAATCAGAATATTATTCCTTAACAAAAGGTTTCAAACAATTTTACGGACAGGGGATGCTACACATGTATAGGTAAAATAAATAAATATTTTTAGAGGATATTCTATGAATTTGTGTAAATTATTCCCGTTTTCTTTAATTCAATATTCAATTTATTCTAGTTTAATAATCGAGGAGAAATAATAATAAGACATACGAGCAAAATTTTTGAAGAAAAAATGTCCTAGAAGATTACTTATTATATAAATATAATATTGTGATATTAAAAATATTTCAAATTATAAGAGTGTTTAAAATTGAAGGGTCTTAATTAATTAATTTTATCAATTAAAGTCATAAATAATTTCAAGGCTTTATTTTAAGAAAATAAGTTTATATTATAATTCATTGATATTAGATTTTCAAAATAACATATTTATAGTTAGTCATTAAACTTCGAGCTTATTCCATAACCATGTAGACCTTGCTATCTGCTTGTAAAGACACATCTATCTTATTATTACGCACATACACACATTCATTTCTGTTAAATAAATTACATAATTTAGTATTCTCTTTAAACGAATGGTAGGTGATAGTTCTGGAAATGAACTTATCAGTGTTAGTAAACAACGCCAACACATTGTCTCTAGTAAAGGCATAAAAATTATCATCAGCATATCTTTGAATCTGCGGCTTATTCCACAATTTTTGAGAAATTCTGAAGTTTACTAAGGTATGAGTAAATTGGTAAAGCCATGAATCTCTATTGAAATAGGAGAATAAAGGTTCTCTGTTTAATGGATCTTCGCCTCCTTTGAAGTATTGTTCATCTCCATAATAAAAAATTGGTATTCCATCTAAGTAAAAGAAAATAATAATTAACTAAATTCTAACCTGTCATTAGCATAAACATTATTGCACTCTCTAATCTTTTCAAGTCATGATTTTTATTTAAGAATCTTGCGTTGTCATGATTATTCACAAATACTCCTAAAACTGAAGGATCATTAAAGGATTTTTTTATATTATCCAATGTTGATTCAATTTTGTACATGGACTGACCGTATATGAAGACTTCTTTAAATGTAAAGTATAGTGGATAATTTAAGACCGAATCAACACAACAATTTTGATAACCAGCAACATAATCCATTCTTCCATCAAACACTTCACCTATTTGAAATACTCCGGCACTTTCAGAAAATTGCTTCCAGAACCATTTAGGAACCTCTGGAATTGTATCTATTCTAATTCCGTCTATATTATATTTAGCTACTAGAGCTTTGATCCATCTTAGCAATGTAACTCTCACGAATTCATTTTCTTGTTTTAAATCAGGTAACTAAATTTTAATTTAAGTATTAGGCTTACATCTGCTAATCGACAGTTCTATTAAATTAAAATAATTTAAAAATAAATTAATTACCTCAACTCTGTATTGATTATGTAAAAAGTCATCTTGCTCAATTATGCAATAATCATGGTAATTAGAAGGATTGTTAAAAGGAATTATATTACGATAATCAGTACCTACAGGTCCAATATGATTAGCGACGACATCAACCATGACCCAAACGTTGTTTCTATGGCATGCATCAATCATTTGAATAAATTCTTGTTCTGTCCCGAATCTGGGATTAATTTTGTAAAGGTTGGTCATATGGTAGCCATGGTAGCTATTTTCTGTATTTTCCAAAATGGGAGAAATCCAAATGGCATTGAATCCCATTCCTGTAATGTAATCTAAATTATTCATAATTCCCCTAAAAGTCCCCCCGCAGTAGGTTCTCAAATCACAAGAAGATGTGCTACCATCTGTCCTAGAAAACCTGTCTGTAAGCAGTTGGTAGATTACTCTTGATTTCCATTCCTCCTTGGTTCTCAGATGAACTATACTAAACAGAGTAACGCTTATTACTAATATGTAAATTAATTGCATTTGGATTATCTTAATTTTTAATATTTTTAAATTGTAAGTATTTATGATTAATGTAATTTAAATTTTAATGTAACAATATAAATTTATAATAAATAAATAATAAAAATTAATAATTTGAATTGCATAATAATCACATATCTATATATACCTACTTTATTACAATTAAAAACCACTCGTAGTAGTAGCAATAAATTTTTTCAAGAAAATTAACAAAAATTCAGTTTATTTTTGTTTTTATAATATGAATATTTTAAATAATTATAATATGGATGCTAAATTATATAATGATATGCCATCAGTCACCAGATATGAAAAAAAAGTTTGTCTCGTCACTGGAGGTACGATGGGAATCGGATTTTCGATTGCAAGAAGATTAGGATTAGAGGGAGCAAATGTTATAATCTGCTCAAGAAAAGAAAATAACGTAAAGCACGCAGAAAGTGAATTGAAAAAGGAAGGAATTAAATGTGATGGAATTACTTGTAATGTTAATGACAAAGAAGCACGTGGTAAATTATTAGAAAACATAAACAAAAAATATGGAAGATTAGATGTTTTAATATGCAATGTAGCAGTTAATCCATATTTTGGAATATCGCATGAAATAAGTGAAAAAGAATTTGACAAAATATTCGAAGTAAATGTTAAAAATACATTTTTTACTATTAAAGAGTCCCTACCCCTCTTGAAAAACAGCAAAAATTCAAATATTTTGATAATTTCTTCATTTGTTGGATATGTCCCAATGAATTATATAGGTGTTTATGCTATGAGTAAAACAGTATTACTTAGCATGACAAAACTATTAGCCCAAGAACTAGCAAAATTTGATATAAGAGTTAACTGCATAGCACCTGGAATAATCCGTACCAAATTCTCTAAAGCAATCGAAGATAGTGATGAAGCAAAATTAAATTTTATGCAGAGATCTGGTGACCCAAAAGAAATAGCTGGGGCCGCAGCATATTTATGTAGCAAGGAAGCTTCTTTTGTGACAGGCGAAACTTTATGCATAACCGGAGGAACATTTGGAAGATTATGAATTAGGACTTAATAAGGCTTTATAATCAATTATAGTAATTTTTATTCTACTATAAATTAAACTGGAAAATATTTTAAAGTAACAAATAAATATGAAAAATAATCTTCGCTTGTAAATCTAATGAAAATAAATTTAAAATTATAAATAACTCGATTTTTAATAATTTTGAAAAATGAATAATAAAATCAAAGGCAAAAAAACCATCAAAATAAACAAAAATATTCCTGTGACCTTCTTCGGGGGAAAGAAGAATTATATTTTTAATACTTTTTGTAAATCCTACTTGGATTCTAACAATGCTGGGGATGTGTTTTATCTAGAAAAGGAAAGAATAGTTTTTCAAAAATGGGAGTTTCTCAAGTCCTCAAATTCAAGTTCCTATTATCTAAAAAATAGCCAGACGGGTTTATTTTTATCTTCTGATCCCTCAGGCGAAATATTCTCTACTGTTTCTAATGAAACTTCTTACCAGATGTGGAATATTTATAGCACATCTGAGAAAGATTTATATACTATTTTAAATAAAGGAAACGAGTTTGTATTAGATTGTACTATAAGAAATACTTTATATTTGAATATGATGGATGACAGTAATTTGGAAGATGCTAAGAAAAACATTCTATTTAAAATTTATCAGACACTACCAAAGAAGAGATAAAATATAATCTTAATACATTTTTGACAAGACTATCTATGTAAAATAACAGATTATTAAATATTAAAAATTTTTCTCTCTATATATAATTTACAATACGAGAGCTTGAATATTATATTTTCCATAAATTTTAAAATACACTCTCCAATTACAAATTTGAATTTTAGATAAAAATATATCTCAGTAATTTATCTTTTAAATTTTCCCCTATTTCATTGATTCCCTTTCAAATAAATTTTTCACCCATAATGTATAATATATTTTCTTTTCAATATTTTATATTAAATTATAAAATATAATGGACAAGCTTAATATAATAGATGACATTGAATCAGAGTACAGAAAGTTGGGAAACGAATGCAAAAAGAAATACTCTACTACACGTGACGTAATAATTTATTAAACTAAACATTTAGGGAATAGAAGCAGGTTTAAAAATATTATCGCATCTCAGGACTTTGAATCTCTCACAAATTGAGCATGAACTAAAGAACTCAGTCGAAACTTTATTAAAGCCGATCCTTCATGCGGCAGATACAAAAAACACAAAACTATTCGCAAGCTCCCTATCAATTGTAAAGAAATTAGTGACGTACAATCTAATAAAACAAAATCACACAGGAACAGTGATACAAATACTTAAAGACATACTAGACAACACAACTGAAGAATTCATGCAAATCAAAGTTCTAGAAACTCTTTTGCCTATGGTTAATCCTCAAACTATACATCTGACGGAGACTTTGGTTAACAATGTACTTATGATGTGCCTAAAAATATTCGCATGTAAAAATCCTGCATTTAGAAATCCAGTAAGCGCCTTGTTTAAGCAATTGATGATCACTACTTTTGGATTTCTTGATAATTTTTTGAGGCCTGTTATTGAAAAAAGAATCAAACAGGTAGAAGATGAAAAAAAATTTGGGAAAAAGCCAGCAGATATTATTAGAGATATAGTAGAACAAGTTAAAGGAACTGAGTATAACACTCCTAAAGAGTCCTTCAGAGCAGAGGAAAATGAAGATTTAAATGAGGATCAACAAGAAAACCAGGAGGAATTTATTTCAAACAAAGATAACTTAAATAAAGCTGAAAATGTTGATTCTTATAAATATGAAGAAAAGGAAGTCGAAGAGAATAAAATCTATCAAGAGCAAGAAGAAAAGACTCATATTCAAAATATAGAAAATATTATTGATACAAATAATCAAATTCATGTAGACAACTCTATTGAAAATAACGAAATAGATGTAAATTATAAAGTCAAACCTTCAGACATAGATCTTACTGAATTCACTTCTTTTGAAATATACCAAACATCTTTAAGTGTATTTAAAAATTTAATTTTAATATGTGATGGTAAAAAGAAAGAATGGGTTGTACCGACAATTTACTCCAAGTGTCTTGGAATAGAGTTATTAGCAGGGATTATATGTCAAACAGGAAATCTCTTCAAATATCTACCAGAATTTTTAGAAGGAATAACAAACGATTTACATAAATTATTGAAGAAGAATTTTGATACAACGAATGACTATATAATGGGAAATAAACTCGCTAGAATTTCTATTCAAATTGTAGAAAATCTAAATGTATGCTATGATCTAATATCCCCTCTCCTAAAGTATGCGGAATATCAATCACTAACATGGCAAAAACTACTCGGGTTAGAATGTCTTGCAAGTCTTTTCCAAAACAATTTGGTCCTAAGAGATTTGTACGATAAAAAGACAAGTCCTTTAGAATCAGAACGAATAGGGCTATATGACGATTTGTTAAATACTCTTACAAAAGTTTCTTACTCAGCGGTTACTACAAAAGTCACAGAAACTACAAAGAAAAAAGATGAAAAGAAAGTAGACTCAGTAAATGTCAAACATCAAAAATTAATTGATACGTCTGCGATTCTGAACGAAACAGAGGCCACCCCACCAACTTTCAATTCTAGTCATTTATTTAAACTTCTTCTAGAATGCTATATTAACTTTAAAGATTCCTCAATCTTCATTCTGGAATTTCATAATTTAAAATTGGATCATGTCAACATTAACTTTTCTAAAGAACAATTAGTCATTAGAGAAATGCTTAATTACAACTACGAATCTATCAAAAATTCCTTAACTGCTCTTTTAGTAAATTCACATGATGATAACTCAACTCAGAATTACTTAAATCTTTTCCAGAGTTTCATAAATATATATGGAAGTATTTCACTTCCAGCTGCCAGAGATTCTTATCTAAATGATCTTTGTAAATTGGCGATTCCAAACAATTTAGAAAATTCCTTTGAGATGAAAGATAAAAATCTACTTATAGCTAAATCACTATTCAACATTGCACATTGCGTGAATATTCTTGATAGCAATTCATGGTATCTTTTAATAGAAACTATGCAAAAGATTTATTTAATGCTTATAAATTCCAATAATTACATGCTTAAACCGAATGAGGAATTCGAAATAGATGTAGTGATCAAAAATTTAGAGAGTAACATGAAAAAATACAATGCGATAGACTATGTCACTGACTCTGAGGAAAAATCTGTATTGAAGTCTATTGCAGAGGAGAAGAAACTTTTGAACGAAGAAAGCAAGGAAGAAATATTAAATACAGAGGAGGATACTACAGGAAATATAAAAGAAGCTTCTCAATTATCTAAAGTAAATGAAAAAGAAAGAGCAGAAGATCACACTAAAAGAAAAGGACTATTTTCTTTTATGAAATCTGCACTAGGATTTTCTAAAAGATCAGATAAACCAGATCCTGCTATAGCAAACTACAGCTCTACAAATAATAAAAAGAATAGCGTGGTTGTTATTGAAGAGAACATTGATTTAATGATTTTAGCCACTGCTACTGACACGATCTTCATTAACTCCAAAAATTATGACGAAAGAACAATCAAAGATATTATAAAGGCAATTCTCGAATCATCTAAATCCCTAATGGAAGCGACTAATGAGAAAAGTTCAAGCACTTCTTCAGATCACATCAACACTTATCTTCATTTTAATCTTATTAAAATATTAGAGATATCTGTGATAAACGTCAAAAGAATAGAAAGTTTTTGGGATGTGATTGTAAATATAATTCAGTTAATCTCATCAAAATCATTATCTAATATTTCAAGATTCTCTCTTGATGTATTAACTATTATCGATCTGTTTATACTCACACACTACAAACCTTTGCAACAAGAAAACTCAACAGAATGGGACAAAGAAAAATGGCAAAATACTATTATATCACCATTTGTGAAAATAGCTGCATGTTTCTACAGCACTGCAATAAATTCAAATATTATATATAATCTTAGTAAAATCCTCCAAAACTGTGGACAAAATTTAAACACATCGGGATGGAATAGTTATATACAAGTCTGTAAGACTCTTATTTTGAAATCTGACGAAATTTTGTGTGACAACACATTCAAGCTCATTGAGCAGATTGTGAACGAGTACTTAGATTATCTCACTCCTCTCAACGTTCCTCATTTGTTGGATATTTTAGAATCCTTTGCCTTATACAAGAAAAATCACAACATATCATATTCAGCTATTACTATGTTTTGGAATGCTGCTAATATAGTAGAAAAATTCCAAAAAATTAGTGCAAAGCTGAATTCAGACCATGGAGGAAACTTTGCAAAGGATTTAAAGGGATTGACAGATCACCAAAAAGAATTTTACATAGGGGCAACTTCTGATAATATATTACAAGAAGACTTTTTCAAAATTTTATGGAGAGATCTTTTCTTTATAATAGTCAACATTAGCACTGATCCAAGATTTGACGTAAGAAAATGCGCGATTAATATATTTGCCGATATTTATGTGGCAAAAGTTTCTATGATACCTAATGAAATTTCTTTTATCATAATCAACAAATATTTCCTAGAAATCCTTACCAAAAATTATTTCATCTTCGAAGAAAAAATAAAAATGAATCGAACTAAAAAGACAACTAGCGAACCAGGGGCCCCAGCAAATAAGACAAAAACAGCTAAAATCTCAGATAGCGACATCGGAGAAATAAAAATAGGGGATTATAAAGTTGATCAAATGAAAATTCCTGATAAAAAATCAAAATATGAAGAGGACATCATGAAAAAGGTGGTTCAATTAACTTCAGATGAAAAAGAATTTGAAGAAACTACAATTTTAATTATTTTAGCTGTTGGAAAGATAATAAGATCATTTTTGAATCTGAACTACAACACAATAAAAGATTATGAATACTACAAAGAAAACTTTATTCAAAATCTTGTAACTAAATATTCAAGCATCATGAGAACTGTTACTCCAGATTTAGCGAGTGCTGTTTTGAAATCAATACAGGAGATTTATTATTCTAATGTTGATTTGTATTTTAATTCTTTTGAGCTAATTTGGAATGTTTATCAAGAAATGGGAAATTCTATAACCTCAGATTTTTATTTAACTCAACTATGTGGATTATCGTCTTCAAGTAAGATGATTTATAATGTGCTTGAGATATTTAAGGAGGTTTTTCTAAAAGAAAACAATCACAATAACAATTCTAATTTGATTAAACAGAAAAATTTATCAAATGTTTTGTCCTATCTTAATAATCTTATCATAAGCTCGAAAAATTCTGAAGGTCAACAGATTACTAGTAACCCCCAAAGACTTTTGACAGACGAAAGGTTAATTTTTGAATTTATTGAAAAATTTTCTAAAATTTTGACAGATTATTCAAGCTGGAATATTTACTGTAAGTTTCTCTCTAGTTATATAAACTTCAATCTTAATGATTTGCATTCTGAGGCACATTTAAGAAAATCTCTCGAGCTATTCGAAACTTTCTTTGCAAATAGCACATCGATAGATGTAAGATTTGTGAAAGAGTATTTGCCAAAGTTGATTTATGAAATAAGAGAGATTTCATGTTTAAGAAATAAAAACGAGTATGTTTCAGTGTTAATTAAGAATAATAAATCCCAAATGCATCTATGGCATTTTGCGGCTTTTCAATTAATAAAAATATTAAATTCTGTTTTATGTGGAGGCAACAAAAAAGATGAAAATATAACAGGAAATCCTTCAATCTACAATAACAATTTCAACTTAAATGAAAATAATTCGAAATCGGATGATTCAAAAAAGGGAATGAAGGAAAACGAAGAAGACACTTCAATTATAAGTCTAAATGAAATATGGGAAGCATCAATAAACTGTTTTGAAACAATATTTAAACAATCTGAAGGAGGATATAAAGTTATTTCTAGAAATTTACTTGAAGAATTGCTTAAATCCTGTCAGGATATGGAAATTCAAATAATTAATTTTATCGTAAATGGATTGCTACCTAATTCTTTGAGGATTCCTAAGGAAATGCAGATTAAACTACTAATTCTTCTCGATGTTGGTTCTAATTTTGATTACAACACATTCAATCTAAGTTCACAGTCTGGTTCTCAGACAAGCAGTATTTCAAGAGTCTGCATTTCCAACCTATTCGAGCTCTGTAAGTTTAGAAGTGTGGAATCTTTGAGAAAAGGTATTTTTATTATTAAACCAACTGATAATTAGAGGTTGCAATTGGCAATACAGAAGATTACGTTAAGATTAAAATAAAAATAGCTAAGATGACTACTCCTATTCTTATTAAGAGATGCAAAGAAACATTAAAAAAATTTTTGGATGATGAAATTAAATCTGGTGCAATGCCTTTAGCTAGGTATATTAATATATCTGAACGCATTAAAAATTAGATCTCGCTTAGAAGATATAAAATATGTCCTTGAAAAATTGAAAAATTTGGAGGTATTCCCTAATTATTTGAATTTCGATGAAGACCCTAACTATATGAAAAACGAAGACATCAATAACATTACTATAATTGATTTAATTATGAGAAACAAAAAATCTCACCTTTTCCATCTACTGCCTCTGCTAAGCGATTTTATAACTACTAAAGAGAATGACATCAAGATGATAATTAAAGATATCTTTAAAATAATATCAATTGAGACTGGAATAAAATAAGATAAATCTTAAAAATTTACTAAGGAATCGTAATTTTTAATTATAATTATAATTCAGGAAATAAGATCGTAATTTACACTTATATATTTATTAAAATATTCGAATAATATTATTTATTATCGTTGTTTATTATCGTTATAATTATCCTCGTGTTTATGATGCCGAAGATGTTCAAGACTTGAGGAATATTCCAATTTTCTGTGTGCAAGATCTGGCGGGTCATGAATAAACAGTAGATAGATATTTACAACGAATGCAATTAGAGTTACTATAAACGCAACTAAACATATCTTTATTTAATTATATAAATCATCATACTTGATAAGTTGATATATAATTTGTTGCTATCAATATTAATATCGAAGTGATGTTTATTGGGATCCTAAAAAAATTCATAATTAAAGTTCTTAATTTTTCAGGGATAATTTGAGACTTCAAAGATGAAAATAAGGGAGCGTTTAGCCCCACTAGCCCATCGAAGTAAATAAACATTATTAGTCTTATTTCGAAATCTGGCATTGAGTAATCTATCAAGAAAGATACACTTGCAGTGAGTGATATTATGATCGAGACAACAAATGAATTCGATTGCAAAATAATTTTGAATAACTAAAATTCAAATTATACAAAAGTAAGATCCCATACCTTAAATAACTCACTTCCAATTAATCTTGAAATCATAAAACAAATAAACACAGAACCAGGATGAATTAAGCCTCCTGCAGTTTCTTCTAACAAAGGTGTCCAAAAGAAAACGAATAATTGCAAAGCTACCTTGAAGCATATCTCGATAATCCCAACCGAAAATAAAGCCTTATCTGATTTTATTGTTCTCCAGGCGAAGAGAAATTTTTCTTGATAAGTGTGTGAAATTCTAAAATTCTTAAAAATTAAAAAAAATTACTCATCTTCAAAAAATAAATGACCCATTTCCTTAATTTTAGTTAAGTCATTTTCTTTCCAAAATATAATTATCATTACTGCCGAAATTGCAGCAAAGAAAATACATGCATAGAAAGGGTAAAATATCCATAGTTTATGTAGAGAAATGAAGCAACCCCTGTCAGTATAATAGATGTAAAACAATCAATATCTATTTGTCTATTAAAAGATTTTTGAAATGAGAACTTACTTCGAAAATATTTCTCTTAAATATGAATTCTTTTCCCTCAAACCATCTTTATCGAAAGAGAATAGAAAATTAGCTTCAAAATTTAACCAAGATTCAAATGCGGTATCGACAAGCGATCCAGCGATTCCAGTTAAAACTTGAGCAAGGAAGGCTAAAGGAATATTGCCTGTTAATCGTAGGCAAATGTGACAAACTACCACTAAGCAGTATAAAATACACAGCTTTTTCCGACCTTGTGTATCTCCTACTCCGCCCAACAAAGGACCCATGAGGAGAGAGGATATGTTGTCAACAGCGTATAAGATACCTATATCCCCCCTAGTGAATCCGTGCAATCTATTATATAGAGCAAAAATATACGGAGCCTTTAACCATACAGACGCCTTAACCATAGCAGATAAAATAAGATATCTAGTTCTAAGATCCCGTTGGCTTTGTGTGAGATTGTTATGAAATATTTGCCGACCTTCTACTTGACCGTAAAAATCGATAATTTCATGATCATAATACCTTGTCTTTACAAGATTTGTAATCAATATTATCAAAACGTAAAGGATCAAGAGAACAAATATGTACATCAAATAATATGATATTGTATTTATCCCTTCTAAATCACCAAAACCTGTAGCTATTCCACCATCAGTGTCATTTGTCATTGAATAATAGTTATTTCCTATTCCCATAAATTAAACTGGGAAATGAAACAAAATAGAAATATATTTATACTATTATTTTTGTACGGGCGATTTTTGATTCTTCGCAACTATCTCTTATATAAAATAAATTAAAATATAAAAATTTTAAAAAATTTTCCTAATTTTTTATAAAAAATTTTTACTAAACTTAAAGTGCTTGTTTCCCTTTAAACATAAGTCAATATCAGTAATTTTAAGAGTATCATAAGGTTTCCTAAATATTGTTCTTAAGGTATTTGTCTTTTCATATTCGAATCTTATTACATGAGTCTGAAGGAATTCTTGGTTATTGTAATCCCACCTTTTATCGGGTAGAGAAAATTTATAGACACCAGTGTCGTAATTAAGATACTCCACATTATTTTTTATAAGGTTCAACTGTCTTTTTATTCTGTTCTTGTAATTATACACCGAATCCAACACATTTTCGTTGTTCTCGTCTTTTATTTCTAAGCGCATTTTAGATGAAATCTCTACATCTATAACATAAAGGGTTTTTTCCTTTGTTATTCTTTGACTTTTCGGAACATATCTTTTCATAAATCTTTTTCTAATCGAACTTAAGAATTTTTTAAGAATTCCCTGCTTAGCCTCGTGAAAAATCAAAAAACTTCTATATTCACTTTTCATGTTTGTTCTGAAAAAATTGAAAAGATCTGTGCTATTCAATTTTTCATTTATAAAGCTGTTTCTATTCTTAAAATAATCACTGAATTGTAATTTGACTTGTTGAGAATATATATCTTCCTTATTCTCACTATTTTCAAGATGTCCAATTAGATTAGATATGTATTCGATATTTCTTTCGCTTTTGTCAACTCCGATTTTCTCTTTTGCATAATGAAAGTTGTAATCTTGTCTCACAGTTTCTTTCAGTTTATCGAATGCAACTTGTCTAAAACCAGATTTCTCGAATTCTTCTCTTTCTCTTTGAATTTCTCCATAACTTTTACCGTCTTTCGCTAACTCAGCGGTAGGGTCGTATTTAGACAAAATTATTTTTGATTTCCCTATATACATGAGATCCTTTTCTGAAATCTCCCCATTCGTACGACGATCTACATTGAAATTTTCCAATTCATAAACATTAAGAATCTTTACATATACTGGATCTTTTTTATTGACTACTTGAATAGAATAACTTTTTTCGTACATTTTTTTTAAATCTCTGAACAGGACGTATCTAATATTATCTTCTAAAGAGTTATCCATAATCTCCAAATCACCTTGTTCGATTGAGTAAAGTAAATTTTTGTATCTTTTTTTTATGGTAGAAATAAGCCTCCTCTTCAACATTATACTTAACAAATTACGAAATTTAATTTCTGAGTTTATTTTCGAGGGAATCGAATTGTACCCTAGATTGAACACGAAATCTAAATTTCTGTCTACTTCCAAGTTATCGTAGTATATAAACTTTTTATTTATTTTAAATAAAGATATTGTTGTTGATTTTAAGCATGAACTTTGCGAACCTACATTATTTCTTTGGAAAATTTTGAACATAAATAATTTAATTTTAAGTTTTTAATATATTAAAAAAACTTTCTACTATCAAAATATAAATAAAAAAATATGTGAAATATATAATATAAAATATTAATGTTAATTAATTTTCAAATTTCATATAATCTTCGAGTTTTTGAGTTATTTATTATAATAAATAATGAAATATAGATAATAATCCTACTTCCGAAAAAAACCATATATAGGAGATGTATACTATTTATAATTCGGTCGGTAAATTATTCATTTTAATGAATTTGCGTTGAATCCCATTTTTTCAATGAAATTAATGACATGCTTAGCTAAAAAGATGTTAATTATTTTATTTTACAAAAGCCATCTCTCTTCTTTAGTGCCTGTGAAGAAATGATTCTTTTGATTATTATTTCTTTTGTCTTGTGATCTGCAACTTCAATCATTTTCTGGACAACATAATTTCCGTATTTGTCCTTGACTAAAGCTAGCAGGGATTCGTTGGTTTGGTCGTCTATCATGATTATCTCTCCGATGATTTCATTTTTTTGGGATGGATAACCGTAGGTCAGACATTTTTCAATTACGTTACTAATTAATTTTTTAGATCTAATATTGAGTTACCTTGCAAACTTGTGAATGGACAAATCGAAAATTTTTCCTTTCAAATCAATAAATATTTTCGCAATTTTCGAAGGTCCCATTTTCTCAATGATATGCTGAATGACATAATTTCCAAATTGATCCAAACACAAGTCGATTATTCTTTCATAGATTTCTTTAAGAATAGTTTCCTTTTCTTCATTATTGCAATATTCAAAAACTCTTTGAATTACCCTACATCCGTATTGGTGAGTGGATAACTCAAAGGTCTTACCTTGGATAACTTTTATGATTTCTTTATGCTCACCGACAGGTAGTTTTTCAATTAATTTTTGTATAACATGGTTACCGTTTTGGTCTTCTATACAGAATTTTATATAATTTTTAAGTTCTCCCAAATGTTTTCTAACGTCTTGTACTTCAGCTACTTCAATTGCTTTTTGAATTACTCTACATCCATACATATGCACAGTTAATTCATAAACTCTACCCTCCAGTTCATCGATTATTAATTTTCTCTGTTGGGGGGATGAGTACTCGAGCATTTTTTGGATAACATAGTTCCCAAATACATCTTTGGTTAAATTATAAGTCTCAGGGAAAAGAATATTGAACATTTCCTGACGATCTTCTTCATTAGAGTCCTCATATTTTTTCTGCACAAGTCTACTTCCTGAATGATCTTTTGAGTAAGATATGACATTAGCCAAGATTTCATTAAACGAGGGAATTTCAAATGGATATCCCTTCTTGCTTGACTGATTGTTACTGGGGAAATTAGAATAAGAATTCATCGAGTTTATTGGGTTAAAAGCTCCAGTGTGATTTATATTTTGCATTGGCATTTGATTAAAATTATTTATTGGCATCTTATTATTCATTTGCATCATATTTTTATTATTCTTCTTATTGTTAAACGGTAAATTATTATTGTTATTATTAAAGCCACCTACCATTCCGAAATTAGTATTTGGATTCATGCTACCCATGCTGTTCATTCCTCCAATATTATTCATATTGTTCATAAATCCACCTTGGTTGTTCAAGTTTTGTGGATGTTTCATAAATTGATTATATTGATAGAAAGAATTTTCATGAGTATTGTTATTATTATAATTGAAATTGTTATTCTTTTGATAGTAGTTCCCTTTTGTTTGATATGGTTGATTTTGTGGCATCATATTAGTATTTAAATTCATGTAATTGCTGTTCATATTCAAATTCATATTATTATTACCATAATTGAAATTGTTACTTCCCATTCCCTGATTGTTCATGATTCCAGGTTGTTTTCCGCTAGTACCATAAGAGGTAAATCCAGGGGTATTAAATTGACTAAATCCATCGCTTTCTGAATAGAAATTGTAGTCAAATGTTTCAGGATTCTTGGCTATATTCAATCCTATATTATTTTGATAGTAACTGGAAGGGTCGTTTCCAAGTTGCTTATTTTGTTTTTGAACATCATAAAAGTCGTTATTTTGGAACTGGGAGTAATTATTATAATTATTCATGTTAAACTGCGAATTATTGATGTTGGGATTTTGTATATAATCAAAATACGAGGAAAATGTATTGTTTCCGGTAGTCACAGAACTCCCCATCATTGTCTTATCTCCGATGTTGAGATTTTTCATCATAATGTCGAGGTTATATTCTTCCCCAAATTCGTCATGTTCCACAATCTTAGGCATGTTATTCGAACTGTTTTTACCAAAACTATTGGTTTTGATTGATTTTTCTTCGTCTTGTTCTGCAATTTCTCTAAATTTTTGAAGAACATTTATTTTTTAAATATTTTAAAAATGTTTCGCTTACCCGTCCAATTTTAGACCTTTTTTTATAAATTCTAAATCTGGTTTAGGCTTGTATAAAGGTTTTGGGAGCCTAGGATCTCTAGGCTTGAGTGAATGGTAGTATATATAATAATTGTATGTCTTGATGTACTCACTGTTTTCTCCTTCGTTATCAATAACTTCCAAATCCTACGAATGAAAATTATTTTCAATTTACGAAGTCATGATCTATTGGGGCAGTCTTAGCTCTGTCTGATTTTTGAATCGAAACAGCTTTTGGCTTTTGTAGATTAGTCAAGACTATGAAAAATTTACTATTAAACAAGCTTACTTTCGTTTTGTGCTTGTTTCTTACTCATTTAATTATAAAAGGATATTAACAATCAAATAAAATTAAAATTTTTTTATTTACTATAAAAATAAATCAATTTAATGTTTTTAAAAAATTCTAATTTTTAAAATATGTTATATCGAATTCTAATAAATATTGAAATCATATTAATCTATTAATTTGCTAATGGACAATGACTTAGACAATATTTTTTCAAATGACAAACAAGATATTTTCTCTGATAATATGGATATACTAGACATCTACAATCTCAACGGTAATTTTTAAACTTTTAATTTTTAGATGACAAGACTTCTGACAATTTATTTTTTCCCACTTCCCTAACTGTAGACAAAGAAAATGAAGGATTAAAAGATCTTAAAAATGAAAAAAATAAAATTGACAATGTCGAAAATGAAAAATCAGAAAAACCAGATTATAGTGAAGAAAAAAAACCGAAGATAAATGTCCTCAGCATGGAAGAAATGAAAAATTATTATTGCGAAGTTCAGAAGAACGAACACCTCGAAGCTTTTATGAAAGAATTCAAGCGATGCGGCTATAAAAAGAAACAACCTGATGGTGTGTTTTGGAACGAAATCACAAAGAAATTTGAAAAGAACCCAGATTTGTTGGAAATCGAAAAAGAACTAAAAATGTTAGAAAACGATAAGGATTTAGAAATCAAAAACTTCCACGCCAAAAATTTAGACAAAGAAATAAGCGAGAGGATAAAAAAAAATCCAGAAAAAGCAAAGGAGATTCTTAATGAATTCGGGGTTAAAAAAGTAGATCCTAAAGAAGCTCTAAAAGATTTTAACAAGGAAATGAGCAAAGAAATTCTTGACAAATCAATTTCTACTAATAGAAAAGCTAAATACCAAACGAATGTCGAAGAAGATTTTAATAGACATAAGAATGTTCGCAATGACCATCATTCTTACAGAAAAGATTCTAATGTCAGTAATCATCGCAAAGATTCCAACCATGATATAGAAAATAGGAAGACAGATAGAGGCAGAAGACACGATAGCAAAGATCGTAGTAATTTAGACTTAACAGAAAAGAAGAGAAGAAATGATTCCAGATCGCGTAGTGAGATTAGAAGCTATTATCCAAATGACAGACATCATTCAAGTCTTAACAAGACTCATATATGCAAAGAGACAGATTATTATAGAAATTCTAAAAAATCAAATGATCATATGAACCAGTCACATACTCGAAGAGATAGGGATAATAACAGGCGTAGCAAAAGTACACATTCAAGAGATATTTCAATCGAAATAAGATCGAAATCAAATGATAAATTTTACGATGGCTTTAATAAAAAAGAAAAATCTCGGGATCGTAAAGATAGTACTTTAGACAGATCAAGGCTATCGGATATTTCAAATACAACCAAAGACGATAGAATTTATAATTATAATAAGAATTACCAGAAACCGATTGATACAATTAATATTGTAACCCCTCAACATAATTATCATAAAGCCTCTAAACATTTTGATTTAACAAACGAGGAATTAATTTGCTACATGCCCGGGGAAACAGATCAAATGAAAAGAAAAAAATTACATGAGGAAATGAAAGATGTGGTAGTTAATGTTAAAGGTAAATT
>Ga0169931_10002967_pt1 | contig 27275 bp, 29 predicted proteins | sample Kivu_15m_20L_FD_129675 | JGI IMG/M metagenome (GOLD analysis project Ga0169931, IMG submission 129675) | Freshwater microbial communities from Lake Kivu, Western Province, Rwanda to study Microbial Dark Matter (Phase II) - Kivu_15m_20L... | ecosystem: Environmental > Aquatic > Freshwater > Lake...
TGATCTAAGTTCTTCACCGTCAAACTGGAGTCACTCATCACACCATTGCCTCCATTGCATCACCGCTGAAAGTATGCCGCCTTAATTCTTGATGTGACACTTCAAAGGGCGGAATGTGGGCTGCAGCACCAGCGCCTCGAGTTGGGTACCGCCCTTGGCCTCGATCACGCTGGGATGGGGCTGCACCGTGATGTTTGGCGTCGCCGCAATCTGGTCGATCAGGTACTGCGACATGCTTTTGGTCAGCGAGTCACCCCGCACCAGCATCGTCACCGATTTCGCGTATTTCGCAAAATACATCGTCGCCTGTCCCGCCGAGTTGGCCCCGCCGATCAGGTACACGCTCTCCCCTTCACAGGACAGCGCCTCAGTCTGGGCCGCGCCGTAGTAAACCCCCGCCCCGGTAAACTGCTCTAGGCCGGGGGTATCTAGCCGTCGCCACGAAACCCCCAGGGCCAAAATTACCGCATGGACGCTGATTTCGCTGCCGTCGCTGAGGGTAATCAGGCGATAGTCATGATCCATGCGCAGGCCCTGTACCGCCTGGGGGGTGAGAATCTCGACCCCAAATCGGCGGGCCTGGCTGACGGCACGGCGGGCCAGGTCGTTGCCGCTCAGCCCGGTGGGAAAGCCCAAGTAATTCTCAAAAGGAGGGCGAAAGTGGGCCTGCCAATCGGCTAGCAGATCATCCACCACGGGGTAGAGGCGCTCCTCGGGCGGGTTCCAGGGTTTCAGCAGGTAGTAGTCGAGATTGACCTCGTTAATGGCGCGAATCGCCGCATCGGTATCGCTGTAGGCGGTGAGTAGCGCCCGCTTGGCCTCGGGCACTAGGGCCACGGCCCGCTCTAAAAACTCTACCCCGCTCATCTCGGGCATGCGCTAGTCAACCAGCAGCAGCGCCACGGGGTTCTGGCGCAGAACGATTCGAGCCAGGGCGTCGAGGGCCGCCGCTCCAGAATCGGCCCGTATGACTCGGTAGTGTTCACCGTAATGCTGCCGCAGGTCGCGGGCAATGGTTTGCAACACATCGGGATCGTCGTCAGCGGTGAAGAGAATGGGTTTGGCCATGGCAAAGACCTGAAGGGGCAGTTCGGTCCAAATCAGCGACAACTCCCAACCGAGCCTGTTGCCGCCTGGGTCAGACCGATGACTCAAATAATGACAAAACAGGGTAATGCCACCCAGTGTAGCGGACTCCACCCAGCGTCATCTGCCCGCAGGGTTACCGGGTCGGGGCCTGCTCCCAGGGTGACGCGATCGCTAGAGATTCCTAAACCAACCCGAGCTAGCGATCGACCGGATGCTGGCCGTAGTAGGGCAGTACCGCTGGCCAGGGGGAGCGATCGCCCCGTTGCCAGCGCTGGTGGGCCAGCTCCAGTACCTGAACCACCGTGGCGGCCCCATCCTTGCTGGCGATCCGGTCTAGGGGCTGGGGATACTGGGCTAAGACCGCCTCCCAAGCCTCTGGTGTTAGCACCTGGTCGGGATGCAGGGGCTCTAGCCCGGCCGCAGTGGCCTGATAAATAGCCGTGAAGAGCTGGCCCCGCTGGGCGTTCATTTCCACCGCAATCGGTCGAGGAGAGCCCTCGGGAGGCCATTGGTCTACGGCGCTCTGGGCGATCGCCGCCAGGCTCGATACCCCAAACAGCGGAATCTCAAGCTGCTGAGCAAGGGTGCGCGCCGTCACCACCCCCAGGCGGGTACCGGTAAACCCCCCCGGCCCCTGGGCCACCGCCAGAAAAGCAAAATCTCTCCAGGTGTAGGGCTCGATAAACGCCATCAGCGTAGGGTGCAGGTGCATGGAGAGGTCACGGCCAAAGGCCCAGGTCTGGTGGCGAGACTCGCCGCCAAAGGTACTCAGGGCCAACCCCAGGGCCGGGCCACAGGTGTGAATCGCTAGACCTACCATGAACTTTAGCTTGGGTATCCAGATGGTGTAGGAGTTAAGAATACAGGAGTCAGGAGGCAGGAGGCAGGAGGCAGGAGGCAGGAGGCAGGAGGCAGGAGGCGGGAGTCAGGAGTCAGGAGTCAGGAGTCAGGAGTCAGGAGTCAGGAGTCAGGAGTCAGGAGGGAAGGGCCTACCCCTGTTAAGGTGGATTTCGTTGAGAGGTCGATAGCCTTGATTTGCCGCTCAGCCTTGGACTTTTAGTCCAAGGCTCAAAGCAGAAATCCTCTCAAGAGGATGGGCGGGTTCATCCAGTCTGCTTTAGCAGACTTTAGCCATGAGCCAGGGAGTTCACTCCCGGATGGTCGGGGCCGTAGTCCTTTGATACAAGGCTGTTCCGGAAATTACAGCCACCGGAGTTGCCACCTTAACAGGGGTAGGCCTGCGCCCTGGCGAGGAAACAAAATTCTGCGGTATTTTGGTGGACTGAATTGTCTTGAGGCCATAAACGCCGGGGAATAGGCAAAGGTTTGCTATATGATCGTGACGGATTACGCTGCCATGGGAGGTAGATTGTGCGTGAGATTTTGATTAGTCTAGGGGTGCTGGCCGCCTGCTGCGTCGTACTGCTCGTGGCTCAATTGACAGCCACGCCTCAACCCGAGGCGATCGCCTCTAACCTCAGCACCGCTGACGTGGCGGCAGACGTCGTTGCCATGGCTGAGCCCGCTACCAAAATTGCCCAGGCCGCCGCTGATTTACTCCCTAGCGCTGAGACTCCCTCCCCCATGACCGAAGAAAACCTGGCCGAAGAAGCCCTGACCGAAGAAACCCTGATTACCACCGACTCTGGCCTTCAGTACGTTGATATCACGGAAGGCACCGGGGCCATGCCCCAGGCTGGCCAGCGGGTCACGGTACACTACACTGGCACCCTCGAAGACGGTACCAAGTTCGACAGCTCCCGCGATCGCGGTCGCCCTTTTACCTTTCAAATTGGGGTGGGCCAAGTGATCAAAGGCTGGGATGAGGGGGTCAGCACCATGCGGGTGGGCGGCCAGCGCAAGCTAGTGATTCCGGCCGAGCTGGGCTACGGCAGCCGGGGCGCAGGCGGCGTGATTCCTCCCAACGCGACGCTGATTTTTGATGTCGAACTGCTGCGCATCGGCTAACCCTAGGGATTAGCCATGTCATGACCTCTCACCAGTCGGGAGGCTTGCGGGAGGAGGACAGCGCGGCTGTCCTCCTCCTTTTTCGTGGGGGCCTAATCTAGTCCCAGCTCGCGCTTGAGCAGCAGAATCGACTTTTCGCCAATGTAGTTGTCGCACACGACTAGCCTGGGCGGGCGAATCAGATCTTCGCGGGCGGCGGCGATCGCCAGCTTCACCGTGGGCAAGCTGGCCTCATCGAACACCACAATGGTCTGGGCACTGCGAATGACGGCATTGAGCTTGTAGGGGTCGTCGGTTTGGGCGGTCATTAGCAACACTTCATCGCCGCGCAGGCTGTAGCTGATCACCTCCGCCGCCCGCAAGATGCCGGAGCTGACGCTGACCATGCCCAGGCAGGTGCCCTTGGGCAAGTCCTTCAGCAAGCCCAGCTCTTTTTTGTAGTCGTAGATGTCAACCGGAATCACCCGCACCGACTTGGGCGCGGCGATCGCCTCCGCCTCGCTGATGAAGTAGCGGCTGGTCACCACCGTGCCCGAACGGGTCTGGGCCAAAATGGTGTCGAGTTCTTCCAAGGGCACGAGCTGCACCGGAATGTGCAGGGCGCTCTCCAACTCGCGCACCATCAGCTCGCCAGCCCCGATGTCTTGTTTGGGGGCCGTCACCAGTACCCGAGCGCTACAGCGCAGCCGCCAGTCAATCTCGGCCAGAAACAGCTCTCGGGCCTGGTTGAGGGAGCAGCCCTGGCGCAGTAGCTCATCTAGGCCCGACTCCACCACGTCTCGAGCCTGGGGAAACTCGGCCCACAGCACCGTCTGAGGCCGGGCACTTTCAGTACTGTTTTGCTCACGGACATAAATGCCTGAGCCGGGCATGGCCTCTACCACCCCAGCATCTTCGAGCTGTCGATAAACCTTGCTAATGGTGTTGCGGTGCAGGCCAGTTTGCATGGCCAGCTGTCGGGTGCTGGGCAGCCGATAGCTGGGGGGATACTGCCGCGACGCGATCGCAAACCAGATCTGATCATAGAGCTGGGTCGAAGCCGGTATTTCGCTATCGGGCTGAATATGAAAATGCACCACTAAACCACCTCCAGGCTGTTGCCAGACAAAGCACTAAAACTCACCATCACACCCACCATCACAGTATTGGGGCACAGGATTGAGGGCTAGGTCTAGATACACCGACTGTATTGCCAATTTAGGACGATTCTAGAAAAGTGGCTGAGTTATTACCCCCGTCCCCGTCTACTGCAATAATTTTTGACAATTGGCCCAGCCCCAGCGCTAAGGTAATAGGGGCCTATCTGGGCAGATTTACCATGGCATCCCTCGTGCGTACTGAGACCGTGACCATCGCCAGCGGCGACACCGAAATTCTCGCCTACCTGGCCGAGCCATCCCGCCCAGGGCACTTTGGAGCCGTCGTCGTGATCCAAGAGGTGTTTGGGGTTAACAGTCACATCCGCGAGGTGGCTGAGCGCTTGGCCGGAGCAGGCTATGTGGCGATCGCGCCCCACATCTATCACCGCCAGACCCCGGGGTTTGAGGTGGGCTACACCGAGGCAGACTTAGCCCTGGGCCGACGCTATAAGACGGGCACCCAGGCCCAGGAACTGCTGGCCGATGTGCAGGGGGCGATCGCCTACCTCTACGGCAAAGAGAATGTCGCCCCCGGCGGGGTCGGCTGCATCGGCTTTTGCTTTGGCGGCCACGTCGCCTATCTGGCCGCCACCCTGCCAGAGGTCAAGGCCACGGCCTCCTTCTACGGCGCGGGCATTGCGACTATGACGCCGGGCGGCGGCGACCCCACCCTCAGCCGCACCCCCGAGATCAAAGGCACCTTCTACGGCTTCTTTGGGGAGAAAGATCCCCTGATTCCTGCCCAGGCAGTGGATCAGATCGAAGCCGCTCTGAACGACAACCACATTCCCCACCAGATTTTTCGCTACCCTGGGGCTGACCACGGTTTTTTCTGTGACCAGCGCGCCAGCTACAACCCCGATGCTGCCCGCCATGCCTGGGAGCAGGTCTTGCACCTCTTCCAGCGATCGCTGGCTCAGCCCGACTAGAACGTCGGTACAGAAACCCGGTTTCTCGATCATAAGACAAGTCATGCCGTTAGCGCAGCGACGAAGAAACCGGGTTTTTAGCCTTACTGTACCGGTGCTCTAGGGCTGTAACAGCTAGGACACCAGAAAATGCCCCCAGAAAATATCCCACTCACCTACCCTGGGATTTTCCCCCCAGTAAATAAATGCCCCCTGACACCAGGGTCAGGGCCACCGCCAGCCAGAAGAGAATTTGGGTGGGCATTGCCCATACCGGGGGCAGCGGGGCGATCAGTAGGGCGATCGCCACAATCTGCACCACGGTTTTAGCCTTGCCCCACAGGTTGGCCCCCGGCACCGCCCCCCCCTGCATGGCTGGGTTCACCCGCCAGCCCGAGATCGTAATCTCCCGCGCCACAATCAAAAATACGCCCCAGGCCGGTACCTGGCCCAGTTCGATCAGCATCAAAAAAGGGGCTAGCACCAGCAGCTTATCCACCAGCGGGTCTAAAAACTTGCCCAAATCCGTCACCTGGTTCAGCCGACGGGCCAGGTAGCCATCCAGCCAGTCGGTACCCGCTGCCACCACAAAGATGCCCGCCGCCCACCACCGCTGGGTCGAGCTAGGGGCTTGCAACAGCACCAGCAGTAGGGGCACGCCCAGCAGACGGGATACGGTGATCCAGGTGGGGAGATTCATCTTATTCCAGACTTAAATGCTGAAGAGGAATATTCAAGATTTGAGCGCTTCTAGCCAAGCCGCTGTCGGCGGTGACTAAGCACCGATTCAGGTTGTGGGCGATCGCCAGATGGAGAGCGTCTAAGGCCCTTAACGGGGTATTGAACTGGATTAGCCACTGCTGAGCTTGGCTATAGTGATGTGGGCCAGGGGTGATTGTCTGATAAAAACCGCTTTCTAGATGGCGTTGGAATTGCTGGATAACGCGCTGGGCATTGCTAGGGGAAATCTCCTGGGTTCTGACCCGTCTGGATAGGGCTGAGTAGAACTCTACCGCAGTCAGATCGCTAATCGTGCGATCGGGCTCTTGCTTGAGCACATTAACCACCCTATCCGACAGATCTTCGGGCCAATAGAAGGGAGCAATGGCGCTGGTGTCCAGATAAATCAATAGCGGGCCTCATGGCGCTGCTGAATAATGCTAGCGCTCAAGGGTTCCCCCTGTACCTGAATTGACTCGCGCAAGCGCTGGGTAGCGACAAAGGGATCAGATTGCATTGACTGCTTAGACAAAGGGGTCGGCGCGAAGGGAGTGCCTTGCGCTGGCAATTGTTGCTTGGCTTTAGCCACCAAAAACTCAACAAAGTCTAGAACTTCGTGCTGCTTATCAGCAGGAAGTGTGCGGAGTTGTTCGAGAACCTGGGTTTCGAGGTGGCTCATGGGAAGCAACGATAAGGAAGCATGAAACCATTGTAGGGACAGATCGCCTAGGGTACGTCGCTCTTAGGTAAGGATCCGCCAACGTAAAGCAATGCACTATGTTCTCGAATAGGCTCGAGATCTCACTAAGGCAAAGAGGTAAACAGTACAAAAGCACTAAAGGGCAAAGGGCTACTGAAGAGCCCTGGCGGCAGAACGGACAACACGAAAACCGATGTCGCTATGTTGGCGGGCCACCGGAAAGTTGTTAAGGCGACAGGCAGAGCGACAGCGCCGCGGATTGTAGTCCCAAGAACCACCCCGCAACACCCGGCGTGTCGATTCCTTATTAGATAACCATGCAGTGCCGTCGGTTGGTGCACCCTCGTAGTTGGGGTGCCAGTGGTCGGCGCACCATTCCCAAACATTGCCATGCATGTCGTACAAGCCAAAGGCATTGGGCGGAAATTGTCAACCTCGGTAGTCTGACCTCGATTGGTGCCCTTGGGGCCATTGCCGTAGGTGTAGTTGCCGTGGTAGTTGGCCAGGTCGGGAGAAATGGTTTCGCCAAAGTAAAAGGGCGTGGTGGTTTCGGCGCGGCAGGCGTATTCCCATTCAGCTTCGCTGGGCAGGCGATAGGTGCGTCCCGTCTTTTGGGAGAGCTTTTGGCAAAATGCCACGGCATCCTGCCAGGAGGCCCGCTCCACCGGGCGGTTGGCTCCATTGTCGCTGAAGCGACTGGGGTTTTGGCCCATGATGGCCTGGTACTGGGCCTGGGTGACGGGGTCCTTGCCCAGCCAAACCTCCGGCACGCTCACCCGGTGCTGGGGCCTTCGTCGTCTGAGCGGCCCTCCTCGCCTGCTGGGGCACCCATCAAAAATTCACCAGCGGGGATTCTCACCAGGTCTAGGGCAATGCCGCTCCCTAGGTCTTCGCGAACATATTCGGTCTGGGCGCGGCGGCGGGTGAGATTAAGCTTGTGTTGGCCTAGCCCCAGCAGTACTTTCTCGCTGCCAGTAATGGTGACGGGTTCAAACTCAAAGGTGGGGTGGGATGGAGAGCGCGGTGGGCGGTTGGGCTGGGGGGCCTCAGGGGGCGTTCTTGTGGGTTCCTGGGGCACAGGCGAGGGGGTAGGCGGCGTTGCGAATGGGGTAGTGGGCGGTGCCCACCCTACGGGGGTTGATTGAGGTGTAGGTGTAGTGGGAGTAAGAAAACGTTCTACCAGGGTTTCGATGCCCCGGATCAGCACGTTCATGTCGGTGTGGAAGTCGTGACCGGCGCGGGCAGTGGCGGCATTGCGGTAGGCCAGATTTTGCAGGCTGGTGGGCAGTTCGGTGGCTTTGGGCAGTCGTGCCCCGCGCACCAGCAGGGGAATGATGGGAATCTGACGGACCAGGGCGGTTTCGAGTTCGATGCGAACCCAGTCGGCGGTGCTGTCGAGGCGGCGATGGCCGTCGTCACCGATGGCGCTGAGCCAGGTGGGGCCAATGATGGCCACTAGCACCTGGCACTGCTGCACCTCACCCTGGAGGAACTCACGAAAGTCGATGCCCAGGGGGATGGTATCGACATCGAAGAAAATGGAGCCTTTGTCAAAGTGGGCGACTAGGCGATCGTAGATGCGTCCGGCGATATCATCGCTATCGCTGCGGCGGTAGGACAGGAAAATGTTCGGCATGGCGGCTGGGGCAGGCTGTCTCTATTAAAGCCCAGATTGCCCGAGGGCAGCGACGATAGAGCCGACTTTAGGGTAGGAGCGGTTCGGTGATATCTATCCTTTGACTTTGCCGAAGCGACGATCGCGCTGCTGGTAGGCCGCGATCGCCTGGTAAAACTCCGAGGTATCAAAATCGGGCCAGAGGGTATCGGTCACATAGATCTCGGCGTAGGCCAGCTGCCACAGCAAAAAATTGCTGATCCGCATCTCGCCGCTGGTGCGAATCAGCAGATCGGGGTCGCTGATGTCGGACGTATACAGATGGCGGCTAAACAGGTCTTCGTTGATGTCGCTGGGGTCGAGTTCGCCCTTCTGCACCTGGACCGCGATCGATTGACAGGCCTGCACAATCTCCTGCCTGCCCCCATAGTTGGTGGCCACCGTAAACTCAATGCCATGGTTGCCCTGGGTTTGGGTCACCGCCTGGTGAATTTCGCCCTGCAGTGAGTGGGGCAGCGCCGCCAGGTTGCCCACAAAGCGAATCCGAACATTTTCCTCCATCATTTCCAGCAGTTCTTGGCGCAGCACCCGCTCAAACAGCGCCATCAAAAAATCCACCTCTTCGAGCGGGCGACCCCAGTTTTCCGTGGAAAAGGCGTAGGCCGTCAACGCCCCAATACCCCAGTCGCGGCAGCAGCGCAGCAGGGTTTTAAGGGTGTCTACCCCGCGCCGATGGCCCATGATGCGGGGCTGGCCTCGGCGCTTCGCCCAGCGCCCATTACCATCCATAATGACCGCCACGTGCTGGGGCAGGCGATCGGGCTTGAGGTCAGCGGGCAAGGCATGGCGGACAACAGGCTTGGTGGTCATTTTTTCTCTCGAGGAGACGATGAAGGCAGACGGAATAAGCGCAGTACGTAGGTAATCGCCAGGCTGCCCAGCCGCCGCCCCAGACTTCTTAGCTGGGGGGCCACCGCCTCGCGATCCACTGACTTTGAAAACTTAGACCGTAGAATACTGCGCAGGCGGCTACTGGTCAGAGGCCGATCTAGAATACCGCCTTCCGCCAACGAAATAGAGCCTGTTTCTTCTGAAACCACAACACAGAGACAATGCTCCACCCGTTCGGTAATGCCCATCGCCGCCCGGTGGCGGGTACCGAGCTGGCGCGAAGCCACCCGTTCAGAAATAGGCAAAATCACCCCCGCCGCCGCGATCCGCGATCCGCGCACCAGCATCGCCCCGTCGTGGAGCAGCGTACTGGTCTGAAAAATGGTTTGAATCAGTTCCTTAGACACTTCCGCATTGATCCGAACCCCGGGCACCATAAAATCGCGTTCGTCAATGGGCTTTTCGGTTTCTAAAATCAGCAACGCCCCGGTGCGGTTTTGGGACAGCTCCTTCACGGCGTCGACAATTTCGTCAATCATGTCATCCGGCTGGGGCATGGCCTCTCGGGAGGGGCTGAGCAACTCCCACACACGCCCCTGCCCTAGCAGCTCGAGCAGCCGCCGAAACTCGCCCTGGAGCATAAAGGCCATGGCCACCGCCGACCCAATCACCAGTTTGTCGAGCACAAAACCCAGCAGGGTCAGTCCAAAAAACTTGCCCAGGGCCGCCGCCAACATCAAGAAAATCAGCCCCCGCACCATCCACAGGGTACGGCGCTCGCCAATAATCACCAGCACGACGTAGCTCAACATCAGCACCAGCACAATATCCAGCGCCTGAAGCACGAACCTCACCTGGTCAAGGTTTGTTAGCCATTGCTCCCAGAGGTAGTTCATGCAGCGTTAGAGAGTGGTGCCTGAGCGGCTGTGCGATTGGGTGCCCCGATCAGCTCCCTGGCAACCCCCTGTCCAGGGCCAGGAGCCGGCTTAGGTAGACTGGGTTCTCGTCCGCAGAGTTTCAGGCAGGCAATCTTGCCGAAGCAGATCGGCCACGGTCTCCCGACGAATAATAAGGGTGGCATCGCCACCAGCCACCAGCACCGCCGCTGGCCGAGGCACCCGGTTGTAGTTCGAAGCCATGCTGTAATTGTAGGCACCTGTGCCAGCAATGGTAACCACATCCCCACTCTTCAGCTCGGGCAGAGTTGCATCCTTAATTAGGATATCCCCTGACTCGCAGTGCTTACCGGCCAGCGTCACAGTTTCTGCCAGGGGGGCGGTCATGCGGTTGGCCACCAGGGCCCGATACACCGATTTGTAGGTAATTGGGCGCGGGTTGTCAGACATGCCACCATCAATGGCCGCGTAGGTTCGCAGGCCAGGAATCACCTTCTGACTCCCCACTCGGTAGGCGGTGACGCAGGCAGAGCCGATCAGCGATCGCCCCGGTTCACACAGCAGTCGCGGTAGCGGAATCTGCTGAGCCTCACAGGCGGCTACCACACTGGTGCACACAGTCTTCATCCAGGTGTCAATGCTCGGGGGGTCATCGCCTTCGGTGTAGAGAATCCCCAGGCCGCCGCCCACGTCCAGTTCCGTCAAGGTGAGGCCGTAGCGCTGGGCCGTTACCACCCACTGGGCCATAACGCCGCCCAGGTCAGTGTGGGGGTTAAGCTCAAAAATTTGGGAGCCAATGTGGGCATGCACCCCTAGGCACTGGAGTTGGGGTTGGCGGCTCAGAAACTCAAACACCGTCTCGATCTGGTCGGGGTCAAAGCCAAACTTGCTGTCGAGGTGACCGGTGCGAATGTATTCATGGGTGTGACACTCAATGCCGGGGGTAACCCGCAGCAAAATGGGCACGGTTTTGCCCTGCTGGGTGGCCATTTCACCCAGGGTTTTTAGCTCCAGCCAATTGTCAACCACAATGCGGCAGCCCACCTCTACCGCTAGGGTCAGTTCTTCCACAGATTTGTTGTTGCCGTGGAAGTAGATGCGATCGGGGTGCGCCCCCGCCTCCGTGGCGGTCAGCACTTCCCCTGCCGACACCACATCAATGCCCAGGCCCTCGTCGGTCACGATGGCACACACCGCCAAACAGCTCCAGGCCTTCGAGGCGTAGAGCACCAGTGCTTCGCCGGGGTAGTAGCGCTCAAACCCCTGGCGGTACTGGCGGCAGGCGGTACGCAGGGTATGTTCATCGAGAATATAGAGCGGTGTGTCAAACTGCTCGACCAAGCTCACCACGTCGCAGCCCCCCACCGATAGGTGATCATCCGGGGTGACGGTGGCAGTGAGGGGCAGCAGTTGCTGGTTGGGGGATAGGGTTCCCTCTGGGTTGGCCGGGGGCAGGTACTGGCAGCTACCGACCCTAGGGGCCGGTACAGAAGACGTCGAAACCATAGATGTTGCGCTCACAGAACTAAAAGAGTTGTTAAGGAATTAGGAGATTTCTGGGAAAGAAGATATTCCTGGTCAGAGCGCAGGGCTCTGCACCCTGACCAGGAATCAAAATTCTTCGGTATTTTTGTGGCCAGAATTGTCCGTAGCTATTCGAGACAGGCATTCGAGACAGCCAGGATCCTGAACCGGCGGTGGCCCAACCAGGCTCGTCTGGAGACCAGCGCGCCACGCCCCAACCCCAAGTGTACAATTAAGGGCTATGCCGGGTTTCAAAGCCCCCACCCAAAATTTAAACCGATCGGAATTTGTGGGCTATCTTTCTTGCCAGGCTCCGTGCCACGACGACATCGCTGCCCTGGTGGCTCTCGACCAGCGCTCCCTGGGAGGGCTGTGGTCAGCGGAGGGCTACGGACGCGAGCTAGACAGCCCCAATAGCTGTCTGCGGATCCTGGTACATAGGCCCCATGGTAGCCAGGGAGCCACCAGCGATCCATCGATGCCCTTGATGGATTACCCCCAAAGTCCTGCTGACTTAGCGCCACCGGGCCCAGAGGCCCAGGCTCCAGAGGCACCGGAGCCTGGGCCCCCAGACGCACCCACCCTCCTAGGTCTGGGCTGCTACTGGGCGATTTTAGATGAGGCCCACATCACCGTGCTGGCCATTGATCCCCGCTACCAGCGGCGGGGCTTGGGGAAATGGCTGCTGGTCAATTTGCTGGAGGATGCCTGCGATCGCGCCCTCACCCGCGCCACCCTGGAGGTGCGCCCCTCCAACAGTCGCGCCCTGGCCCTGTACGAAAGCCTGGGATTTGAGACCCTGGGCCGCCGTCGCCGCTACTACACCGATGGCGAAGATGCCCTGATTCTCTGGCAAAATTCCCTTAAAACCGCCGATTTTCGCAATCAACTCCACCAGCGCAGCAGCGTTGCCCATCGTCGTCTGGCGCGGCAAGGATGGCAGATCACGGATCAAAAATTGCCGGTTAACCGAACCTAGAATCAAGTCTTTAAAGTTGAGAAAGTTTACATGCCCCCAGACCCAACCCCTTGACAAGCGGTGATCCCAATGATTTTTTCGCCCATAGGGAGGGTTAAAATGGGGCGCAGTAAACCGGCTGTTTAGTAGGGCACAACTGACAAAAATCGCTGTGCTAGAATTTGCCTATCCGGCACGCACCAGGTGATTAATACCATCATGTTTGAACGCTTCACAGAAAAAGCAATCAAGGTCATCATGCTGGCTCAGGAGGAAGCTCGTCGGCTCGGCCACAATTTTGTGGGTACCGAGCAAATCCTTCTGGGGTTGATTGGGGAAGGCACGGGCGTAGCCGCCAAGGTCTTAAAGTCGATGGGCGTCAATCTCAAGGATGCGCGCATCGAAGTCGAAAAGATCATTGGTCGTGGCTCCGGCTTTGTAGCCGTTGAAATTCCCTTTACCCCCCGAGCCAAGCGTGTGCTTGAACTCTCCCTGGAAGAGGCCCGTCAACTCGGCCACAACTACATTGGTACCGAGCACCTGCTTTTGGGGTTAATCCGCGAAGGCGAGGGGGTCGCGGCCCGGGTTCTAGAAAATCTGGGCGTTGACCTGTCTAAGGTTCGCACTCAGGTGATTCGCATGCTGGGTGAAACGGCCGAGGTCTCTGCCGGAGGGGGCCAGGGGCGCACCAAAACCCCCACCCTCGACGAGTTCGGCTCTAACTTGACCCAGATGGCCGCTGACGGCAAGCTGGATCCGGTAGTGGGTCGCCAAAAGGAAATTGAGCGGGTGATTCAAATCCTCGGTCGCCGCACCAAAAACAACCCGGTGCTGATTGGTGAGCCTGGTGTCGGTAAGACTGCGATCGCCGAGGGCCTAGCCCAGCGCATTGGCAACGGCGACGTGCCGGACATTCTCGAAGATCGCCGGGTGGTAACCCTGGATATTGGCCTGCTGGTGGCCGGTACCAAGTACCGGGGCGAGTTCGAAGAGCGGCTGAAAAAAATCATGGATGAAATCCGCACCGCCGGAAACGTCATCCTGGTGATCGATGAAGTGCACACCTTAATTGGCGCAGGTGCGGCCGAAGGTGCGATCGATGCCGCCAACATCCTCAAGCCAGCCCTGGCTCGGGGTGAACTCCAGTGCATCGGGGCTACCACCCTTGATGAGTACCGCAAGCACATCGAACGCGATGCCGCCCTGGAGCGCCGCTTCCAGCCGGTCATGGTGGGCGAACCCAGCGTCGATGAAACCATCGAGATTCTCCATGGCCTGCGCGATCGCTACGAGCAGCACCACAAGTTGAAGATCTCTGACGAGGCCCTGGAGGCCGCCGCCAAGCTGTCGGATCGGTACATCGCCGATCGCTTCCTGCCCGACAAGGCCATCGACCTCGTCGATGAAGCCGGATCCCGTGTACGCCTGCTCAATTCTCAACTGCCTCCCGCCGCCAAGGAGCTCGATCGCGAGCTGCGTCAGGTGCTGAAGGACAAGGACAACGCCGTCCGGTCCCAGGACTTTGATAAGGCTGGCGAACTGCGCGATCGCGAAATGGAAATCAAGGCTGAAATCCGTGCGATCGCCCAGAACAAAGTCACCGAAGACGCCGGGGGCGAAGAGCAGCCCGTGGTCGGCGAAGAAGACATCGCCCACATCGTGGCCTCTTGGACTGGGGTACCGGTGAGCAAACTCACCGAATCCGAATCCGAGAAGCTGATGCACATGGAAGACACCCTGCACCAGCGCCTGATCGGCCAGGACGAAGCGGTGAAGGCCACCTCCCGCGCTATCCGTCGCGCCCGAGTAGGTCTGAAGAACCCCAACCGGCCCATTGCTAGCTTCGTCTTCTCTGGCCCCACCGGGGTTGGTAAGACCGAGCTGGCCAAGTCCCTGGCCGCCTACTTCTTCGGCTCCGAAGATTCCATGATTCGCTTGGACATGTCCGAGTTCATGGAGCGCCATACCGTCTCCAAACTGATTGGCTCCCCACCGGGCTATGTGGGCTACAACGAAGGTGGTCAGCTCACCGAAGCGGTGCGCCGTCGCCCCTACACCGTGGTGCTGTTCGACGAAATCGAAAAAGCCCACCCCGACGTCTTCAACATGCTGCTGCAGATTCTTGAAGACGGTCGCCTCACCGATGCCAAGGGTCGCACGGTCGACTTCAAAAACACCCTGCTGATCATGACCTCTAACATCGGCTCTAAGGTGATTGAGAAGGGCGGCGGTGGCCTCGGCTTCGAGTTCGAGCAAGACCAAGCCGAGTCCCAGTACAACCGCATCCGCTCCCTGGTAAACGAAGAACTCAAGCAGTACTTCCGGCCTGAGTTCCTCAACCGCCTAGACGAAATCATCGTCTTCCGCCAGCTCACCAAGGACGAGGTGAAGGAAATCTCCGACATCCTGCTCAAGGAGGTGTTCGTTCGACTGACCGAGAAGAATATTCACCTGCAGGTTACCGAGCGCTTCAAGGAGCGCCTGGTGGAGGAGGGCTACAACCCCAGCTACGGGGCAAGGCCTCTGCGTCGGGCGATTATGCGTCTGCTCGAAGACACCCTGGCCGAAGAGATCCTCTCTGGCCGTCTGGGCGATGGCGACACCGCAACCGTCGATGTGGACGACACGGGCAAGGTGACCATTCAGGCCGAGCAACGGCGGGAGCTGATCTCCGCCGAGAGCTAGTCCTCGCGTCTCAATCATCTGTTGCCAGAAATGCCGTTTTCCCAGAGGAGAACGGCATTTTACTTTTTACCCACAGATTGACGCGATAGTTCCCTAGAGCCGCTATGCTGGCACCACGCAATACCGTAGGAGAGGTTTCACCATGGGAGATGCCACCAACTGCGAAAAGCTAGCAGGCGTGTTTAATCGGGCCAGTCAGCAGGGTAAAGGCGCTTTTTGCAAAATGCTCTGGAGCAATCAGTCTGAAACCGTGCAGGCTGAGCTTAAATCCCTGCTGAGTCAGGAAACCATCGACGCGCTGCGACGTGAAAGTTAGGTACCTAGTGCTGCGTCATGGCTTAATTTTAGGGTCTTGTAGGGTGCATTCGCGGAGCAATGCACCACAGAGAGGCTACGCCAAGATCAGCTACACCCTAAATTTATTTTATTGAGTGAGCCTTCCTGACTGTCCACGGGCAAGCAGGATAACTGACCGATATGGCCGATCAAAAGGTCTGTATTCTTGAGCAACTGCACTTGCTCCAACCCTCTGTCATAATGCCTTTGGACAATAGGACAGGCCGATGAAAATTAACGGTGAGCCCACCAGAACCATTCGACTGCCTCGAGATAACGCTCGCGTTGTGCAGGTGATCGATCAGCGCCAGTTGCCCCACCAGCTCACCTGGATGGATCTGACCTCCGTGGATGAGGCCGCCTACGCCATCAAAGATATGGTGGTGCGTGGGGCACCGCTGATTGGGGCTACGGCTGCCATGGGCATGTACTTGGCGGCCTTAGAATCCGTTGCAGTGGGAGACTTTCGCAGCTTTCTGGAGCAGGCCGCTCAAACCCTGGGCCAAACCCGCCCTACCGCCGTCAATCTGCACTGGGCTCTGAACTCCCAACTCCACGTGCTTCGGCAGGTGGCAACGCCGTCAGAAGCGGTGGAGCGACTGCGGCAGAACGCCGAGGCCATCCTTGACGCCGACGAAGAACAGTGTCGCCAAATTGGTCTCCACGGTCTAGGGCTCATTGAAGAAATCTACGCCCGCACTGGGCAGACCGTCAATCTTTTGACCCACTGCAATGCGGGCTGGCTAGCCTGTGTGGACTGGGGCACGGCCACCTCACCCATCTACCAGGCCCACGATCGCGGCATTCCCATCCATGTCTGGGTCGATGAAACTCGCCCCCGCAACCAGGGGGCCAAGCTCACCGCCTGGGAACTGGGCCAGCACGGGGTGCCCCACACGGTGATTCCCGACAATGCCGGGGGCCACCTGATGCAACACGGTATGGTGGATTTGGTGATTGTGGGCACCGATCGTACCACCCGCCAGGGCGACGTTGCTAACAAAATCGGCACCTACCTCAAGGCGCTAGCCGCCCACGACAACGGCGTGCCCTTCTACGTGGCCCTGCCCTCCTCCACCCTAGACTGGACCCTACGGGACGGGGTGAAAGAGATCCCCATTGAACAGCGCAGCCAGGATGAAGTGAAGTATATGGACGGGCTGTCGCCCCACGGCGTTACCTCGGTACTGATTTGTCCTGAGTCTTCTGCCGCCGCCAACTATGGGTTTGACGTCACCCCCGCCCGCCTGGTGAGCGGGTTGATTACCGAGCGGGGAATCTGTCCCGCCTCGGAGGCTGGCCTGCTGAGCCTGTTTCCCGAGCAAGCGGCATCCTGATGGCCAGTCTAGAAACCGGGTTTCTGCTGGGTATGCAGAATTTAACCAGCCAATTGCAGCAAAGAAACCCGGTTTCTGGTTCCAGGTTTCTTTTGACCACTGCCCCCATCCAAAGGCTACAACCATGATTGACGAGGGCGTCATTAAGTATGTCAGCCAGTGGACGCCTGGCCCTCCGCTGACAGAATCCCAGTGTGCAGAGCTGATCCCATGGCGCGATCGCCTCCATCAGGCCCAGCAAATTGGCTTCTACCCCAACGGCATTGGCTACGGCAACATCAGCATTCGCCTCTCGCCCGGCACCTTCGCTGTCTCCGGCACCCAGACGGGACACCTGGCCACCACCACCCCCAATCACTACACCGTGGTAGATGGCTGGGACATCGATCGCAACACCCTGCACTGTACCGGCCCCATCCAAGCCTCGTCCGAATCTCTGACCCACGCGGCCCTTTACGACTATAGCGCTGAGATTCAAGCCATCATCCACGTCCACAACCGCGATCTCTGGCAACGCTACCAGGGGGTACTGCCTACCACCGCTGCTACGGTTCCCTACGGTACCCCAGCAATGGCCTACGAAATGAGACGGCTCTTGCAGGAGGATAATCTGGCCCACGAGCGGATTCTGATCATGGCAGGCCACGAAGAAGGCGTGCTTACCTTTGGCCCCACCCTCGAGGCCGCCGCCCAGGTGTTGTACCGCCATCTCAAACCATCGCTACGGCAGACCGAAACGGGGCAAACTCGGGCGAAACTATAATAAGGCAACCACTTGGGCAGCACTGGGCATGGCAGGCGAGGCGCTAGACGTATTTATTTCCTACTCGCGGCGCGACGAAGGGCTCAAAGATGAGCTGGTCAACTACCATCTCAAGCTGCTCCAGCGAGAGGGCAAAATCAACACCTGGCAAGACCGCGACATTGAGGCTGGGGTCGAGTGGGCCACCGAGATCAAAACCAATCTCGAAAAGGCCGACATTGTTCTACTGCTGATTACCCGCCACTTTTTGGCCTCTGACTACTGCCACGAAACCGAAATGCAGCGGGCGGTGCAGCGCCACTATGACGGCACCGCCAGGATGATCCCGATCATTATGGAAACCTGCGGCTGGCAATACAGCAATTTCAAACAGCTTCAGGTGTTGCCCAAAGACGGTAAACCCGTCACTAGCTGGGCAAATCGGGCAGACGGCTTTTTTGATGTGGAAGAAGGCATTCGCAAATGAGATTGTTCATGGTAATCGGCGCATTACCGCCGATACAGCCCTGTGTCTAGCCCGCTATTTTGGCATGTCGTCCCGGTTTTGGCTGGGGCTGCAAATGGACTACGACCTCGATGTCGCTGAAGATGAGATGGGCGATCGCCTCAGCCAGGAGGTTGTGGCACTCATTAACCAGCCCTAGCGAAACCTGAGTCAGTCAGAATGTGTGGAACAACCACTATCGGAGGGGTGCCCGCAGGGCGGGGTGGGTAATCTGGCCCGTAGAGAAACCTGCTTTCTGCTGAGTGCATTACAGATCCACCCCTGCCCCTCCGAGGAGGGGATTCTGATGCGCCCTCCCCTCCTCGGAGGGGTGCCCGCAGGGCGGGGTGGGTCATCTCGCTTATGGAGCAATTCCCTCTCTATTTTCTCCATCTGTTACAGTCGATAGGCGGCATTCGCTGTATCAAACGTTTGGGAGCAACACCGTGGACCAGTGGCAGCAGGGGGAAACCATCGACCTAGAGATTACCGACATGAGCAGCAGCGGTGATGGCCTCGGTCGCTGGCAGGAGCGCGTGGTGTTTGTACCCGATACCGTGCCCGGCGACACCGTGCGGGCGCGGCTGGTGCAGGCCAAACCCACCTTTGGCCGGGCCAAGGTGCGCCAATTGCTGATCGCCTCCCCCGATCGCGTGCGAGCTGCCTGCATCGTGGCCGACAAGTGCGGTGGCTGCCAGTGGCAGTCGGTGAGCTACCCGGCTCAGCTGGCCGCCAAACAGCAGCAGGTGGTAGGCGCCTTCACCCGCATTGGCGGCTTTGCCGCTCCGATGGTGCTGCCCATTCTGGAGTCTGAATCGCCCCTGGGCTACCGCAACAAGGCTACCTACCCCCTGGGGCGATCGCCTGAAGGACAGGTCAAGGCGGGCTACTTTCGCCAGGGTAGCCACAAGTTGGTCAACCTAAACCAGTGCCCGGTGCAGGATGAGCGCCTGAACCCCATGCTCGCCGAGGTCAAGCGCGATATTCAGGAGCGGGGCTGGTCGGTCTATAACGAGACTAAGCACCAGGGGCGGTTGCGTCACCTGGCCCTGCGGATCGGCCGCCGCACCGGGCAGCAGTTGCTCACCCTGGTCTCGACTGCCCCCAACCTGAAGGATATAGAGCTCCAGGCCCAGGAGTGGCGCGAGCGCTACCCTGACCTGGTGGGGGTGTGCGTTAACCTCAACCCCGACAAAACCAACGCCATCTTTGGGGCCGAAACCCTCGTCATCGACGGTGTGCCCTACCTGGAAGAAATTTTTGCAGGGCTGCGATTTTGCATCCACGCCACCACCTTCTTTCAGGTCAACACCGAGCAGGCCGAACGAGTCTTGCAGCTCATTATCGATCAGCTCCAACTCACCGGTAGCGAAACCATCATTGATGCCTACTGCGGCGTGGGCACCCTGGCGCTGCCCCTAGCCCAGCAGGCTAAGCGCTGCATGGGGCTAGAAGTTCAGCCCGAGGCCGTCGCCCAGGGGTTGGCCAACGCCGGTCTGAACGGCATTGATAACGTAGAATTTCGGGCTGGAGACGTGGGAGAATTGCTGCCCCTGGCTGCGGCTAGTCTGACGGATCCGTTGGATATCGTGGTGCTTGACCCGCCCCGCAAGGGCTGCGATCGCCCCGTCCTCGACGCTCTGATCGACCTTCGCCCGCCCCGCATCGTCTACATGAGCTGTGACCCCGCCACCCTGGCCCGCGATCTCAAAATTTTGCGCGACGAGGGCGGCTACACCCTGGTCAAGGTTCAGCCTGCCGACTTCTTTCCCCAAACCCCCCATGTAGAATGCGTCGCATTTCTGGTAGCGTAAAAGCCAGATTGGTTTTAAGGCGTTTCCCTCAGCTCCTATGAAGTTCAGCACCCTTGCCGACAAAATTCAGATTACTGCGGCCTCCAGTCTGGCTACCCAGCCCAGCCACGACCCGGATATTACCGGGGTCGCCGCCGTTGACCAGGCCTCGGCAGGCATGCTGAGCTACATCGAAGGCGACAAATTCGCGACTTTTGTCGCCACCACCCAGGCCAGCGCCCTGATTTTGCCCCAAAATCCATTCCTCCAGGCCCAGGCCACCGAGCGGGGCATCGCCTGGCTGAGCACCCCCGACCCCCGCCTGGCCTTTGCCCGGAGCATTGCCCTCTTCTACACTCCCTACCAGCCCGCCCCTGGCATTCACCCCACGGCCGTGGTAGATTCCACCGTTACCTGGGGCGACAACGTCGCCATTGGGGCCAACGCGGTCGTGCAGGCCGGAGTCACGCTGGGGGATGGAGTGTGCATTCATCCCAATGTGGTTGTCTACCCCGCTGCGCGAGTGGGCGATCGCACCGTACTCCATGCCAACTGTGTGATCCACGAGCGGGTGCAGATTGGGGCCGACTGCACCATCCACAGCGGCTCGGTGATCGGGGCTGAGGGGTTTGGCTTTGTGCCTACCCCCCAGGGCTGGGAAAAAATGGAGCAGTCGGGCTTCGTGGTGATTGAAGACGGCGTCCGGGTCGGCAGCAACACCACCATCGATCGCCCCGCCGTGGGCACGACCCGAGTTGGGCGCGGCACCAAGCTCGACAACCTGGTTCATATCGCCCACGGCTGCCAGGTGGGCGAAGGAGTAGCCATGGCGGCCCAGGTGGGCATGGCCGGGGGCGTGACCATTGGCAACCGAGTTATTTTGGCGGGCCAGGTGGGGATTGCTAACCAGGCTACGATTGGCGATGGCGCGATCGCCACGGCCAAAGCCGGTATCCATGGCGACGTTGCCCCCGGCGAAATTGTCACCGGCATTCCCGCGCTACCCCATCGGGTCTTTCTCAAAGCCTCGGCGGTGTACCGTCGCCTGCCTGAAATGTACAAAACCCTTCAGCGCCTGCAAAAGCAACTGCCCTAGCCCCCACCCCACCCCAATGGTCGCTGATTCCCCCGATATCCCCGACATTCAGCAGGAGCTGCGCCTGAGCCGCCCGTTTACCCTGGCTGACGCCATCGGTCAGGAAGCGGGCGATTTCATGAAGGGAGAATCGCCGATTCCCCGGCTGGTGCAGGCTAAACATGGAGCCCAGCAGGCCCTGAAAGATGCTTTGATTGACGGCCCCGGTGCCCTCCACCGGGTGCTCGATCAGTGGCTGTCCGACAACGAAACCCGGCTGAGCCGTCATCTGCATATCCCTGCTGAGGCCGTGAAGGACTTGTTGACCTCGGTGCTGCGATCGCCCGAAACCCTCTACGAACTGGTACGCCAAGCCGACGTGATCTGGGGGCAGCTCTACGACAGCCGCCCCCACTTTCAGCAGCTCGGCCAACCGCCCCACCCCGACGACGAATACTCTCACGAATCGGTACGGGCTACCCTAGAGACCTGTCTCCACCGTCTCAATCACCCACCCCAGGCCCCAGGCCCAACACCCGAGCCAGACACCGAATGAACCCTAGCCCCCTCGGCCAGCCTAAAGCCTCAGTATTCGGCTAGCACTCTTACTTGTGCCTACCATGGGCGATAAAAAAACGCTGTGGCCCTTGGCCACAGCGGAACGGAGCAAAGGAAACTGGATTAGCCCTGGGGCTAAACGATAAAGTCTGGGTCAATACCGCGCCATACGGCCACCAAACGCCCCTGGACATCCACTAACTCGGCGGGGAACTCCATCACCGGATAATTGGGGTTAGCGGGCTTGAGCTGGACTTGGTTGCCCTGGCGGTGAAACGACTTGAGGGTGGTGCCACTTTCCACCCGTGCCGCCACAATAGTGCCCTCACGAATCCCCTGGGGGTCCTTAACCGGACGCATGATGACCACGTCCCCATCCTGAATCATCGCTTCTACCATGCTGTCTCCGGTCACCTTGAGGGCGTAGTCTCCAGCCTGAATGGGCAACCCATTCAGATCGAGACGCTCCACGGTGTCGGTAAAGGCCTCGTTGACAAAACCAGCGGCAATGGTGCCGAGAATTGGCACCCCACGGAGATCATCGCGAACCCGAATGGTACGGGCTTTGCCCTCGCTCCATTCAATGTAGCCCTTGTTTTTCAGGTGCTCTAGGCGGCTTTGGATGGGGGCAGGAGAGCGTAAATTCATCCCCCGCATCATTTGCCGAATAGAAGGAGAGTGTTGGTTGACACGAATGTAATCGACCAGCCAGTCATAGAGCTCCTGTTGGGCAGTTGTTAGGGATTCCATAGGGGTTCAGCCACGGCTTCGGGTTATCTCACAGAACAAGTGTACCAGCTGAGCCGCGATCTGTCCACTAGGACAACAAACATTTGAGTTAATCCCTGGCGCAGGCAACAAAAAAGGCTGCTTAAGGGCAGCCTTTTAATAAGCTATAGGCTTTGATGCTCTGGCATCCTGACGCCTAGGGCAAGATCGTCACCCTAGCGGATGTATTCCTTCAGGATGCTGTTGCGGTTGGGGTGGCGCAGCTTGCGGAGAGCCTTGGCCTCAATCTGGCGAATACGCTCCCGAGTCACATTGAAGATCTGGCCGATCTCTTCCAGGGTCTTCATCCGACCGTCGTCTAGGCCGTAGCGTAGGTGAAGCACATCGCGTTCACGGGGGCTGAGGGTACCTAGGACGCTTTCTAGATCTTCCCGCAGCAGGCTCTTGGAAACCTGATCTTCGGGGGTTTCGCCATCGGACTCAATAAAGTCACCCAGGCGAGAATCTTCTTCTTTACCAATGGGGGTCTCGAGGGAAATGGGTAGCTGAGCCGACTTAGCAATAAATCGCAGCTTCTCGATGGTCATTTCCATGCGAGTGGCGATTTCTTCCTCGGTGGGCTTGCGGCCTAGCTCTTGGGAGAGCAGCTTAGTGGTTTTCTTAATGCGGGAGATGGTCTCGTAAAGATGCACCGGCAGGCGAATGGTGCGTGACTGGTCAGCGATCGCCCGAGTAATGGCCTGACGAATCCACCACGTGGCGTAGGTAGAGAACTTATAGCCCTTCTCGTGGTCAAACTTTTCAGCGGCACGAATTAAGCCTAGACTCCCCTCCTGGATTAAATCCTGGAAGGAGAGACCACGGTTCATATACTTTTTGGCGATCGATACCACCAGACGCAGGTTCGACTGCACCATCTTGTCTTTGGCCCGGCGACCAATGTGGAGGCGGTGGCGGAAGCTAGCCAGGCTGTAGTTTTCGCCCTCATCTTGGCTAACGGCCGCCGCCCACTCAGTGTCAGATGGATCCCGCTCAAGGGAGTCAAACAACTCGTCATGGATGCGCTCTAGCTTCAGCAGGTCAGCAATTTTGCGAGCCAACTCAATTTCTTCTTCGGCCCGCAGCAGGCGGATACGGCCAATTTCTTGCAGGTAAAGACGAATGGAGTCTTCGGTATAGTGGCGCTTTTTAGTCTGAGTACGGCGGCGGGTTGCTTTCCCCTTCGGCGCTTTGTCGTCGGCGCCGGCCTCGTCATCTTGATCTACAAAATTCTCGTCGCCATCGTTGCCACCGACCAGTAGGTCTAGCTCAGTATCAGGTTCGATAGTGCCGAGCAGATGATTTGCTTGGGTCATGCCGCGATCCCCGTGCTCCTTGAGTTGAAAGACAAAGACTGTGATCAGATTAACAGCTCCACTAGATAGATGCCCACAATTCCGAGAAAGTGCGGATCTTTTTCTAGTGATCAGATTGTAGTGCCTAGATAACTAGACTAGGCAAGGCCCTGACCGGAAGCTACTAACTTAGGCTCACCGCTGCCTATATCTAGAGGAATATATCAGCGGAGCCGAAGCTTTCTAATTTTAGCTGCAATGCCCGGCGATGTACCACCCCAACTTTGCGAGGGAGGGTGGCGATCGGCTGAAACGCTTAGCCTTGGGGCAAAAAACTGATCCAAACCGTGGGCAAGAACCCCTCTAAAATGCCCCACTATAGAACATATGATCTTTTTGAAATCTGATTTTATGCCCATGGAAGACCCCAGCCCCCCGGTTTGGCGGCAGTATTTAACCCCATTTAGGCTGGCCTCGGCAGGCTAAATGACCGCCAAATTAACCCCCCGAAACCATCAACTGTGTAACGAATTCCTTACATTTTTGAGGGGTGTCAGTGACTTCTCGGTACTTTCGCGGAATTTATTTAGGGTGAAATAATTATATTTAGGATCCGATATGCACAGGTCATGTGGAGGTAGTTCATGGATTCACAGGTCGTCCTCTGCAAAAGCTGGTTCGGTGCCTAGGGAATTTGGATCCCATCGAAGTATTCCGCCTAATCAATGATCCCGACCAAGCCCAAATCTGACTCACAAAGCCCCGACTCCCCATAGGCCAAACCGTAGGCGCAGCCAAGGCAACGGCTTGATGGCACTCGCCCGATTGAATCGGGCGAGTGCCAAGCGGGATTTGGTATCACTGGAGGCTCTGGAATGTTGGGACAATTGAAATTTTGAAAGTCCCCGTAGGAGCGAATCGATGCGTTCGCCCCAGTCTTTGCCGTGGGGAAATTCGCGTTAGGAAGCAGGCCCGATGCTGAGATTAGGGCAGACATGTAGGTCTGCCCCTACGGGGTTTGAGGTTCTGGAATTTTGGGACAATGTAAATTTTGAAAGCCCCTACCCTAAGAGAGTGTTTGAAAAGTCAAAGAGCGTCTCAGATTATACCTAGGTCGTAGGCTAAGCTGTTAGGCATTCAGACTGCCCTAGTACAGTCGCCATGAAAGCCTTGCAGCAAGGGCCTTGCAGAAGTCAGCATGCAATTTAGATGCTCAACAGCTTAATGTCCTCAAAAATCAGCGTTTTTGCTGTCTCTTGGTGGCAAATCAGACCTGGGACAACCCTTTTCAAACACCCTCTAATGCTAAAGGGGTTAGGACTTTTTCAATTAAATGCCACTGCCATCGAGGAATTCTTCAATGGCTTTATTTTGCAGACTACAGCGGAGCCCGCCTTTCCTAGAACTCACAGCACCCACTAAAACGGGTTCGAGTCGAGCTTGTCCTATGGCCTGGACTTCCTTCTCGAGGGCCTCAATGCGGTCTAGCAGGGCGCGAATAACCTGGGCCTCGGAGTCAGGCAGGTGGCCGTGCTCGAGGGGTTCAACCCGCTCTCCATCACGGTACACGATGCGCCCAGGCACACCCACCACGGTACAGTCAGAGGGCACTTCTCGCAGGACGACGGAGCCCGCCCCAATCCGTACGTTATGGCCGATATAAATATTGCCCAGCACTTTGACCCCAGCTCCGACCACCACGTTATCTCCCAGGGTGGGGTGGCGCTTGCCACATTCTTTGCCGGTACCCCCCAGGGTCACCCCCTGGTAGATCAGGACATAGTCACCGATGATGGCCGTTTCACCAATCACGACGCCCATGCCGTGGTCGATAAACACCCCCTTGCCAATGGTGGCAGCCGGATGAATCTCAACGCCGGTGAGAAATCGCGCCAGGTGAGAAATTAACCGAGGCACTAGAGGCAAGCCCAGATTCCATAACCAGTGGCTGAACCGATGTAGCGCCAGGGCGTGGAAACCAGGGTAGCAGGTCAAAACCTCCAGCCAACTGCGGGCGGCGGGGTCGCGCTCAAAGACAATGCGGAAATCGGCAATCAGGGTTTTTAGCACAGGGATTGCAGTTAACGGTAATGGCAATTTTATTATCCTAGCGTGGGCCTGCCCCTAGCTAACACTAGCCCTTGGACTAGGGGCCCACGGTCAGGGAGTAGTCGTAGCGCTGTCCCTGAATGTGGGAGCCCACCCAGATCCGATAGGTACCGGCTGACCAGCCCTGATCTTGTACCATGGCGTCGGGGTTGCGGCGATCGGTGTCTTCACCGCAGCGCACGGTGCCGTCGTTAGGCCCCTGGATGAGCAAGCTAGTGTCGTTGCCACCGCTGTTGACTTGCAGGGTGAGGGCGGCAAAGTCTTGCTGTAGCACCATGATATGGTCGGGAGTATTGTCGGCAAACCCGGCACAGACCGTGCCGTTGCGATCGCGCCCAGCCAGATTGGAGAGGGCAAAAATGCCGTTGGTGGAGCCGCTGACGCTGGCTGTCGGGCTGGCCTCAGACAGGGTAAACGACTCAAATCTAGCCTGCTGAGCTAGGGTGGGCAACTCCCCAACGACTCCCACGACCAAACCCACCACGAGCGCTGCTACCCCATATCGCCGATATTGAGTGACCATCCCTAGAATCTCCTGCGGTTTACTTCTATGGTGGTCGCTCACCGTTGCGATCGCTAGCCCTATTAGACAGAAGTTAGAACTGTCTATACTACGCATAAGACCCATTAAAAACTGGGTGGGGCTCCCTGAGTCCCCCTCTCAACGCTCCCCCTCAGCCGACGCTCTCTGGCTTTCCCCCCCCCTCTCTCAAGAGATGCAGTGATGGAAGTTGTCTTGCTCATTCTTTGCGCCGCCGCCGCCTGGGTATTTGGCACCACCGTAGACAGTCTGCCTGGCCTAGGCATGTTCCTAGTCCCCTCCCCCTGGTTGCTCGGGGGCCTGGCCTTGGTCGCCGTCACCTGGCTCATGGGTGATTGACCCCAGCGGGTTCAATCCGCCGCCCTAGGACTCGGTCGTGCCGTAGAGTTCTGGCACCTCTCGGGCTGGGGGTAGCGATTTAGCATCACGGGTTTCGATGGCGACCTTATTGAGATACAAGGCCGGGAGGAGGTGCTCCTGGAAGTCGTGTTCCAGCGTCGCCAGCCCCAGTTGGGGGAGATTGAGTGCCTGGGTGAGCCGGTGTTGGTCAAAGCGGTGGAGGGTCTCCACCATCGGGGACAATTGGCGTTTAGCTTTGGCGAACTTAGCCTGGGCATAGTCGGGCAGGTCAGCCTGAGTGATGATCTGCTCGAGGGAGTCAAAGCGTGCCGTCAACTCAGCCTCAATCGCGGCTGGGGGACGCCAGACTCCGGTGTCTAACTCGAGGGGATGGTAGGTGTGGGAAAGGCCCTGAATCGCCGCTTGGGCTTGTTCTTGGTGCTGTTCCACCGTCACTAACGCCTGCTGGGCGTTGGCCAAGGCCTGTTCGGCCCGCTCAATGGCGACCTCAAAACTGGGCCGACGACCAGGGCGGGGACGGCGCTGATAGCGCTCCCGCTTGGCCGTCGCCTGAGCTACCTCTGATTCAGCCTGGGCGACGGCTTTCTGGGCGTGACGGTGTTGCTGGGCTAAGGGCCAAGCCGTGGCCCGCACCAACTCGCGCTGAATGTGAAATAAATCCGGCGAGTGCGGCACCCCTAAGATCTCCTGGGCGTAGCGAAGCAGACCACTGGCCGCATCCGAGGTGACCTGCCGAATCGTCACCGGCAACCCCGTTAGGGCA
>Ga0169931_10002968_pt1 | contig 27274 bp, 20 predicted proteins | sample Kivu_15m_20L_FD_129675 | JGI IMG/M metagenome (GOLD analysis project Ga0169931, IMG submission 129675) | Freshwater microbial communities from Lake Kivu, Western Province, Rwanda to study Microbial Dark Matter (Phase II) - Kivu_15m_20L... | ecosystem: Environmental > Aquatic > Freshwater > Lake...
ATGCCTAATCCACGCCGCCAACGTTCGTTCTGAGCCAGGATCAAACCCTTCAAAAAACGCTAATTCAACTTGTTGCCCCAGTTCCCCAAGGCACTTCTGTCTGTTAGCCGAAGAATCTGGCTGGCCTATTTCAAGCTTCTACTCAAAAGCCCCCCCAGACCCACAAAAGCCCAGGGGTCTCAAGCGTAGCGTACCCAAAATAGGTACACCACACCCGACGCGGCTCCTTCCACCCACCTACTTGTCAAAGAACAAAACAAAAAATACCCGGCTGGGCCGGGCATTTTTTTTCGGTCGCTTTTGCAACCAGATGACCTAACCCTAAGTACGGCAGTTCACGGTGTCAAGTTCACTAAAAGCTTCCGGATTTTTTCCCGCCGGCTTCAGCATCGACCGGCCAGGGGAGCGCCCACTGCCATCCGTAATGATTTCAGGGGCGGCCCGCCATTGTGCTATGCAACCCAAACATTCCCCCTGATGAGTTGGGGCGGTTTCGGGTATCACTTCGGCATGGCCCCCCTCATCCCTCCCCTGCGCTCCCCCCACTCCGGCGATGCCCGCCGGGTGCTGGTTGCCGGCGGGGGCCTGGCTGGATGCGCGGCGGCATTCAACCTGGCCCGCGTGCTGGGGCCGGGAACCGTGACCCTGCTGGAGACACGGACTGAAACAGGCGGCCGTGCCCGCTCGTTCACCGACCCAGCCTCCGGCGAGACTCTCGACAATTGCCAGCACCTGATGATGGGCTGCTGCGTCAACCTGCGGCGATTCACGGATGCCCTGGGTCTGGAAAACGCCTGGGCGCGCCAACCTTTTCTGACATTTGTCACCCCTGATGGACTCAGAAGCCGGTTTTTTGCGGCCAATTTGCCGGCGCCGCTGCATTTGGCCGGCGCTTTCGCCCGCCTGCACACCCTTTCCTGGAGATCCAAATTATCGCTGGCACGGGCGGTCCTGGCCCTGGCCTCGGTTGGTGCAAACGCGGAGGACGAACCGGTCACCTCCTGGCTTGCCCGTCACTCCCAAGGGGACCGCGAGTTGCGGGCATTCTGGGAACCGGTACTGGTCAGCGCCCTGAATGACCGCATGGACCGGCTGGGCATACGCGCCACCCGGCAGGTTTTTCTGGAGGCCTTCCTGGGCGGCAAATCGGCCTTTGACATCTGGCTTCCGGCCCGCCCGTTGGGCCAGGTATTCGGTACGGAAACTCGCCAGGCCCTGGAACGGGCCGGGGTTTCCATTCGCACCGATTGCGCGGTGCGGCAACTCTTACCAAGCACCGGCGGGGGATGGGGCGTGGTCACCCGGGATGGTTGCAGACTGGAGGCCGACCACCTGGTGCTGGCGACCCCGCACAAAATCAGCTGGGAACTTATGAAATCCGCAGGAATCAGCCCCGGGGAGGATGCGCCAAATGCCACGGAAGCCGGGTGGTCCGCAAAACTGGGCCTTTCCAGCATCACCGCCCTCCACCTGTGGTTCAATCGTCGCTTCCTTCCCGTGGAACATGCTGCGCTGGTGGGAAGCCTGGGGCATTGGGTGTTTCGCAAGACATGGGCAGAAAAGAGCGATCCCTACTGCCAAGTATTGATCAGCGCCTCAGACCATCTGCTGGAAGAACCCGCCGAAAAACTGATCCACCGGGTAGCGACGGATTTGCTTCGATTCTTCCCCGAAACCAACCCCAACCAAACCGCCCCCCTTTTAATTCACGGCAGGGTAGTTCGAGAAAAAAGCGCCACTTTTCAACAAAGCCTCGATATGGACAGGTGGCGGCCAGCCAACACAATAAGAAATCAATACATATCAATCGCTGGCGACTTCACCCGAACCGGATGGCCGGCCACCATGGAAGGAGCTGTTCGCTCCGGGCTTTTGGCCTCACAAAACTGTCTGGAAACCATGGGTGTCCCCCAGTCCCGCGCCCTGACGGTGGTGGAACCGAAACACAATTGGTTGCAACGCCTGCTGATTGGCAAAGGTGTATGAGATTCAGGCTTTTTCAAGCGTCGGCGCAGGGGAATGGGGTCTTTTTACCCTGCTTGAGCCCGTGTCCATTTACAATTGGGTTGGCTGGCGGACCCGCACAAGGTTTCGGGCGGTATCAGCGTTTTTCTTGCATTTTTCTCTGATTGGACTCCGCCATGCGCCATCCCGACCTGGAACGACTGGTCGAAACTGACACCACATGGCCCTACGAGGCCTACGAATTTGTGCTGAACGCCCTGGACCATGCGGCAGCCAAATTACAGGCTTTGCGGGAAAACAACGCAGGCGAGGAGAGTGAGCCTGAAACCACAGGTGAATCCAACCATGTGGATGGAAAGGAGATCGCCCTGGCAGCCCGCGAATTGGCCCAACAAGAATTTGGCCAAATGGCTCCGGTTGTTTTTCAACAATGGGGAATCCGGGCCACCGTTGATTTGGGAAGTATCATTTTCAAACTGATTGAAATCGGCCTGCTCAATCAGAATGAAGGGGATTCTTTGGAAGATTTTGATGGGATCTACTCGATTCCGGAGGATCTTCTCGATGGTTTCCGCATTGAAATTGCGGACTATTGAGCAAAAGGCCGGACTTGTCCGATCCACCATGGTAAGGGCACACTGGACCGCACGTCTTCTTTTTTTTCCCCAAGTTAGCTGAATGACCGCCTCAACCCCCACCAACATGGAAACGCCCGGTCAGGAACTGCCACCCTCCGGAAGCTCGGCGGGATCCGCTCCACATTTAAAGGGGTGGGCATTTCTGGTTTCAGGGTGGAAAGGCTTTGGTCTATGGTTGGCCCTTTTCCTGAGCTGGCTGGCTTACCTGGGGTACCAGGTGATTTCGCAGCGACCGGAACCTGCCCAGGTGCGCGGGGTGCCAGCATCCCTTCCGAGCCGAGGCCAGCTGAGCTTGGCCGATGCCGTTTGGGTAGTCCAGATCCGGCCAAATAGGGCCTTTACTGTTTCTGAAGTGATTGCCGGGAAGGCACCTAGCCCGGGAACTGAAAACCAGCTGGATATTGCGGATTTGGATTCCGCGAGGATGGAAGCCCAAGGGGAATCCTCTCAACGCGGTGAAGGCACCTTATGGTTGGTTCCGGTGCTGAAGATTCCCAAGGATTCCCATCCTCCGGAAAACCAGAAGGAATTCTGGAGGGTGGCCCCAATGCCTGCCGATCCAGCACGCCCCAAGGGGGCACAGGGGAAAATTTATCCATTTAACGAATTCAATCAGCGCCTGATTCAAAGCTGGTGGGCTAAAGGCGAATAGTTGCGAGGACCACCCCAAAAAACCCAGTCCCAAACCATGAAATGTGCTTCCAACTCCATTAACCACCAACCTTTTTATATACTTGTTAATCGAATTGAAATCATTTAAAATTTATAAACAAAAACATCTACTAATAAATATACGAGCCAGCCAAAATGCAGCTTCAAGGTTTGGCAAACCGGACTTGTCTGTCAACCGGCAGATAATTACTTTGAAGCATTCGCAGACCGTGTGCTGCTAGCGTAGCTCAACGGTAGAGCACTGGTTTTGTAAACCAGCGGTTGTGGGTTCGATTCCCACCGCTAGCTGTTTGCATGGCGTGGAGGTTTGTCGGGCAGGTGCCAGAGCGGCCAATTGGAGCAGACTGTAAATCTGCCGGCTTTTGCCTTCGGGGGTTCGAATCCCTCCCTGCCCAAATGGATTTTGTTTGGTATGTTTGCAGTGGTTGGTCCAAGAAGATGGAAAGCCGGGGTGCGATGGGGTCAAGGACAAGCTAAATGACGCGGGTGTAGCTCAATGGCTAGAGCACCTGCCTTCCAAGCAGGATGTTGTGGGTTCGAGTCCCATCACCCGCTTTAAGCTTGTCCAAGAAACCATGATCTCCGGTTTTTGATTTCTTTTGCTGCTGTAGCTCAGTGGTAGAGCGCCGCCTTGGTAAGGCGGAGGTCGTGGGTTCAACCCCCACCAGCAGCTATCGCCGGGATACCCGGGCCGACAGGTCCGGCAAAATCTCGGCGGCTGGAATGCGGTCGGCGTGCGTTACGTCTGGCCGGCGAGTGGCAGAATGACAGGTTCCGCTGCACGCTGCGTGCAGTGCCGGTTTCGCGCGAGAGTGAGAGGGTAAGAATGGCCAGGGAAGTATTCAACCGGACCAAGCCGCACGTGAACGTGGGCACCATCGGGCACATCGACCACGGCAAGACCACTACCACGGCTGCCATCGTCGCCCGCCAGGGTTACAAGAACAAGGTCGCCAACATCAAGTCCTACAAGGAAATCGCGAAGGGCGGCACCGAGCGCGACGACCTGAAAACCGTGACCATCGCTGCCGCCCACGTGGAATACGAGACCCCCAGCCGGCACTACGCCCATGTGGATTGCCCGGGCCACGCCGACTACATCAAGAACATGATCACCGGCGCCGCCCAGATGGACGGCGCGATCTTGGTGGTGGCCGCGGACTCGGGCGTTATGCCCCAGACCCGTGAGCACATCCTCCTGGCCCGTCAGGTGGGCGTGCCCAAGATCGTTGTGTACCTCAACAAGATCGACGTCGCCCTGGCTGATGATCCCAGCGGTGAACTGCTCGAGCTCGTGGAGATGGAAATCCGCGAACTTCTTAGCAAGTACGGCTTCCCCGGCGACGAGGTGCCTATCATCCGTGGCAACTCGCTGGCCGTGATGCAATCCGAAGGCAAGGACGACGCTGCTGGCAAGTGCATCGACGACCTGATGGATGCCCTCGACTCCTACATCCCGCTGCCCCAGCGCCAAGAAGACCTTGACTTCTTGATGAGCATTGAAGACGTGTTCTCCATCAAGGGTCGCGGTACCGTGGGCACCGGCCGTATCGACCGCGGTATCGTGAAGGTGGGTGACGAAGTCGAGATCATCGGTCTCCGCAAGGATGCCAAGAAGGTGGTCGTGACCGGCGTTGAAATGTTCCAGAAGACCCTGGACAAGGGTATCGCCGGCGACAACGTGGGCATCCTGCTGCGCGGCATTGAGCGCAACGATCTTGAGCGCGGTCAGGTGCTGGCAAAGCCAGGCTCCATCAAGCCGCACACCAAGTTCGAGGGTCAGGTGTACATCCTGACCGCCGAGGAGGGTGGCCGTAAGACCTCCTTCTTCTCCGGTTACCGCCCGCAGTTCTACTTCCGCACCACCGACGTGACCGGCACCATCAAGCTGCCCGATGGCGTCGAAATGTGCATGCCCGGTGACAACGTGAAGTTCACCGTGGAACTGCTTCCTGAGGCCCCCATCGCCATGGACGAAGGTCTCCGCTTCGCCATTCGTGAAGGCGGCCGTACCGTTGGCTCGGGCGTTGTGACCAAGATTCTCGCCTGATCGGTTTTGACTCACGCGGGCGCGGCCGCCGACAGGCCGCGCCCGTGACCTTTTTCCATGCGCGCAACGGATGCAAATCCATTCCTCATGGAACCTGTCGGGCGTGTCAGCGCTACCTGAAATAGACACGGGCGTAGCTCAACTGGCAGAGCACCGGTCTCCAAAACCGGGGGTTGAAGGTTCGATTCCTTCCGCCCGTGCTTGATTTGGCAAACGGGTCCGGCAAGGTGTCGGCTCATAGGCTGGTGGCCGTGTCAGGCTAGCCTGCGCGGCGGCGGAAGTCCCGCGATGTTCACTGGGGGTTTCATGTCTGAGTCGGCAATAGCCCAGGTTGGCAAGCCGGAGGTTCGTGGCGGCAATCCCGTCATCGAATCCATTCTTGGCTTTGTCACCCTCGCGCTTGCCTGCTTTGCGACCACCTGGTGCCCCGAGGAAGGCCCGGGCAGAGATCTTGCCTGGTTTGTCTTTGTCGGCGCATGGGTGGTTCTGGCGGCTTTCATCCCCGTAATTTTTCCTGCCAAGGGTTCCCGGACGGCATTTGTTTTGGGAGGCGTTTTCTTCCTGGCAATTTTCTGCATCGCTCTTGCCCTTCTTGGCTGGATGGAAACTTCCGCCGGGCAGCAATCTTTTCTGATCAGCGCGGTCTTGGTTGTTTTGGTCACTATTGCGGCCCGCCTTTTCGTTTCCCGGTTCCTCACCCGCAAAGCCGTGGCGGAACTGGACGAGCAGGGTTGGACCTCAATGGGTTCCTACAAGCGGGTTCAGGGACAAAGGGTCCGGCGGCTGACCATGATCACCTTGATCGTGACCGCCGTGACAGGCGCGATGACACTGATCAATGCCGGCTACGGTTCCCGCTGGTTGGCTGAAATTCCCTACACGGGAAAGGTGGAAGTCACCGATCCCCAGAACGGTCGTTACGCTGTCCCCCCCTTGAAAAAGGGCGACCAATTCACCCGGGATGAATACCAACGGATCCAGTCGGAATTGCGCAACAAGGTTCTGGTTGGCGGTGAAGCTGTGACCACCATGGTCGGTGGAGCTGAGGCGACTTTCCGCCCCGGTGACCTGATCCCCCGTGAAGTAGCCACTCAGGCCAGGAATGCGCTGCGGGAGGGCCGCCGAGAGGGTGACATTCAAGACCTGACCACCACCGATGTGGTTTTGCCCGAAACACGGAAGGTGGATCAACTGGGCCTGATGATTCTGCCCGGCCAACAATTGAAAGTTGTCGCCTTGGCGCTTCTGGGATTTTTCCTTGTATGGCGTCTGGTGAATGTGCCCGCCTTCGCGGATTTCCTGATCGCCACCGATTCGGAAATGAGCAAGGTCAGTTGGCCGCCTTTCAAGAAGCTGTGGCGGGACACCCTTGTGGTGGTTGCCGGCATGTTCCTCATGGGTGGCATGATCATGGCCATCGACTGGGTTTGGCGCGGGGTACTGACCTCCATCAGTGTGCTGCAGTTCCCATCCACTCCGGATGACAAGAACCGCAGCGAGGATTTGAAACCCTGGCCCGCCGCCCGTGAAACCGCGGCCGCTGCCGCAACCGCGGAGCAGAAGAAATGACCATGCCAGAGGAATTCACACCATCCGCCGATGATGTCTCGGGGCATGAGAGCCCGGAGGCTGCTCCGGTTATTTCGTCGGCGATTCCGACCGATCCCTCCGTGAAGCCGAACCTTCGCTGGTACGTCGTGAAAGTCACGGCAGGCCGCGAGGAAAGCATCAAGGAATCGATCGAACGGCGGGTTCGAATCGAGGGGCTCGAGCCCTACTTCGGCCAGATCTACATTCCGGTCGAGACCTATTCCGAGCGCGGCCGGAACAACAAGACCATCACCAAAAAGCGCAAACTTTACCCTGGCTACGTCATGGCCGAGGTTGAGTTCAACGACCAGATGCTTTACCTCTTCCGCGAAACCACCGGTGTCGGTGATTTCGTCGGCGGTGGCGCCAACCGCGCCCCCCAGCCGATGGAGGAGGAGGAAGTGCGCCGCATGCTTCGCGCCAAGGGAGAAACCGTGGTGACCACGGTGACTGCCAAGCCGAAGTTCGATGTGGGTGACCGGGTCAAGGTCAAGGACGGCCCCTTCACCGGCATGGACGGGGAAGTCAAGGAAATCCTCGAGCAGGTCGGTCGGGTCCGTGTCGAGGTGACCATCATCGGCCGGTCGCTACCGGTGGAACTGGAATACTGGCAGGTCGAGTTGATCTGACGGATTGCGTGGGCTGACCTCGCCGGTAAGTTTCCAGCGAGGGCCATGCGGGGTTTTTGGAAAACGATTGAACTGATTTAATCGCGTTAACTTTGGACGGACAGGTGCCATGGCCAAACAAGTGACAGGAATGATCAAGCTGCAGTGCCCCGGTGGCGCGGCTACCCCGGCTCCTCCCGTGGGGCCCGCCCTTGGTCAGCACGGCGTGAACATCGGCAAGTTCGTCAAGGACTTCAACGACAAGACCGCCGACCGCAAGGGCCTGACTTTGCCCGTCGTGATCACGGTCTATTCCGACCGCACCTTTGAATTCGTTGTGAAGAGCCCGCCTGCCGCGGTGCTGCTGAAGATCGCGGCGAAAATCCCGCACGAGAAGAAGAAGGGCAAGGAAGTGATTCCTGCCGAGGCCAAGAAGGGCGGGAAATACAAGAATCACAAGGTCACCAAGGACCAGGTCCGAAAGATCGCCCAGGACAAGCTGGTGGATCTGAATGCCCGCGATGTGGACCATGCCATGCGCATCATCGAAGGCACCGCCCGCAGCATGGGCCTGAAGGTGGAAGGCTGATCATCACCTGCCCTGGCAGCGGGAACAAGCCGGTTGATGGACAATTGGAACAGCGTCTGTTTTTAAGCGAGAAGTGACCATGGCGAAGAGCAAGGCGAACGAGGGCAAGCCCGGCGAGGCTGCCGCCCAAAACACCGAGGCACCTGTGCAGCAGGCCGCGGCGCCCGCGGCAGCTTCCGCAGAAGCACCCGCCGGCAAGAAAAGGGGTCGTCAGCCCGGGCATCCCCCGCGTCGGGGCAAGAAGCTGCGCACCCTTTTGGCCAACCAAAAGAACAAACTGGCCAAAGAGGGTACCCAACCCCTGAAGAAGGCAATCGCCACGCTCAAACAAGTCAAACGGGCCAAGTTCAACGAGACCGTTGAAGTCCACATGTCCTTGGGCGTCGACACCACCCAGGCCGACCAATTGATCCGTGGCAGCGTTGCCCTGCCCCATGGCATCGGCAAGACCGTCCGGGTCGCCGTGTTCTGCCAGGGCGAGAACCAGAATGTGGCCAAGAAGGCCGGTGCTGACTTTGTTGGCGGCGACGAGCTGATCAAAAAGGTCCAGGATGAGAACTGGATGGACTTTGATGTGGCGCTGGCAACCCAGGACATGATGGCCAAGGTCATCCGTCTGGGTAAGGTGCTGGGCCCCCGCGGCCTCATGCCCACCCCCAAGGCTGGCACCGTCATTCCCAACGGCGGGGATGTCTCCGCAGCCGTGAACGATTTCAAGGCCGGCAAGGTGGAATACCGAACTGACAAGGGCGGTAATATCCATGCCGGCGTCGGCAAGATCGACTTTGATGACGAAAAGCTGGCTGAAAACATCACTGTTTTCGTCAACCAGATCCGCAACGCAAAGCCTGCCGGGGTCAAGGGCAACTATGTCCTGTCGATCACGGTCGCCGCAACCATGACACCCGGAATTCCCGTCAGCGTCTGATCGGACGCCAACGGACGAAACCGCACACAGGGGAACGAGAATGAGCAAGTATGTGAAGGGAATGGAGATCGAGACGCTGCGGAAGGAATTTTCCGGCGTCAAGGATCTGGTTGTTTTGGGTGTCGAGAAACTCACCTGCGAGGGTAACCACTCGCTGCGCTCCAGCCTGCGCAAGAAAAAAATCAACCTTCGCATGGTGAAGAACAGCTTCGCCCGCAAGGTGTTCTCCGAGCTGGGCATCAACGCCGGCAAGGATTCCAACTATTTCGCCGGCATGACCATGGTGGCCTACGGCGCCTCCAGCGTGTCCGAGCTGTGCCGCGAGTTGGACGGGGAGCTGCAAACCTCGAAGAACAAGGCGCTTTACAAGGATACCGTCAAGGTGAAGGGCGCCATTGTCGATGGCCAGTCCCTGGCCTTCGACATCGCCCTGAAGATGCCCACCCGCGAGGAGGCCATCGCCCGTTTGGCCGGCCAGATTTTGGCCCCGGCAGCCCGCGTGGCCCAGTTGATCACCTCGCCCGGCGCCACGGTTGCCGGCCAAATCAAGCAGATTGGGGAAAAGTCGGAGGCGCCGGCCGCCTGACCGAGGGGTCGGCCCCCCATTTGCGACAAGTGTCTATTACGCACGGTTCTTGGTTTGGGAATTTCCGCCGCTTCAACGGGAATTCCTCTTTAGGGAAGGATAAGTATCATGAGCGAGCAGACCTATTCGGCTGATATCAAGGAATTGGGCGACAAGATCGTGGCCCTGACCGTCGGCAAGGCCGTTGAACTGGGTGACTACCTCGAGAAGGTGCACGGCATCAAGGCAGCCAGCGGTGGCGCCGTTGTGGTGGCTGCAGGCCCCGCTGCCGGCGCCCCCGCCGGTGAGGCCCCTGCCGCAAAGACCGAGTTCACCGTGGTTCTTGACGGCGTTCCCGACGCCGCCAAGAAGATCGGCGTGATCAAGGTTGTCCGCGAAATCACCCAGCTTGGCCTGAAGGAGGCCAAGGACATGGTGGAAGGCGCTCCCAAGCCCGTCAAGGAAAACACCTCGAAGGAAGACGCCGAAGCCATCAAGAAGAAGCTCGAGGAAGCCGGCGCCAAGGTTTCCGTCAAGTAAGACGGCCTTACGGCACGCTGAATCTGTTTCCGGGATCCCCCATGTTTGGGGGGTCCCGGTTTTCTTCTTGCTTGACAAGTCCGGGGGCTGTGTTTAGCCTGTGGGCATGCGACGAATCGCCGATCTGCCTCCAAGCGGACACTCCGTTCATTTCGGTGTGTGCGCCGGAGGCTTGCCTGTTTTTGCGTCGTCTTGTGTCTACAGACCGGAACATCCCTTTTCGGGCATTCCCGTGCAAGTCCAATTTTCGGGCACGATCTCCCCGCCCGAATCCGGGAAATTTCAGGGCCATGGTCAGGCCCGCGGGGCTTTTCTCCCGCTGAACAGTGTCATGGATGGCAAATCAACGCGGTGGGCCAGAGCGATCACCAGGCCTGCCTTTTTCGACCACGATTTCCCGGGGTCTGGGCCTTTTTAACCTGAATGCCTTGACCTCGCCGGAACGATCGCAACGCACCTTGAACGGCTCCCCCGAGGGAGCCCAGACACCTGAGAAGAGGACTCGACAACATGCCTGTCTCGGCCGACCGTATCCTGAATCCGAAAGAAGTCCTCAACTTCAGCCGCTATAGCGACTCACCTGGCAAGCCGATGCCGATCGATGCGTACCACAAGGGTGCGGACCGGGTGAACAGCGTCGACAAAGTGCCTCCGCTCACTGATATTCAGCTGCGCAGCTACGAGCGTTTTCTCCAATACGGCATCCCCCTCGACAAACGCGAGTCGGTGGGTCTGGAAGGCGTGCTTCGGGAAGTTTTCCCAATCGAGAGCTACGACAAGACCACCGTGCTGCAGTTCATCCGGTACGAGTTGGGCAAGCCACGTTTCGGCCCGGATGAATGCCGGCAGCTTCGCCTGACCTACGGCCGCCCGTTCAAGGTGTACCTGCGTCTGGCCGGTGAGCAGACCGTCGAGGAAGAAGTTTACCTGGGCGACATTCCCATCATGTTGGGTGGCGGTGAGTTCATCATCAACGGCGCCGAGCGCGTGGTGGTGAGCCAGTTGCACCGTTCTCCCGGCGTGGACTTCGTCGTCACCACCGAGGGTGACAAGAAACTCCACTCCTGCCGCATCATTCCCGAGCGCGGATCGTGGATCGAGCTCAACGTCACCAAGAAAGATTCGCTGAGCGTCCGCATCGACCAATCGGGCAAGTTCTCGGCCATGACTCTTCTGCGGGCCATGGACCCGAAGTATTCGCGAAATTCCGACATCCTTGCGGCTTTCCACCCGGTGAAGCAACTGTCCAAGGACAAGAAGAACCATGCCGAGCTTTTGGGCAAGCAGCTCGCCGACGATGTGATCGACCCGGAGACCGGCGAGATCTACCTGGAAAGTGGCCAGACCATCGATCAGGCACGCCTGGACATGCTGCAGGCGACCGCCGTGAAAAATGTGAAGGTCATCAGCTCGGCGAAGGAGGATCCACTCATCCTTGCCGCCCTCGCGGAGGACGCGACCAGTTCCCACGAGGAAGCGCTGCTGAAGATCTACCAGCGCATGCGCCCGGGCAACCCGGCGTCGCTGGAGAAGGCACGCGATCTGTTCAAGGAGAAATTCCTTGACGCCAATCGCTACCGGTTGGGCAAGGTCGGCCGTTTCCGTATCAACCGCAAGTTTGAGCAGGAGAAGGATGTTCCCGATGACCGCATGACCCTCGAGCCAATCGACTTGGTCAATGCCATCCGGTATCTGCTGAAGCTGCGCGCCGGCGAGGGGATCATCGACGACATCGACCACCTGGGCAACCGGCGGGTCCGCACCATTGACGAGCTGGCCGCCGAAGAGTTGCGCAAGGGCTTCCTGAAGCTGCGCCGCACGGTGCAGGAGCGCATGCAGAACAGGGAGAAGCAGGACCTGACCCCGCGCTCCCTCATCAATCCGAAGAGCGTCTCGGCAGCCATCGAGTACTTCTTCGGCCGCGGCGAGCTGAGCCAGGTGGTCGACCAGACCAACCCGCTCTCCCAGCTCACCCACGAGAGGCGCCTCTCGGCCCTCGGGCCGGGCGGTCTGAACCGCAAACGCGCCGGCTTCGACGTGCGAGACGTGCACATCTCGCACTACGGCCGCATCTGCCCGATCGAGACGCCTGAAGGCACCAACATCGGCCTGATCTCCCACCTGTCGATCTACGCGGGCGTGGACGATTACGGCTTCCTGATCACCCCCTACCGGGTTGTGAAGGACCGCAAGCTCACCAACGAGGTGCGCTGGCTCCGGGCCGATGAGGAGAGCGACGCCTACATCGCCCCCGCCGACGTGGAGGTGGAGGGTGGCAAGATCGTGGGCTACGACAGCCGCCTGACGGCCCGCCATCAGGGCGAGTTCGTGACCGCCACCGCGGACATGATCCAGTACATCGACTTGAGCCCCCGCCAGATGGTGGGTGTGTCCGCCGGCTTGATCCCGTTCCTGGAGCACGATGACGCCAACCGCGCGCTGATGGGATCGAACATGCAGCGCCAGGCGGTGCCCCTGCTCGTGACCGAACCGCCGATCGTGGCCACCGGCCTCGAGCGTGACGTGGCGCAGAACAGCGGCCTCGTGGTACGTTCCGACCGTGACGGCGTGGTTCGCTACGTTGACAGCCAGCGCATCCGCGTGGAACAGAAGGAGTTCATTCTCGAGAAGTTCGTGGGCCTCAACGAGCACACTTGCCAGAACCAGAAGCCCCTGGTGAAGGTGGGCCAAAAGGTCAAGAAGGGCGAGGTGATCGCCGACGGCGCCGCGACCCATCAGGCGGAGCTGGCCCTGGGCCGGAACGTGCTGGTCGCGTTCATGTCCTGGGAAGGCTACAACTTCGAGGACGCGATCATCATCTCCGAACGGCTGGTGGAGAAGGACACCTACACCTCGATCCACATCGAGGAGTTCGAGATCGAGATCCGCGAGAGCAAGCTGGGCAAGGAGGAGTTCACCCGCGACATCCCCAACGTGTCGCCCAAGGCGCTGAACAACCTCGACGACTCGGGCATCGTGCGCGTGGGCACCCATGTGGCGCACGGCGACATCCTGGTCGGCAAGGTGGTGCCGAAGTCCAAGAGCGAGCTGACCCCCGAGGAGAAGCTGCTTCACGCCATCTTCGGCCGGGCCGGCGAGGACGTGAAGAACGAGAGCCTTGAGGTGCCCCCGGGCGTGGAGGGCGTGGTCACCGCCACCGAGCGGTTCAGCCGCCGGGCCCACATGTCCGACGCCGAGAAGAAGGAGGTCGACCGCCTCGAGAAGGAGCACCGCGAAACCTCCAACAAGAAGATCGCCGAACTCTTCCGCGAGATGCTGGAGTCGCTCTGCGAGCACCTGAAGGTGAAGAGCCTGAAGGACGCCCGGAACAACAAGGTGCTGGGCGCGGACAAGGACGACAAGTCGATGGCCGAGCAGGCCGCCGAGTTCCGCCTCGACCACCTCGACCTGCGCTCCCCCGCCGACCGCAAGAAGGCCGAGGAGATCTACCACCGGCACCGCGAGCAGATCGACTTCCACCTCGAGGAGCGCGACCGGTTGATCAACAACCTGAAGCGCGGGGACGAGCTGCCCAACGGCGTGCAGCAGATGGTGAAGGTCTATGTCGCCACCAAGCGCGTGATCTCCGTGGGCGACAAGATGGCAGGCCGCCACGGCAACAAGGGTGTGATCTCGAAGATCCTGCCCGTGGAGGACATGCCGTTCCTCGCGGACGGCACCCCGGTGGACATCCTGCTGAACCCGCTGGGCGTGCCCAGCCGCATGAACGTGGGGCAGATCCTCGAGACCCACTTGGGCGCGGCCGCGGCCAAGCTGGGATTCAAGGCGATCACCCCGGTGTTCGACGGCGCCAGCGAGGAAGACATCCGCAGTGTGCTGAAGCAGGCTGGCTTGCCCGAATCGGGCAAGAGCTACCTGTTCGACGGTCGCACCGGCGAGCGTTTCGAGCAGCCCGTGACAGTGGGTTTCATCTACATCCTCAAGCTGCACCACCTGGTCGACGACAAGGTGCACGCGCGGGCGACGGGGCCCTACAGCCTCATCACCCAGCAGCCCCTGGGCGGCAAGGCCCGCTTCGGAGGCCAGCGCTTCGGCGAGATGGAGGTGTGGGCGCTGGAGGCCTACGGCGCCGCCTACATCCTGCAGGAGTTGCTCACCGTCAAGTCGGACGACGTGGACGGCCGCACCAAGATCTACGAATCGATGGTCAAGGGTGAGAACACCCTCGAGGCGGGCCTGCCGGCCAGCTTCGACGTGTTGACCAACGAGATCAAGGGGCTGGCGCTGAACCTGCAGCTCGAGAAGCAAAACAAGGAAGAGGACCTGCTGGGCGCCGCGACCTCCTGACGAGGCCCCGGCCCGGTCCCCGGGCGGCCCCTGGCCGCCCGGACCACCCCGACAACCATCCGACAGCCCGCGACACCGCCCGATCCAAGACGCCGACCTCTGGAGAGCCGCCATGAACAACGCCACATCAGCCGCCAACGCCAACAGCGGCGCGGAAACCAATTACGACCGCATCAACGACTTTTCCTCGGTTCGCATCAGCCTGGCCAACCCCAACGACATCCGCGGGGCCTGGTCCCACGGCGAGGTCAAGAAGCCAGAGACCATCAACTACCGCACCTATCGCCCCGAGCGGGACGGCCTGTTCTGCGAGCGAATCTTCGGGCCGGAAAAGGACTGGGAATGCTCCTGCGGCAAGTACCGCGGCATGAAGTACAAGGGCATGGTCTGCGACAAGTGCGGCGTGAAGGTCACCCACAGCCGCGTGCGCCGCAAGCGCATGGGCCACATCAACCTGGCCGCGCCCGTCGTGCACATCTGGTTCTTCAAGGCCATGCCCAGCCGCCTGGGCACCCTGCTGGACATGAAGACCAACCAGCTCGAGAAAGTCATCTACTTCCAGGACTACGTGGTCGTGGACCCGAAGGACTCCGCCCTGAAGGAGCGCCAGGTCCTCAACGAGGACGAGTACAAGAAGGCCCGCGCCCAGTACGGCGACTCCTTCGAGGCCGGCATGGGCGCCGAGGCCGTCAAGCGCCTGCTTGAGCGTCTGGACCTGGTGGCCATCTCCAACGATTTGCGCCAGCAACTGGGCGACGAGATGCAGCGGGGCGACGCCAAGAGCCAGCAGAAGGTGAAGGATCTCGTAAAGCGCCTCCGCGTGGTGGAGAGCCTTCGGGATTCCGGCCTGGGCGGCCCGGCCAACAAGCCCGAGTGGATGGTCCTGGATTGCATCCCCGTGATCCCGCCCGACCTGCGCCCCCTGGTGCTGCTTGACAGCGGCAACTTCGCCACCAGCGACCTGAACGACCTGTACCGCCGCATCATCAACCGCAACAACCGCCTCAAGAAGCTGGTGGACCTCAACGCGCCAGAGGTGATCATCCGCAACGAGAAGCGCATGCTGCAGCAGTCCGTCGACGCGCTGTTTGACAACGGCCGCTGCAAGAGGCCGGTCATGGGCACCTCCAACCGGGCCCTGAAGTCGCTGACCGACATGATCAAGGGCAAGCAGGGCCGCTTCCGCGAGAACCTGCTGGGCAAGCGCGTCGACTACTCCGCCCGCTCGGTGATCGTGGTCGGCCCAGAGCTGAAGCTGCACCAGTGCGGCCTGCCCAAGAAGATCGCGCTGGAGCTGTTCCAGCCGTTCATCATCCGAAGGCTGAAGGACCTGAAGCACGCCGACACCATCAAGTCGGCCAAGAAGATGCTTGAGCGCAAGGACGACCAGGTTTGGGACATCCTCGAGGAGGTGACCAAGTCCCATCCCGTGCTGCTGAACCGCGCCCCCACCCTGCACCGCATGGGCATCCAAGCCTTCGAACCCGTGCTGATCGAGGGCAATGCGATCCGCATCCACCCGCTGGTGTGCAAGGGTTTCAACGCCGACTTCGACGGCGACCAGATGGCCGTGCACCTGCCGCTATCCATCGAGGCGCAGGTCGAAGCCACGGTGTTGATGATGTCCACCAACAACATCTTCAGTCCCGCCAACGGCCAGCCCATCATTTCGCCCAGCCAGGACATCGTGATGGGGTGCTACTACCTCACCGCGGGCCGGGGCGAGCTGGGTGAATCCGGCGAGGCCGGCGAGGGGATGACCTTCGCCAACACCGCCGAGGTGTTCACCGCCTATGCCCAGAAGCGTCTGGGGGTCCACGCGCGCATCCGGGTGCGTATGCCCGCAGGCAAACGCTTTGTCACCGAGCACATGGTGCAGGACCGCCTCAAGATGGAGGAGGATGTCTGCAAGGACCGCGACCGCAAGCTCACCACCGTGGGACGTGTGCTGTTCAACGACATTCTGGACGAGCGGATGCCGTTCTACGATCTGGCGCTCTCCAGCAAGCACCTGCAGCGCATCATCGCCGACTGCTACCAGATCATGGGGCGCCGGGCGACCATCGAGCTGCTGGACCGCATGAAGGTTCTGGGCTTCCGCGAGTCGACGCGCTCGGGTCTCAGCTTCGCCACCGATGACCTGCGCACGCCGGCGAACAAGACCAAGGTGCTCAACGACACCGACAAGGAAGTGGCCAAGTACCAGCGGCAGTTCGAGGATGGTGACATCACCGATCGCGAGCGGTACAACCGTAACATCGAGCTGTGGACCAAGGCCCGCGACCAGATCACCCAGAAGATGATGAGCGAACTCCGCGAGGAGAAGCGCAAGGACGAGACAGGCCATGTGCGGCCCTACCTGAACCCCATCTACCTGATGGCAACTTCGGGCGCCCGCGGCAGCATCGATCAGATCCGGCAGCTCGCCGGCATGCGCGGCCTGATGTCCAAGCCCAACGGCACCATCATCGAGACCCCCATCAAGGCATCCTTCAAGGAAGGCCTGAGCGTGCTGGAGTACTTCAGCTCCACCCACGGTGCGCGCAAGGGCCTGGCCGACACGGCGCTCAAGACCGCCGACTCAGGTTACCTGACCCGCAAGTTGGCCGATGTGGCCCAAAACGTGGTCGTCACGATGTATGACTGCGGCACCACGCAGGGCATCACCAAGCAGGCCCTGATGAAGGGCGACGAGGTGGAGCGCCCGCTGTCCGAGATCCTGCGCGGACGTGTCAGCCGCACCACCATCGTCCACCCCAAGACCGAGGAGGTCCTGGTGGAGGAGAACGAGATCTTCACCCCCGAGAAGGCCCGCGAAATCGATAAGCTGGGCGAGATCGGCCTGGACAAGGTGATGGTCCGCAGCCCCACCACCTGCGTCGCCCCCCTGGGCATCTGCCGCATGTGCTACGGCGTGGATCTGGCCACCGGCGCCCTGGTCGAGGAGGGCATGGCCGTCGGTATCATCGCCGCCCAGTCCATCGGCGAGCCGGGCACCCAGCTCACCATGCGCACCTTCCACATCGGCGGTGTGGTGAAGCGCGAAGTGGGCGAGAGCGACATCAAGATCCGCAAGCCCGGCAAGATCGCCTTCCGCAACATCCGGTCGGTGGTCAAGACCGATGGCGGGGTGGAGGAAGTGATCGTCCTCTCCCGAAACGGCGAGGTGTCGGTCATCGGACCGAAGGACATCGCCCTCGAGACCTACTCCATCCCCTACGGCGCCGTGCTGCAGGTGAAGAACGGCCAGGAAGTGGTGAAGGACGATGTGGTCTGCCGCTGGGATCCGCACATCATCCCCATCATCGCCGAGACCTCCGGCACCGTTCACTTCGAGGACATGGAGGAGGGCGTGACCATCCGCCGCGAGCGCGACGAGGCCTCGGGCACCGAGCGCATGGTGATCATGGAGCACCGTGGCGACCTGCATCCGCAAATCATGGTGCGGCCCAAGGGCGACAAGGGCGAACGCGCCGTCGCCTACCTTCCCGAGAAGGCGTTCATCGAGGTTTCCGAGGGGGATCAGGTCCAGGCCGGAACCATCCTGGCCAAGATCACCCGCGAGGTGGCCGCCTCGCAGGACATCACGGGCGGTCTGCCCCGCGTGACCGAGATCTTCGAGGCACGTCGGCCCCGGGATCCCGCGGTCATGTCGCAGGTGACCGGCTATGTGAAGTTCGACGAGAAGGGCAAGAAGCGCAACAAGCGCGTGGTCAACGTGGAGGAGACCGACGAGAGGGGCGAGCGGACCGGCAAGGTGGCCCGGCACCTCATTCCCGCCGGCAAGCACTTGAAGGTGCACGATGGCGACTTCGTGAAGGCCGGAGATCCGCTGGTTTACGGGCCGCTGATCCCCCATGACATCCTGGCCATCAACGGCGAGGAGGCGGTGCGCGCCTACCTGGTCCGCGAGGTGCAGAATGTCTACCGCGCCCAGCGCGTGGACATCGATGACAAGCACATCGAGATCATCGTCGCCCAGATGCTGCGCAAGGTGAAGGTGGAGAACACGGGTGACACCTGGCTGATGTCCGGCTCCGTGATCGACAAGTTCGCCTTCCGCGCGGTGAACGAGCGCCTGCGCGACTGCGTGAAGGTCAAGAACCAGAACGATTCGCGTTTCGAGAAGGGCAAGGTCATCTCCAAGGCCCAATACGAGGAGGAGAAGGCCCGTATCGAGGAAGAGGGCGGCACCCCCGCCACCTGGGAGCGGCCGGCCCCAGCGGACTCCTCCCCGTTGCTGCTGGGTATCACCAAGGCCTCGGTGCAGTCGGAAAGCTTCATCTCGGCCGCTTCGTTCCAGGAAACCACCAAGGTGCTCACCGAGGCGGCCCTAGCCGGCAAGATCGACTATCTGGTGGGCCTGAAGGAGAATGTGATCCTCGGCCACTTGATCCCCGCGGGCACCGGCTTCACCCTGCACCAGCAGGCTGCCCTGCGAGTGGCGCAGGTCGAGGAAGGGGTTGAATCCGCCGAGGTGGCACCCACCAAGGCTTGATCCTGTCGGGCTCCACCGCCTGAAAACCGAAAGACCCCGGCCGTCCAGCGGCCGGGGTCTTTCGGTTGACCCGACGGATTAGTCGATTATCCCAGCTCATCCCCTGGGCGTTCTGGAGGCGGTGTTGATCCAGCCCTCCCATTCCTTGCGTGTTTTCTCATCCAGCCTGGGCAGCGCCAACCGGATTTGTTCCAGGGCCGGGGCCAGCTTGTCGTAACGCCTCAGTGAGGAGTTGCAGCGGATGGTGCCCCCCAAGGCCACCAGTTGCCCATTACGCCCCTCCAACTTGCCCACCTGCTCCTCGTATAGCTGTAAAGCGTCCTCGTACCGTCCCAGGTGGAACCAGGTGTCCGCAAGCAACAGGCCCACCGAATCGAGTTCGTCCCGTGTGAGCAGGGAGCTTGCCTCGGGAATTTCCAAGGCCAGCCGGACATCGGTGTAGGTGACCACAGCACGCTCCAGCCACCGGCGATGTTCCGCCTGGAAATGGGCCCGGGTCTCCGAGGTGATCTGCTCACCCGAGAGTGAATTCTGGTGTTCCTGGAATGCGAGTTGCCGGTAGGCATCCGCAAGCCACAAGCGGGCCTTCAGGTTTTGCGGGTTTTTGGGATATCGCTCCAGCGCCTCCTCCAGCCGCCGCATGACCATCTTCCAGTCCCGCCGCTGGAAATAGAGGGAGCCCAGGGCGTAAAGCGAAAGCTCCTGAGCCTCCGGGTCCGGATCCAGACGCAGCACCTGCAGATTGTGCTCCAGTGTCTCGGCAGCAACATCCAGGTTCCCCTTGAGCATGGCGTCGGCACCGATCTGGTACCGGGCCCTGTAGGAGAACGGGGTGATGAATTTGATGCACTCCCGGTAGGCGGCCAAGGAGTCCGCGTTTCGCTTCAGCGCCGCCAGACTTCCCCCCATGCGGTACCAGGCTTCTCCTGATTTGTCCGAATTGGGGGCGGCCCGCAAAAAGCGCGTCAGTAGTTCCACCGTTTGCGCGTGGTCCTGGGCCTCCTGGCATTGCCTGGCAGCCAGCCACAGGTGTGCGGCCTGTTGCCCTTGGTCCGGCAGTGTCTCGGCCACCTGCGTGTTGGCCCGGGCAGCCTCCAGGAACAGGTTGCGGGATTGGGCCAAAGCTTTTTCCTGGCCCCCCGCCTTGTCCCAGCTTTCGGGTTCACGCAGGGCCCTGGCCTGGCTTTCCAGGACCTGGGCCAACAGGACCGTGCCACGACTTGGGTCAGCTATCCCCAGATTCAGCTCGGCCAGTTTTTTGGCCGCATCAAACCGGGGTCCCCGCATCCAGACTTCCAGTGTGGATTCCACCACCGATCTGGCCTTGGCCAGATCCACTTCCCTGGCCCGCCACTGGGCTGGAGACTTGATGCCATCCAGTGCGACCTGGAAATGGGCCAGTGACCGCGTGCGGTCCGGGTCGGAAGCGGTGTATTGCCCCAACAGGAGTTGAGCCGGCCGGGTGGAATCGCCCGCTGGATATTCCAATACTTTTTCCAGGGCCTCCATGGCCTGGGTTGGCTGATCGCTCTTCTGGTGGCATAGACCCAACGAGAACCAGGCTTTGGCCAATGCCTGGGGATCCGTGATGGTTTCGGATTCCAGCAAGCCTTGCCATGCCTCGGTGGCCTGGGACCAAAGGCCCTGCTCCTGGTAGCTCTGGGCCAGCATCATGCCGGCCTTGGCGCGGATGTCGGCGGGTGCCCTGCCTCCCACCTTGTCCAGCACCCGACGGGCCTCCTCGGGCTGCTGCATCGCCAAATATAGTTCGCCGGCGGACAATTGGGCCTGAGCCCTTTGTTCGTCGGTCAAATTCCCCAAGGCTCGCAATCGCTCGTTGGCCGCCAAGGCCCCCTTCACATTCGGGGGCTGGCTGGTCAAATGGCATTTGGCCAGCAAAACCAACGCGTCGGCCCCCAGTTCTGAAGCTTCGGAGATGGAATTCAGATCCTCGATAGCACCGGGGATATTGTCTCCCGCAATGAATTTCGATCGGGCCATCAGGAAGGATTTCCGCTCCCGGTCCGGACCGTTTTCCGGCTCCCCCAGGCCTGCCAAATCCTCCTGCACCAACCGGATGCGGCGCGCCGCTTCTTCGGGTGGCAGGGCTGGAACACGTCGCAACCAACCCTCTGCCAAAAGCAAACGGGCTTTCACCTGGATGTCCAGCCTTGGTGCCAGGGCTGCGCTTTTTTCCGCCGATTCCAGCCACTCGTCCATGGCATCCGGTGGTACAGCCTCAAGCTGTTCCCGCAATTGGGCGACTTTGCGAAGTGCCCCTGTCGGCCCCGTGAAGGGAAGTGGGCCGTAAACGATGGACAAACAGAAAATCACCAGCCCCAAAAGAAAAACCGGATACGCCCACAAGGGCCCGTTGGGCTCGCGGCGGGTTTCCGATTTATTCTCCGGGGGTTTGGCACTCATCGCGCCCGCCCTCCGGATTTCCCTCGATGGACCTGCAAAGCGTCGCCCCCAAACCGGCCAAACTTCCCAAACCCAAGGAAAATTTGCCTCTTTTTGAATTCAAGGCACTCAAATTCGGCTATGCGGCAGGGCATCCGGCAAGTCAAGTGCGGGTGGAAGTGCCACCGCCTTGGGAAAATTCAGGCCAGGCCGATGGCCTTGGAATAAAACCGGCCCGAGCATAGAATCCGACGAAGTCATCCTGTATTTCCCACACAAAACATTCGCAGGGGTTCCGCAATGAAAAGGATGCTGGGCGGAATGGTTTTCAGTCTTTTGTGCCTGGCCCAAAACGGCGGTGGAATCTTGGCGCAGGAAACAGCCCCCGCCCAACCGGCCAAGCCGCCGGAAAAGGGCGTCATGCAGCAGAAGCTGGAAAGCTGCCAAAAGCTGCTGGAGGCCCTGGCGCTCAACGACCTGCCCAAGGCATCGGAAAAGGCCCAGGACCTGATCATTCTCAGCCAAAAAGCAGAGTGGAAAGTGATTCCCACCCCCCGTTACAAGGAATTGAGCAACGAATTCCGGGCCGCCGCGGAAAATGTCGTGGAGCAGGCCAAAAACAAGAACAGCGACGGGGCCGCGCTGGCTTACCTGGATATTTCCATGCTTTGCTTCAAATGCCACAAGCACGTGCGTGAAGTGCGCATGACCCGCAAATAACCCGCCGGAAACCTGATCCCATGGAACCAGACAACAACCCCGCCAGCCAATCCACCACTGAATTGTTGCGGGATGACCTGGGCCTGATTGGCAGGCTGACCTTTATCTGGTGCGCCCTCTTCCTGATCGGCGTGGGGCTGTACTCGGCGGTGGCGGTATGGTCCGCCACCCACCCTCTGGGTCACGGTTCCTGACCTGGTCAGTCCCGTGCCACGGCGACCGGCTTGCCCTCGCGGGCGGAGAGCGCCAGGGCATCCATCACGCGCAGCGACTTGACCGCCTCGAACGGATTGGGCGTCACGGGCTGGTTTTTCAAAAACGCCTGGCTCAGGTGGTCGATCATGCAGGTGATCTGGTCATAGCCTTCCACGGTGCACAGGTCGGTTCCATCCTCGTGCTCCACCTCGTACTCCCCCTTGGGTGAGGGAAGCCACATGCGGGGGATTCGCACCACCCCCTTGGCACAGACGATCTCCATGCCCATGCGCAGGGGCGCGTTGAAACCGCAATCGAAACTGGCCACCCGGCCATCCTCGAATTCCATCTGGCCTGTCATGTCGATGTCCACGCCGTGCAACAGCGTGGCACGGGCGAACACGCGCACCGGTTCCGCCCCCATGGCCCAGCGGATCCCGTACACCGGGTAGCAACCGACATCCAACAGGCTGCCTCCGCCCATCTCCGGTTTCAGCCGGATATTGTTCGGATCGATCGGGTCCATTCGGAAGGTGAACGAGCCGTGCACACGCTGCACGGGCCCCAGCAGGTTGGAATCCAGCAAACGGCGCAGCCTGGCTGTGCGGGGATGGTGGGGCCACATGAAGCCATCCATCAGCCGCCCCTTGCGGGCGTTCACCCATTCCACCAGATCGAGTGCCTCGCGGGCCGTGGGGCACAGGGGCTTCTCGCACAGCACGGTTTTTCCGTGCTCGATGGCGGCCTTGGTCCATTGAGCATGCATGTGGTTGGGCAACGGGTTGTAAACGACATCCACCTGGGGGTGGCGCACCAGTTCCTCGTAGCTGCCGCAAGCGATGGGAATGCCTGACTCGTCCGCCGCCTGGCGGGCCCGGGCCGCATCCCGGCTGGCTATGGCGACCACTTTCGCCAGCTTGGATTTGGCGAAGGCGGGTAGCAACCGCTCGTTGATCTTGGCGACTCCCAAAACGCCCCAGCGTACCGTACCCGAATGGCTCATCCGATCGCTCCGTCCGCCTTGGTGCCGCAATCATCCCACCGGATGTCCATGGGCCCTGAATTCAGGCCCAAACCACCGACAAACCGGGAAGGATCACGTACTCTGAACAAGATAGGAATTTAGCCGCCCCGGAGGTTCGGGGCAAATGAAGCGATCCCCGCGATAGCGTGATCCGGGGCTGGCGGGAGCGACGTAATGATCAAGATCCTGAGCGGCCGCGTGCATGTGACGAGTGATTTCCTCGACAAACATGTGGTTCCCCTGGTGGTGGAACCCGATGAGATGCGGAACCCGCGGATGAAGGTGGGCGAAGGATCAATCACCCTGGTGGGTGATTATCAGGCGGGCATCATGCCCATCGGCATCCAGGTGGAATTCAAACCCTCGGCCCGGGACGGCAAGCTGATTGCCGAGCTGGGTTCCGTCCGATTGGTGACCGGATTCAACGCCCCGGCCATGGTGCGGCAGTTGCTGGTGGACCAGATGGAAGTGCGGGTCCAGGAAATGCCCGGAACCCGGATGGAGGGGGAGCGGATCGAGGTGGACCTGACCGCTTTCGCCCAGGGCCACAACCTGGATATCTCAGGCCGGCTGGAAGCCGTGGATGTCCACGCCGGGCATATCGAATGCGTGCTGGGGCCCGCCCCTGAAACCAGGTAACCCGGTTATTGCCCGGCGGGTTTGAAAAAAGTGGGAAAACCGGAAGGCCCCACCAACTGGCCCGGCGGCGCCGGTTGCGCGGGCTGGGGGCTGGGCGACGGGATCAACTGGGTGGGCACCGGTTGGCGGTTGACCGGCTGTGCCGGTGCGGTCTGCGTTTTGGGTTGACTGGTGACTGCGGCCGGCGCGGATTTGGAAGTCCCCTGCCCACCCGAGGTGACTTGCACACCGGTCTTGGCCTCCAGGCTGTTCACATAGGGGACCAGCTTGGGGGCGAAGTTGGCCAGCCAGTTCTGGGGATGGATGTTGAAACGTTGGGCATCCAGGTAGGTGGCGTACATGAGCCCTGCCAGAATCCCGTAGGTCAGCAGGGTGGCCGGCCAGGACGATGACCACAGCTTCACGGCGCTGCCCGCGAACTGGTTGAGGTGGATGGTCAGCCCTTCCCAGTTCACCGCCCAGATTTCGTCCAGGACCAGATGGGTCAGCACCCCGATGCCGGCGGCGAAACCCAGAACGGCCCGATGGAAATGGCGCATGTCCTGGTTCACGCCGGTAGCCTCAGCCGCAGCAGTCTGACTACCTGTCAGGTAGACAACCAGGGCGTAGATGAGCATGGCGGGCACGCTGTGGAACATACCCCGGTGCACGGTGAACTTGCGGAATAGCCTTTTCAAACCGAACCGGATTACCAGGTAGATACCCACCATGCAGGCGAAGACCTGCTCGCTGGACAACCCCTCCTGTTCCAACCGGTGATAGAGCAGCAGCGGGAAAAAGACGCTGACCAGGTTGAACATCTCCCGCGCGGGGATGCCCGAGTCGCTGTCCAGATCGGGAATGGCGCCTCCCAGGGCGCAATAAACCGCCACGGAAACGGCCGCGCCCCAGTCGAAGTCAAGCCAGTAGATGCTGGCGATGCCCAAAATGGCGCCGGTGGTGCTGGAAGTGGTGAAGTGGACTGGAAAACTAGCCATGCGGGAATCCTTTCCCTGTGCTCATCCGGCACCCGGCCTCCCGCCGGGCCCTGAACCTCAAGCCAGATCAGCGGGGGAGTTTCAATCCAAGATTGGCGGCGAGAAACGCCCACTGGTCTGCCATTTCCTCGATCTGCATGGCGGTCGGCTTGCCGGCCCCGTGGCCCGCCCGGGTCTCGATGCGGATCAGGACCGGGGCAGGACCGCCCTGGCACTCCTGCAGCCTTGCGGCGAACTTGAAGCTGTGGCCGGGCACCACGCGATCATCGGTGTCGCCGGTGGTGACCAGCGTCGGCGGGTAGTGGGTTCCGGGCTTCAGGTTGTGGTAGGGGGAGTAGGCCAGCAGGTAACCAAGGTCGGACGCGTTGTCGCTGGAGCCGTAATCATCCACCCAGTAACGGCCGGCGGTGAATTTCTGGAAACGCAGCATGTCCATCACGCCCACGGCAGGCAGGCACGCGCCGAACAGGTCGGGCCGCTGCGTCATCACGGCACCCACCAGGAGGCCACCGTTGCTGCCGCCCTGGATACCCAGGTGCCTGGGGCTGGTGATCTTCTGGGAAATCAGGAACTCGGCGGCCCCGATGAAGTCATCGAAGACATTCTGCTTGCTGCCCTTGGTGCCGGCCTTGTGCCATTCCTCGCCGTACTCGCCACCCCCGCGCAGGTTGGCCACAGCCAAAACGCCGCCCATTTCCATCCAGGCCAGTCGGCCCACGGAAAAGCCCGGTGTCAGCGAGATGCTGAAACCGCCGTAACCGTAGAGCAGGGTGGGGTTGTTCCCGTCCAGCTTCAATCCCTTCTTGTGGGAAAGGAACATCGGGACGCGAGTTCCGTCCTTGCTTTTGTAAAACACCTGCCGAGTCTCATACTGATCGGGGTCAAAATCCACCTTCGACTGGTGCAGCGACTCGCTTTTCATGGTTTCAAGATCGAGGCGGTAGGTCCGCCCCGGGGTGGCAAAGCTGCTGAATGAATAGAAGGTCTCCTTCTCCTCCAGTTTGCCGCCGAATCCAACCGCTGTGCCGATGCCCGGCAGGTCCAGCTTGCCCAGGTCCTTTCCCTGGAGGCTGAAAGCCTTCACCTGGGTATAGGCGTCCTTCAGGTAAGTGCAAACAGCCCGTCCGCCTACCAGATTGCAATCATCCAGTTTTTCCTTGGCCTGGGGGACGATTTCCACCCAGTCGATGGGTCCCTTGGTGCAGTCCCCATTCTTGCCCAGGTCCACCTTGACCACCCGGCCAAGCGGGGCGCCCAGGTTGCACTTGAAGTACAGGGTGTCCCCCTCGTTGCCGGCGAAGTCCCACTCGTTATCGAACTTGTCCACCAGGGGGACTAGTTTGAATTCCGGCTTGCGGAGGTCGGCCCATTCCACCCGGTAGCGGTGGTCCGTGCCGACATGGGTGATCATCAGCAGGCAATTGCCGTCATCGGTGACCACGGTCTGGAAACCCCAATCCGGGTGGTCGGGAGTCACATGGACCAGAACGTCTTCCGACTGCGGGGTGCCCACCTTGTGGAAATACACCTTCATGTTCAGGTTCAGGGCCTGGAATTTCTGGTCTGCCTTCGGCTCGCTGAAACGGCCGTAGTAGAACCCCGAACCGTCCTTTTTCCACGATGGTGAGTTGAATTTCACCCACTTGATCTCATCCGCCAGCGGCTTCAGGGTGGCCAAATCCAGCAAACGCCAGGTCACCCAGTCGCTTCCCGCCTCGGCGATCCCGTAAGCCAGGTACTTCCCGTCATCGGTGGGGCGCCATCCTGCCAGCGCCACCGTGCCGTCCTTGCTCCAGGTGTTGGGATCCAGGATCAATCTGGGCTCGGAGGTGAGGGTGTCCCGCGCGAAGAGGACCGACTGGTTCTGCAACCCGTCGTTGCGGACGAACCAGTATTTGCCACCTTGCCGGCTGGGGGCTGACACCTTCTCGTAATTCCACAATTTGGTCAGCCGGTCCTGGATCTGCTTCCGGCCGGGCAGTTTTTCCAGATAGCCAAAGGTCACCTTGTTCTCATCGGCAACCCATTGTTTCACTTCGGCCGATTTGCGGACATCGTCCTCCAGCCAACGGTAGGGGTCCTCCACCTTCCTGCCATGCAGGGTTTCCGCCGTGCCGTCCTTGCGGGTCTTGGGATATTGCAACGCTTCTTCCGACATGAGGTTCCCCGCCAACAATCCAAGACACGCGCAGCCAACCCAACCGGTGAATCGCATGGTGACCACCCCGTCCTTTATGCCCAGCAGCCTGCCCCTTCCACGCCTGAATCCGTTGTCGCGGCACGGAAACTCGGCAGACTGCCTTAGGTTGTACCATGGGATAGTGCAGCCGACTCAACGGCAACCCGCCTGCCGCCTGCCGGCAAC
>Ga0169931_10002969_pt1 | contig 27270 bp, 31 predicted proteins | sample Kivu_15m_20L_FD_129675 | JGI IMG/M metagenome (GOLD analysis project Ga0169931, IMG submission 129675) | Freshwater microbial communities from Lake Kivu, Western Province, Rwanda to study Microbial Dark Matter (Phase II) - Kivu_15m_20L... | ecosystem: Environmental > Aquatic > Freshwater > Lake...
GTTGGCCGAAGGCAGCCGGATGGCCAGATGTCAGATCGATGCCAGCTCCACCTTCGGGTCCAGTTTCAGCCCTGAGGTGGGAAGGCATGGGACCTCTGGAGCGCAGAGCGAGACTCGGGGGACCCTAGCAGGGGTTTCTGGGACCCCAGCCCCGGGTGGCCAGCCAGGCAATTGTGCGGCCTGGCAGGGGCCGGTGATAGGTTCCGCCGGCCCCTGAATTCCTGGCCATGCGCGTCTCCCGCCTGATGCTGGTGACGCTGCGTGATGACCCGGCGGAGGCGGAGATCCCTTCCCACAAACTGCTGCTGCGGGGCGGTTACATCCGGCGCATGGGGCCGGGGCTCTATGCCTATCTGCCCCTGATGTGGCGCGTTCTGCAAAAGGTTTCAAAGGTCGTGCGTGAGGAGATGGACGCGACCGGGGCGCTGGAAACCCTGCTGCCCCAGCTCCAGCCTGCGGAGCTCTGGCAGCGCAGTGGCCGCTGGGCTGGCTACACCGCCGGTGAGGGGATCATGTTTCACCTCCAGGACCGCCAGGGACGATCCCTGGGGCTGGGCCCCACCCATGAGGAGGTCGTGACGGAGCTGGCTGGGGACCTGTTGCGTTCCTACCGGCAATTACCGGTGAATCTCTATCAGATCCAAACCAAATTCCGCGATGAAATCCGTCCCCGCTTCGGGCTCATGCGGGGGCGGGAATTCATCATGAAAGACGCCTACTCATTCCACGCCGATGCGGAGTGCCTGCAGCAGAGCTATGCGGCGATGGATCGGGCCTACCGGCGGATCTTTGCCCGCTGCGGCCTGCGCACCGTGGCCGTGGAGGCGGACAGCGGAGCGATCGGTGGCTCAGCCAGCCAGGAATTCATGGTCACCGCTGAGGCGGGCGAAGACCTGATTCTGGCCAGCACCGACGGCAGTTATGCGGCCAACCAGGAACGGGCCCTGTCCCTTGCCCCCGAGGCCGTTGCCCTTCCGGGCGGGATCCGGGCCGCCGGCCTGGGCGAGGAGCTGAGCACCCCAGGGCAAGGCAGCATCGATGGCCTCTGCAAGGCCCATGGCTTCGACCCCACCCAGACGGTGAAGGTGCTGCTGCTGCTGGCCCGCTTCGAGGACGGCTACCTGCAGCCCCTGCTGGTGAGTCTGCGGGGAGATCAGCAGCTCAATGACGTGAAACTTGCCAATGCGGTGTCGGCCCGCTGCTCAGCCGGCCATGGCACCCTCCTGGAGATCGCCCCGCTCAGCGCGGAAGCCTCCAGCATCGAGGGGGGCGGCCCAATCCCCTTCGGCTACCTGGGTCCCCAGCTGGAGGATGGTGTGCTGGCTGGGTCCGGCACCTGGGCACGGACTTTTCTGCGGCTCGCCGACGGCAGTGCCGCCGGTTTGGAGGCCTTTATCTGCGGTGCCAACCGGGTCGATACCCACCTGGTGGGTGCCGCCTGGGGATCCCTGTGTCCCTGCCCGGAGAGCCTGGACCTCCGGGCCGCCCAGCCCGGGGACCGCTGCCAGCACGACCCCAGCCAGCGCCTGGAGGCCAGCCGGGGCATCGAGGTGGGACACATCTTCCAGTTGGGACGCAGGTACTCCGAAGCACTCGATGCCCGCTTCACCAATGGATCCGGAGCCGAGGAGGCCCTGTGGATGGGCTGCTACGGCATCGGTATATCCCGACTGGCCCAGGCAGCCGTGGAGCAGCTCCACGACGGCAAAGGCATCTGCTGGCCCCCATCAATCGCGCCTTACGAGGTGATCGTGGTGGTGGCCAATGGGGCCGAAGCCAGCCAGCGGGATCTGGGGGAACGGCTCTACGGCGAACTTCAGGCCGGGGGAGTCGAGGTGTTGCTGGACGACCGCGAGGAACGGGCCGGGGTGAAGTTCAAGGATGCGGATCTGATCGGGATCCCCTGGCGGATTGTGGTTGGTCGCGGCGCGGCAAAGGGACTGGTGGAGCTGGTGGAGCGCTCCAGCGGCCATGAACAGGTGGTTGAGGCCCCTGCCCTGCTGGAGGTCCTGCTGCCCAGGCTGGACCACGGCAGGAGAGGGCTGGAGCCCTAAGAATTCCCAGCCCGGTGTGGCTTCTAGGATCTCACCATCCGCTTCGATCCCATGGCCGGTATCTTCCCCACTTGCCGCCAGCCGTTGAGGCTGCTCTCCCGTCTGGCGATCCTGCTGGTGCTCTGCCTGAGCCTGGTCCTTTCGGCCTGCAGCACTGCCAGCACAGGCATCACGGGCAATTATGCGGAGGATACCGTCACTGTGGCCGACAGTCTGCTGGCCACGATTGCGCTGGCGAAAGATGATCCCGGCCGGAGCGAGGCCGAAAACCAGGCCCGCAGCCTCATCAATAGCTACATGGCCCGCTACCGGCCCCGCGGGGATGTCAATGGGCTGGCCTCATTCACCACCATGCAGACCGCCCTCAACTCCCTGGCAGGCCATTACACCAACTACCCGAATCGACCGCTACCCGACGCCCTCAAAGAGAGGCTCACCAAGGAGTTGAACAAAGCTGAAGTTACGGTGGTACGGGGCGCCTGAGCTGGCCTGCATCGAGATCAGCTTTGACGAACGGCCCTCTGATCTGAGAAACTCCCCCTTTGTGCTCAACAGCGGCCAGCGGCCGCCGTGTCCTTGGCCAACGTCGTCGTCATCGGAGCACAGTGGGGCGACGAGGGAAAGGGAAAGATCACCGATCTGCTGAGCCGCTCCGCCGACGTGGTGGTGCGCTATCAGGGCGGGGTCAACGCCGGTCACACGATCGTCGTTGATGGCATAACTCTCAAACTGCATCTGATTCCCTCGGGAATCCTCTATCCAGATACCGTCTGCCTGATCGGCTCAGGCACGGTGGTAGATCCCAAGGTCATGCTCGCCGAGCTCGACATGCTCGCCGGCCATGCCATCGATATCTCAGGCCTGAAACTGGCCTCGACTGCTCACGTCACGATGCCTTACCACCGCCTGCTGGATCTGGCGATGGAGGATCGCCGAGGCGACCGCCGCATCGGCACCACGGGCAGGGGCATTGGGCCAACCTACGCAGACAAGTCAGAGCGAAACGGCATCCGCATTCTGGACATCCTTGATGGGGCGCGCCTGAGGGAGCGGCTGGCAGGTCCGCTGGCGGAGAAGAATGAAATCCTGCAGAAGCTATATGGTCTCGAGCCCCTTGACTTCGAGACCGTGGTGGCCGAGTACATCGGCTATGGAGAGCGTCTGGCCCCCCATGTGGTCGACTGCACCCGCACCATCCACCAGGCCGCCCGCTCCCGCCAGAACATCCTGTTCGAGGGAGCCCAGGGCACCCTGCTGGACCTGGACCACGGCACCTATCCCTACGTCACCTCCTCCAACCCGGTGAGCGGGGGGGCCTGCATCGGCGCCGGTGTCGGCCCCACCCTGATTGACCGGGTGATCGGCGTGGCCAAGGCCTACACCACCCGCGTGGGCGAAGGTCCCTTCCCCACCGAGCTCGACGGCAGTCTCAATGACCATCTCTGCGACCGCGGCGGCGAGTTCGGCACCACAACCGGTCGCCGCCGCCGCTGCGGCTGGTTTGACGGTGTGATCGGGCGCTACGCGGTTGAGGTGAATGGTCTCGACTGCCTGGCCATCACCAAGCTCGACGTGCTGGATGAACTCGATGAGATCCAGGTGTGTGTTGCCTATGCACTCGATGGTCAGCGGATTGACTATTTCCCGAGCAGCTCGGAGGATTTTGCCCGCTGCAAGCCCATCTTCGAAACCCTGCCTGGCTGGCAGAGTTCCACCGCCGACTGCCGCAGCCTCGATGAGCTGCCCCCTACGGCGATGAGTTATCTGCGCTTCCTGGCCGACCTGATGGAAGTGCCCATCGCCATTGTTTCCCTGGGGGCCAGCCGGGATCAGACCATAGTGGTGGAGGATCCAATTCACGGCCCCAAACGCGCTCTGCTGAGTAACTGAACTGGTACCTGAGATGGAAAAGTGCTTCGACGTTGTCGGCATCGGCAACGCCATCGTGGATGTGCTGGTGTCGGCCGATGACGACCTGCTCGACAATTTCGGGCTCACCAAGGGCACCATGGCCCTGGTGGACGAACGCCAGGCTCAACGGCTCTACGCCGGAGTCGGCCCGGGGCTGGAGACCTCAGGCGGTTCAGCTGCCAACACCCTGGCGGGGGTGGCCCAGCTGGGGGGGAGGGCCGGCTTCATCGGCAGAGTGCGCGACGACCAGCTCGGCGCCATCTTTGCCCACGACATCCGCTCGGTGGGGGCCCGTTTCGAGACCCCGGCCGCCACGGAGGGCCCCTCCACCGCCCGCTGCCTGATCCTGGTGACGCCCGATGCCCAGCGCACCATGTGTACCTACCTGGGGGCCTCGGTGGGACTGGATCCGGCCGACCTCGATCTGGAGATGGTGGCCAAAGCGAAGCTCCTCTATCTGGAGGGCTACCTGTGGGACAGCGACGAGGCCAAGGCGGCCTTCATAGCCGCGGCCGAAATGGCCCGTGCCCATGGCGGCGAGGTGGCCCTGAGCCTTTCGGATGCCTTCTGCGTCGAGCGCCACCGCGACAGCTTCCTGGAGCTGGTGGACGGCCATGTCGACATCCTGTTTGCCAATGAGATGGAGATCACAGCCCTTTACAAGGCCAACAGTTTTGAAGAAGCCGCCGACCAGGTGCGGGGCCGCTGCAGGGTGGCAGCCCTCACCCGCAGCGAGCAGGGTTCCCTGATCCTGAACGGATCCGAAACCCACCAGGTGGAGCCCTACCGCCTCGGCCCCCTGGTGGACACCACCGGAGCCGGCGACCTCTATGCCGCCGGCTTCCTGCACGCCTATACCCAGGGCCAGCAGATCGCCGCCTGCGGCCGCCTGGGCTCCCTCTGTGCCGGCCAGGTGGTTACCCAGCTCGGTCCCCGACCCCAGGGCTCCCTCAGGGAGCTGGTGGCCCAGCATCTGGGCTGAGGCAGTCCAGCAGCCACTGGCCATAGGCACCCTCGCTGCTGGCGCTCCAGTGAATCCACTCCGGCGTGTTGTAGCTGTGCAACTCCAGCAGGGCCTGACGGAGGGCAGGGAGTAGTCCGAGACTGGTTTTGAGCAGCAGCTGCACCTCCTCGCCGCAGGTGATCGCCCCCTGCCAGCGGTAATGGGACTGCACCGGCACCAAGCTGACGCAAGCCACCAGACGCCGCTCCAGCAGCTCAGCCGCCAGGGACCGGGCCAGCTCCGCGCTGGCCTCGGTGGTGAGCACCAGCTGCAGGGGCTGGGGCTGGGCAGCACTGGCTTGCTTCATCGGTGGGCAGGGAACTGGGCCGCCAGTGTGGCCAACAGCGCATCCAGCTCCAGACCGGCCGCCGCCGCCGGCTCATCAGGGCGTCGCAACAGCAGCAGCCTGGCGCCCTCCCTGGCACAGATGTCGTGCCAGAGCTGCTCTGTGCCGCCCCCGGACTGGCGCGCCAGCACGGTGGTGATGCCCCAGCGACGCACCAGGGCCCGCTCCACCTCCAGTTCCGCACCAGGCCGCAGGCAGGCCACCCGCGCGGGCTCCAGACCAGCCGCCATGGCCTGTTGCAGGGCACTTGCCGAGGGCAGCAGGCGGGCGTGGTGACGGGCACCGCGACTCCGGCCCATCGCCGTCGCCAACTGGCGGGCGCCAATGGCCAGCAGCATGGGCTCGCCCGCCAGGGGCAGGGCGGCCAGATCGTCAAGCTGATCGAGCACGGTGGCTGCGCCCCCCAGGGCGGGACGCAACAGGCGCAGCAGGCGCTGGCGGTGGCGCCTACAGACCGCCGCCAGATCGCGGCTCACCTGAGAGGCAAAGGGATGGCTGGCATCGACCACCACCGCATAGGGCTGGCCGCTGGCCCAGGCAGCCGCCAGTTCGGCCCCGATACCAGCCTCCCCCGCCAGGGCCCCGACCTGGATGGTCAGATTCTCCGAGGCCGCATAGGCCAGGGCCGCCGCCGGTGTGACCACACTCACCGTCAGCTGCCAGCCCATGGCCAGCAGCTGACGGGCCAGCAAGGGGCCCTCGCCGGTGCCGGAGACCATCCAGAGCCGCCTGGAGCTGTGGTGCATTTCACCCCCGTGCATCAGGATGGATTCCGCCCAATGGTTGCCTGGGAGTGAATCACTGTCTGCTTGAAGTCGAGGTGCTCGAAGCCCCCCAGGTGCGCTACACCCAGGACAACCAGACCCCGGTGGGGGAGATGGCCGTTCAGCTGGATGGACTGCGGCCCGACGACCCCCCTGCCCAACTGAAGGTGGTGGGCTGGGGCAATCTGGCCCAGGAGCTCCAGAACCGGGTGCAGGTGGGCCAACGCCTGATGTTGGAGGGTCGCCTGCGGATGAACACCGTCACCCGTCCGGATGGGGTGAAGGAAAAAAGGGCTGAATTCACCCTGGCCCGGCTCCATGTCATAGGCATCACCACTCCTGAGCGCCGAGCTCCCACCCCCAGCATTACGGCAGGCCGCCCCCCGGCTCGCGCCACGAACCCGCCAGGGCCAGCACCCCAGCCAGCCGTCCAGCCGCCCACCTGGAATAGCTCACCACTGGTTTCCGATCTTCCTGAGGAAGACGACATACCCTTCTGATCAGCGCGGTTGGCTGCCGCTCGGGTCCCGTTCGCTGAGCTGGTCCAGCAACTGGCCCAGTTCCCGCTCGAGGGCCGCCAGATCCAGCCGCCATTGGGGCCAGCGGCCAGCATCGATCTGGCGGAGCAACCAGAGCCGGTCGGCCCTGAGGGCTTCGATCAATTCGGGCTTGCCGGGCTCGGGAGCCGGGCGATTGGGCTCAGGAGCCATGGGGAATGGGGGAAGATGGCTGGATGCAAGCCATTCTCTCCCCCGGCAGCCTGGTGACGATTGCGGGTGCCGTGCTCACGGTGATCGGCTCAATCGCCTATGCCACCGACATTCCCAATCTGAGCCTGCCGACCATCTTCTACGGGATCCCTATTCTGCTGGGCGGCCTGGCCCTGAAGTCCTCAGAACTTCCTCCGCCCAAGAGGCTCACCCCCGCCAGCCGGTTCAGGCAGCTGCGCGAGCAGGCCGCAAGCGAGCCTCTGCGCAAGCTGCTGGCCGATGTGGATCGCTGGCGCTACGGCCAGAAAGCCCACCTTGAGAGCTCCCTGGAGGCGCTCAAACTCTGGGATGAGGAAGACCCGCCCCAGCTGCTCAGTGTCGAGGAGCTCGACTGCGGCGGCCATTACGGCCTGCGACTCTGCTTCCGCTGCGCCGGCGTTCCCCTGGAGCGCTGGCAGGCAAGGCGTGAGCGCCTCAGCCGCTTCTTCGGGCCCGGGCTGAACGCCGAGATCGAGGCTGGTCGGCGGGGCGAATTCAGCCTTGCCCTGGTGCCCCTGGCCGGGGCGAGCGCTCAACCCACCTAGGGGTCTCGAACCTTGATCAGCAACCAGGACACCCTGAGGGTGTCGGTCCTCAGTGAGGCCCTTCCCTACATCCAACGCTTCGCAGGTCGCCGGGTGGTGGTCAAGTACGGCGGCGCGGCCATGGTGCGCGAAGACCTGCGCGACGCCGTCTATCGCGATCTGGTGCTGCTGGCCTCGGTGGGGGTCCAGCCGGTGGTGGTGCACGGCGGCGGCCCTGAGATCAATGAATGGCTCACCCGGCTCAACATCGAGCCGATCTTCCGCAACGGGTTGCGGGTCACAACCCCGGAAACCATGGACGTGGTGGAGATGGTGCTGGCGGGCCGGGTGAACAAGCACATCGTCAATGGCCTCAACCGGGTCGGCGGCAAGGCGGTGGGGCTGTGCGGCAGCGATGGTTCTCTGGTGCGGGCCCGCACCTACGCCGAGGGAGTCAACGGATTGGTGGGGGAGGTGGCAGCTGTCGATCCATCCGTGCTCCTCCCCCTGCTCGATGCCGGATACATCCCGGTGATCTCAAGTGTGGCGGCCGATGGCGAGGGCCAGGCCCACAACATCAACGCCGATACCGTGGCCGGCGAACTGGCGGCCGCCCTCCAGGCCGAAAAGTTGATCCTGCTCACCGACACGGCCGGGATCCTGAGGGATCGCTCGAACCCGGACTCCCTGATCCGCCAGCTCAGCTTGTCCCAGGCCCGTGAGCTGATCAGGCAGGGGGTGGTGGAAGGAGGCATGACCCCCAAGACCGAGTGCTGCATCCGGGCCCTGGCCCAGGGAGTGGCGGCGGCCCACATCATCGATGGGCGGGTGGCCCACGCACTGCTGCTCGAGGTTTTCAGCGACGCAGGCATCGGCACCATGGTGGTGGGCAGCCAACGCGCCGGCCATGGCTGAGGTCCGGCTGGCCGAGGCCCGGTCCGCCCTGGAACGGGGGGACTACGGCCTGGTGGTGAAGCTGCTTGAGCCCCTGGTGCAGGACCATTCCCCGGCGACCCCGCTGGGTGCGGAGATCCAGCTGGTGCTTGCCACCGCCTGGATGGGCAGGGGCGACAACGCCCGGGCCATGGTGTGTTGCCGCCAGATCAAACGCTGCCGGGATGCCAGCCTGAGGGCCCAGGCCCAGGATCTGCTCACCGTGCTGGAGGCGCCGGCCCTGGATCGACCCCGCGACTGGTCGATCACCCTGCCTGATCTGGGCTCGGCCGAGGCCACCGGAGGCCAGATGCAGCAGCTGGCCCGGCAACGGCGCTCCAGAACCGCGGCCCCTCCCCCGCCGCCGCCGGTGGGACCGACCCGGGCTCCCCTGGGCTTTGCCCTGCTGGCCTTGGTGCTTTTATTGCTCGCCGTGATGCTGGGGGGCTGCATGGAGGTGCGCACCGAGCTGGAGTTCAAGGGGCCAGGGAGGCTGCAGATCACCCATGCCTTGCTGGGCGGCAGCCAGCCGAGCCCATGGCAGCTCCAGTTCAGCCAGAGCCTGCGCAGCCAGGGTTTTCGCCCCACTCCGGCCTCCCCCACCCCAGCCCATGCCGGCGGGGAACTGCGCCTGGAGAGCCCGGTGCTTGCGGCCCCCCAGGCCCTGGCCCTGCTCGCGGCCAACCTGGAGCAGGCCGCCCAGCTGGGCGGGATCGGCCTGCCCACACCAGTGGTTGGGCTGAAGGAGCGCAACTGGCTGGTGGGGGTAAACCAGACCCTTGAGCTGGAGCTGGATCTGAGCAATGTCAAGCCCATTCCGGGCTTCCGGGCCAGCGTCCAGCTCAAACCAGTGCGGACGCTGGCGGTGCGGCAGGCCAGCCCGGAGCAAGCCACAGCCCTGCCCGGCCGGACGGCCCTGGTGTGGCCCCTGCGGTTCGGGGGGGTGAACAGCCTGCGCCTTTCCTGCTGGCGCTGGAGTGGACTCGGCCTTGGCGGCCTGGTCATCGCCGCCGGACTAGTGCTGGTGCTGGCCCTTGAACGCCTGCGCCGGGCCCTGGGCTTCGGCCTGCCCGAATTACCGGCCTAGAGATTGAGGGGATCGGGATCGATCGCCAGTCCCACCCCCGCGGGCAAGGCCTGACGCAGCACGGCCTCACTGGGCAGGGGCAGGGCCTGGCCTGCGGGGCCATGCAGCAGCAGCTGCCAGCGACTCTTGCCAGCCACCCGGGCCACCGGAGCCGGGGCCGGGCCGATCAACAGCCAGCCGGCCTCCTCCAGGGCGGCACCGATCCTTTCGGCCAGGGCCGCCGCTGCAGTGGCCGTGGCGCTTGCCGTGGGCCCGCTCAGGCGCAGCAGGCAGGCCCGGCTGAAGGGCACCAGCCCAGCCTGGCGACGCAGCTGAATCTCCTCTGAGAGAAACCGCTCGTAGCGCCCATCCACGAGGTGGCGGATCACCGGATGGTCCGGGCTGTAGGTCTGCACCAGCACCTCGCCGGGACGTTCCCCCCGACCGGCCCGACCCGCCAACTGGAGCAACAGCTGGAGGCACTGCTCAGAGGAGCGCAGATCGGGCCGGTGCAGCAAACCGTCGGCCGCCAGCACCGCTGCCAGGGTCACCCGGGGCAGGTCCATGCCCTTGGCGAGCATCTGGGTGCCAACCAGCACATCCGCTTCGCCCTGGGCAAAGCGATCCAGCAGGCGTCGATGGCCATCCCTGCCGCGGGTGGTATCCCGGTCAAAGCGCAACAGGCGCAGCCCCTTCAGCTCAGCCGCCAACTGTTCGATCACCCTTTGGGTGCCGGCACCAAAAGGCTTGAAGGCGGTGGAGCCGCAGTGGCCGCAGCGATCCCCCATTTCGGCGCGGTGGTCACACCAGTGGCAGCGGAGCCATTCCTGGCCAGCCTTGGAGCGGTGCACGGTGAGGGCCACATCGCAGTTGGGACAGAGAACCGCCTCCCCGCAACTGCGGCAGCTCAGGAAGGCCCGGTAGCCGCGGCGAGGCACCAGCACCACCGCCTGCTCCCCCTTTTCCTGCAGCTGCTCGAGTCGCCCCATCAGGGCACGGCTGATCAGGCGGCGGTGGCCATCGGCCAGCTCATGGCGCATGTCGATCACCCGCACGGCTGGCAAGGGCCGCGAACCGATCCGCTCCGGCAAGCGCAGCAGCTCGATGGCAGGGCTGGGACCCTGGCAGCCCAACCAGCTCTCCAGCGACGGGGTGGCACTGCCCAGCACCAGCCGCGCCCCAGAGCTCCTGGCCCGCAGGCGGGCCACGTCCCTGGCGTGGTAGCAGGGCATGGGGCTCTCCTGCTTGTAGGAGCTGTCGTGCTCCTCATCCAGCACGATCAGGCCCAACTGCGCCATGGGCAGAAAAATGGCCGAGCGGGTGCCGACCACCAGCACCGGTTCAGAGCCAAGACAGCGCCGCCAGGCAGCCACCCGGGTCGCATCGGACAAACCGCTGTGAAACTCCACAACCCGGCTGCCGAAACGCTCGCGGGCCCGATCGAGGAGCTGGGGAATCAGGCCGATCTCCGGCGCCAGCAGCAGGCAACCCTGACCCGCAGCGAGCGCGTTGGCGGCGGCCTGGAGATACACCTCCGTCTTGCCGGCACCCGTGACGCCCCAGAGCAGGAATTCCCGACCGGGTGACCCACCCAGGAGTGCCTGCAGGGCAGCGGCCTGGGCCCGGTTGGGGACTGTCCCAGGGCCAACCTGGGCGGGGGGGGGAGAGAGCTGGGGCAGGCCCTGGGAGCGTTGCACCAGCCCCCTTGCCTCCAACCCCTTCAGCACAGCTCGGCTGAACCCACCGCCAGCGCAGAGCTCACGCAGGGGCACGGGCCCGCACTGGAGCTCCAGATGGGCCAACAAATCGAGCTGGCGGGCAGTGAGGGGCTGCTCAGGCCGGGGCGCGGCAGAGCGCCGCACCCACCAGATTGGCCTGGGCCCGTCGCTGGGTCCAAGGCGGCGCTGGCCCAACCAGCCTGGGGGGAGGGCACTCTTAAGAGTCTTGAAGAGGCTGGTGTGGCAGGCGGAGGCCACAGCGGCGATCAGATCCTGCCACTGGTCATCCACTGCGGCCCGTTGCCACACCGCCAGGATCGGCTGCATGTTTTTGCCGCCCAGGCTGGCCGGCAGCTGGTGCATGGCTTCCACCACCAGGCCGGTATGGGCACGCCCCTGCAGCCGAACCCGCACCAGATCACCAATCCCAGCGGGGTCCTGCGGCGCATTCGCGTAGGTGAAGATCCGGCCTTCCCGGCCGGCCTCCAGCCAGATCTGGAGCCAGGGCGGCGATGTGCTTGCAAAGGTCACGGCCGATTCTTAGTATGAAGAAGTTGGGCAGTCCAAGGACTGCCGTCGGAACCGAGCAGAGTTCCGTCCAGCGGGAAGACCTGAAGAGAGACCCTCGGGAGCCAGCCTCCCACCATTCGGGCTCCCGGTCTGCGACCACCCCTGACAGCACTGCCCAGGCTCCGGCCGCAGACCCTTTGCATTTCGCAGGGTCTATTCAACTCTGAAGTTACAGGTCTTTACCCTTGCGCCTCCAGCCTGAATCCGGGCCCTGATGCAGGCTGGTCATCAGCTGATGCTGAGACGCACCAACTCAACTACCTGCAGAAATCGGTCCGATTTCCGGTTCAGCCCCGCTGTCTTTCACCGCCTCCCTGTCACCGCCTCCCCATCCCCGTTTCCCTGTCGCCGTCTCCCATGAGCCCTGCAGCTACCCAGTCCATAGAAAGCCCTGATTTTTTGATGGTCACGCCGGCCCCAGCCTCGGAAGCGGCCGCTAAAACGAAGGGCAGGAAGACTGCGGCCAAAACCAAAGCCAGCGCCATCAAAGCCGCCACGGTCAATGGGGAGCCAGCCAGGAAAAAACCAACCAAAACAGTTCAGCCGCCTGGGGCTGCAGCGGCGGAGCTGGAACCCACCAGCAGCATCGATGAGGGCACCGAGGGTGAGATGGCCGATGCCAAGGCCGCCAAGGTGCTGGCAAGCATCAAGGTAGGGCCCAAGGGTGTCTACACCGAAGACTCGATTCGGGTTTATCTCCAGGAAATCGGCCGGATCCGCCTGCTGCGCGCCGACGAGGAAATCGAGCTGGCCCGCAAGATTGCCGACCTGCTGCAACTTGAGGAGCTGGCGGCTCAGTTTGAAGCCGATCACAGTCACCACCCGGACACCAAGGAGTGGGCCGCCCTGGTGGACATGCCGGTGATCAAGTTCCGGCGCCGCCTGATGCTCGGTCGGCGGGCCAAGGAAAAAATGGTGCAGTCGAACCTGCGCCTGGTGGTGTCGATCGCCAAAAAATATATGAATCGGGGCCTGAGCTTCCAGGATTTGATCCAGGAAGGCAGCCTCGGCCTGATCCGCGCCGCCGAGAAGTTCGACCACGAGAAGGGCTACAAGTTCTCCACCTACGCCACCTGGTGGATCCGCCAGGCCATCACCCGCGCCATCGCCGATCAGAGCCGCACCATCCGCCTGCCGGTGCACCTCTACGAAACCATCTCGCGGATCAAGAAAACCACCAAGACCCTCTCCCAGGAATTCGGCCGCAAGCCCACAGAGGAGGAGATCGCCGAATCGATGGAGATGACCATCGAAAAACTGCGCTTCATCGCCAAGAGCGCCCAGCTGCCGATCTCCCTGGAAACACCGATCGGCAAGGAAGAAGATTCGCGCCTCGGCGACTTCATTGAAGCCGACATCGAAAATCCCGAGCAGGATGTGGCCAAGAACCTGCTGCGCGAAGACCTCGAAGGGGTGCTGGCCACGCTCAGCCCCCGCGAGCGGGATGTGCTGCGTCTCCGCTACGGCCTCGATGACGGCCGCATGAAAACCCTCGAGGAAATCGGTCAGATCTTCGATGTGACCCGCGAACGCATCCGTCAGATCGAGGCCAAGGCCCTGCGCAAGCTGCGCCACCCCAACCGCAACGGCGTGCTCAAGGAGTACATCAAGTGAGTGGTGGCCTGGCGGGCCTGCGGGGCCTGCGCAGTGCCCCTGGCGATCTCAGTGTCCCGGCCCGGGCGGAGCTCCTGGCCGAACTCGGCCCGCTGCTGGAGCGTTGTGACTGGTTCACTGTGGGAGTGATGGCTCCCTCGGTCCTCCATGCCCTGATCTGCCTGCGCCAGCTGGAAATGGCTCTGGGCTGGCCCGCTCTCCAGCTGGATCCGGCCTGCGGGGCCCTGGAGGCCAACGATGGTCCGGTGTTTCTGAAGGGCAACCAGACCACGGGTCACTTCCTGGTGCGATGCGAAGCCGGCCTGGGCGAGGGTCTGCTGATCACAGGCCACAAGCCGGGGAGTCCCGCCGCCGAGGACACCTGGGGGCCCTTGCCCCTCGATTTCTTCGGCCCCTAATCTGGGCGGCTGTGATTCGCCCGTGATGGCCCACCACCTGCGCATCGCCTCCCGCCGCAGCCAGCTGGCCATGGTGCAGACCCACTGGGTGCGCGACGCGCTGGCCCAGGCCCACGCCGACCTGGAGATCACGATCGAGGCCATGGCCACCCAGGGCGACAAGATTCTCGATGTGGCCCTGGCCAAGATCGGCGACAAGGGTCTGTTCACCAAGGAGCTGGAGGCCCAGATGCTGGTGGATCAGGCCGACATCGCCGTGCACAGCCTCAAGGACCTGCCCACGAACCTGCCTGACGGGCTGATGCTCGGCTGCATCACCGAGCGGGAGGATCCGGCCGATGCCCTGGTGGTGCATGCCAAACACCGGGAGCGGACCCTCGCCACCCTGCCGGAAGGTTCGGTGGTGGGCACCAGCTCCCTGCGCCGGCTGGCCCAGTTGCGCCATCACTACCCGCAGCTCCTGTTCAAGGACGTGCGCGGCAACGTGATCACCCGCCTGCAGAAGCTGGACGCCGGCGAGTACGACTGCCTGATCCTGGCGGCCGCAGGCCTGGGCCGCCTCGGCCTGGGCGATCGTATCCACGAACTGATCGAGCCCTCGGTCTGCCTGCACGCCGTAGGGCAAGGGGCCCTCGGCATCGAGTGCCGGGGGGGAGACGCCGCCGTGCTCGCCCTTATCCAAGTACTGGAGCACCTGCCCACATCCCGGCGCTGCCTGGCGGAGAGGGCCTTTCTGCGGCAACTGGAGGGTGGCTGCCAGGTGCCCATCGGCGTCAACAGCCGCATCGAAGGCGATGAGCTGGTTTTGACGGGCATGGTGGCCAGTCTCGATGGCCAGCGGCTCATCCGCGACGGTGCCCGCGGACCCCAGACGGATCCGGAACCGATCGGCGTGGCCCTGGCACACACCTTGAGGGCCCAGGGGGCCGGAGAGATCCTTGATGAGATCTTTGCAACGGTCCGGTCTGAAGCCTGAAGCTGGCGAGCCCACGCCCCGGCCTTACCAGTGGAACCTGCTGGCCTGGGCCGCTTTGGTGGGCGCCCTGACGGGCCTGGCCGTGGTGGGCTTCCATGAATTGCTGGGCTTCATCAACAACGGCCTGTTCGGCCCTTTCGTGGACGGGCTGCTCGCCTTTGGTCGCACCCAACCGCCCCCGCTGCCCCTTGAGCTTCCCCCCCTGCCGCCTGATACGGCTACGCCACTGAGAGCCCTGCTGCAGGTTGGCCTGGGCGGACTGGGCTTTCTGCCACCCCCACCTGCGACGGTCCCGCAACCCCCGCCGCTGCCCGTCTCCCTGCTGCCCGACTGGATCCGCCTCTGGCCCGTGGTGGTGGTGCCGACTCTGGGGGGACTGGCCGTGGGGCTGCTGCGCCGCTTCGGCGGCGAGCTGGGGCCTGGGTTACCGAGCCTGATGGCCATGGCCGATGGCGCCCTGCCAGCCCAGCCCAGACTTCCCCTGCTGCGCCTGCTGGGCGCATCCGTGAGCCTGGGCAGTGGCGCCTCCCTGGGGCCGGAGGGGCCCAGCGTGGAAAGTGGCGGCAACGTGGGGCTGTGGGTTGCCCTGCGGGGCGGGCTGTCGCCCCAGAGTCAGAAGGCGCTGGTGGCGGCGGGTGTGGCCGCAGGCCTGGCCGCCGGCTTCAAGGCCCCCATTGCGGGGGTGTTCTTCGCCTTTGAGGGCAGCTTCAGCGCCATTCAAGGGCGACCCAGCCTGAGGGCCGTGCTGGTGGCTGCCGTGGCCTCCTCGCTGGTCACCCAGCTGTTGCTTGGGGACACGCCGATTCTGCGGCTGCCCGCCTATGAGGTGCGCTCCCCCCTGGAGCTGCCCCTATACCTGGGGCTTGGGCTGGTGGCCAGCCTGATGTCCTGGGCCCTGGTGAGCCTGCTGGCCGCAGGCCGCGGAGAAAGGCTGCAAACCTGGCTGGCCAAGTTGCCCCCCGGTCTGCCCACCGCCCTGGGCGGGGCCTGCGTGGGCCTGATCGCCCTTGGCTTTCCCCAGGTGCTTGGGGTGGGCTACGACACGGTTGAAGCCCTGCTGGGCAGCAACGGCGGCGTGCCGCTGCTGACCCTGCTGGCGCTGCTGGGCCTGAAGCTGCTGGCAACGGGCATAAGCAATGCCACGGGGTTCGTGGGGGGAGGATTTGCACCTGCGCTGGTGCTGGGCGCCGTGCTGGGCAACTGCTACGGCCAGCTGCTGGGGGAGAGCGGACTGCACCTGCCCGTGGCCGAACCTCCCGCCTACGCCATGGTCGGCATGGCAGCCGTGCTGGCCGGCAGTGCCCGGGCGCCGCTGACGGCCTTGCTGCTGCTGTTTGAACTGACCCGCGACATTCGCATTGTGCTGCCTCTGATGGCTGCCGCCGGGCTCAGTGCGGCCCTGGTGGAGCGCTGGCAGGGGCTCGCCGATCCAGGCCTGCTCGGCCCCGACCCGATAGAGGAGCAACGTCGCCGCCAGCTGGCGGCGTTACCGGTGGCTGAGGCATTCGAGCCGGAGGCACCCCTGGTGCTGCCGGCAGGGCTGGCGGCCAGCCAGGCCCTGCGCCAGCTGGTGGATGCCCATGGTCACTGCCTGGTGGTGGCGGAGGGTGCCTGGGTGGTGGGACTTGTCACCCTGGCCGATCTGCAGCGGGCCCTGAACGCAGAGGCCAGGGCCCCTGATGGAGGTGCCGGGACCATGCCAAGACTGATTGAATGCCGGCGCGGGGATCTGGTGTGGTTGCCGCTGAGTGCCCAGCTGGCCCAACTGGAAGACCAGCTCACCCCTAACGGACTCAGGCAGGTGCCCGTGTTTGACGTTCAGGCCGGTGGAGCGGCAGCCCTGCCCCATGGATTACCCAATCCGGGCCTGCCGGTGGCTGCGCTGCGAGGATTGGCCAGCCGTGATGGCATGGCCCGCGCCCTGGCGCGCAGCTCCAGCCTGCTCAGGAATTCAGCTGAAGCTGACGGGTGAGCTCTTGGGCAGCGGGATCAACGGCACAGAGCCGCTCGAGGATGCGCTCCAGATCAAGGGCTGACAACTCACCATCGCTGGCCCATTTGAGAGTTGTGCTGACCTGCGGTTCGGCGCTGTGGTGGGATTGGGAAGCCGGGGACATGAATGGACAGATGGAGGTTTAGGACCTCAAAGGGGCTTAAAAGATACCGCCACAGAAGCCACCTCACCCTCGTGAAGAAGCGATCTCCAGAATGTTTTCCAACCCGGCAAACCCTGCCACCAGCCCTAGCGCTGAATGATCACCGGAGTGCCAACCTCCACCAGCTCAAACAACCTGCGCACGTGCTCATGCAGCATCCGCACGCAGCCGTTGGTGACAGCGGCCCTGGAGCTCACCGTCCAGGACCAGGCCGCTGGGGTGCCATGGATGCCGTACTGGTTGGGGCCGCTCTGCTGAAACCCCAGCCAGCGATCTCCAAGCGGGCTGTTGGGCCCGACGGTGGGATTGATCCTGCCACTTGAAGTGCTCTGATACTTCGGGTTGATCACCTTGTTCTGCACAACAAAGCGACCCAGGGGAGTGGGGGTGCCGCGGCTGCCGATAGCCACGGGCCAGCTGCCGATCACCTTGCCGGCATCCCTCAGGCTGAGGGTGCGACTGCCCAGCTGGAGGACGATCACACGGCTGCTGGGCAGGCCCTCCCCCTGGGAGACTGGCCCCGGCGCGGCCCGAAGCGGTGCTGCCCTCAGGGCAGCAGCTGCAAGGGCAGCCGTCACCAGAGCGAGGGCCGTTCCGGAGCGCTTCATGCTGGGGGACCGAGGTCAGTTGACCAGTGTGGCCTCGATGGTTTCGCGGTAGCGCTGCTCACATTCCTGAATGATCCGCACCGCCTCGGCGGACTCAAGGAAACCATTCACCTTGCAGGTGCCGGGCTTCTTGAGATCTTTGTAGTGCTCCCAGTAGTAGGTGGTTTCCTTGAGCCACTGCTCCCCCAGCTGGGTATAGCTGGTGATGTGGTCCATGCGCCTGTCGTCTGCGAGCACGGCAATTACCTTGTCGTCCACCTCGCCGCCGTCGTCGAAGGTCATGATGCCGATGATGCGAGCCTCCACGAGGGAGCCGGGCACGAGGGGTTCGGTTACGTTGACAATCTCGACATCGAGGGGATCGCCATCCTCATCCCAGGTGCGAGGAATGCATCCATAGGCGAAGGGATAGGCCAGGGAGGAATAGCCAACCCGATCGAGCTTGAGGTGGCCGGTCTCTGTGATCAACTCATATTTATTGATCGTCATCGAGTTGAGCTCCACGATGGCGTTGAGCCGCAGCTCGGCCTGATCTGCAAAGGCCGGCAGCACGTGCAGCAGGTTGAGCATCGTGCGGCTTGGAGCGTGGTCGATGTTGGCCATGAAGAGAGGGCTCTGCGGCGGGCATCCTATGCAGGGGTGGTTCAGCCCCAGCCGCAGAGCTCACCCACCTTGGATCGGAGGTATGCCAGGAAGGGTTCGGCGCTGAGGGGACGGCCCGAGACGGTCTCAACTAGCTCCTCGCCGTTGACCGAACGACCAAGCGGCCAGACGGTCTGGCCGAGCCAGGCTTGGAGCTGGAGCTCGTCTCCAGCGGTGACCAGGGTCTGGATCGAACCATTTTCCTTCTCAAAGGTCTCCGAAATCTGGGCGCTGATAAGGTGCCCGAGGGCATAGGAGGGGAAATAACCCAGCAGGCCCTCTGCCCAATGGATGTCCTGCAGACAACCCTGGGTGTCTGACTGAGGCTGGATTTCCAGCAGTTCCAGCATCCGCTCACTCCATTGATGGGGTAGGTCTTGCACCGGCATGTCCTGCTCCAGCAAGGCCAGCTCAAGTTCAAAGCGCAGCACGATGTGGAGGCAGTAGCTGAGTTCGTCGGCCTCCACCCGGATCAGTCCGGGCTTGAGCGGGTTGAGGGCGCGCCAGAAGTGGAGCTGGCTGCCCCACGGATCTCGGCCCTGCCCCCGGCAGAAGCGGGGATACCAGCGCTCGGCGAAAGCCCGGCTACGGGCCACGCGGCATTCCCAGAAGAGCGACTGGGATTCATGCACCCCCATCGAGGTGGCCTCCCCGAGGGGCCAGGGGAAGTAGTGGTCATCGCTGCGGGGCAGACCCTGCTCGTAGAGGGAATGGCCCCATTCGTGCGCAGTGGCCAGAAAGGCCGAGAAGGGCTGACCTGGCACCACCCGGGTGGTGATGCGGAAATCCTGGGGACCCAGGGTGCAAGAGAAGGGGTGGGCCGAACGGGATCGCTGGCAACGGTTCCCGTCGTAACCCCAGCCGTGCAGGAGTTCGGCGCAGAGCTGCTCCTGCAGGGCTTCAGGCAGATCGATGGCCGCGGGCTGGGGGATGCTGGCGGCCCTCACCCGCTCCAGCAGGGCGGGCAGTTCGGCGGTCAGCGGCGCAAACAGCTCGGCCAGCCTGGCCTTACTGATGTCAGGCTCAAACGGCTGGGCCAGGATTTCCCAGGGGCTGCGGGCCACCGGTTCGGCGCTCGCCAGCTGGCTGGCCTGCTGGCGGCGCAGGGCTATCAGTTCCTGGAGGGCCGGGGCAAAAGTCGAAAAATCGTTCCGCTTGCGGGCGTCCTGCCACACCGCATTGCCGCGCGACTGGGCCTTGGCCAGGGCGGCCACCAGGTCGGGATCCAGGCAGCGCTGACGCTCCAGCTCCAGACGCAGCAACTGCAGATTGCGGCGCCGCGCAGGTGGGGCATCCGCCCCCAGCTCGGCCTCGGCAGCTGCAAGTAGGTCGGCATAGGCGGCGCTGCTCTGGCGCCCATGCAGCTGGCCCGCCAGCAGGGCCAGCTGGTCTCCACGCCAGGCGGCCCCGGCCGCCGGCATCACCGTGTTCTGGTCGTAGTAGAGCGCGCTGCTGATCGAGCCCAGCAGGCGTGTCTGATGCAGGTGGCATTGAAGCTGGGCGAAGGCTGAACCCGCTTCGGGCATTGGATCTGGGGAATGGATCTGGCCATCATGGAGGCGTGGGATTTTCCTCTAGGTGGCGGCGCCACTGGCCAAAAGGCCGAGCTGGCCTATGGCGAGGAGGCCTCCGATCGCCACCAGGGTGATTGCCGCTGCCCTGGGGAAGGAGCGAGGCAGTTTCGTCAGGAGCAGGCAGGTGCCACCGCACACCAGGGCGGAACTGAACAGGGCGCCGCCCCACCAGATCAAGGTGCTGCCGTCTTGGGGGGCCTCCAGGCCGTGGAGCATGGCGTGGATGGCAACCCCTGAGCCAACGACTGCGCCAACCACGGCGCCCCTGCCGGCCAGCAGGCTCAGGCCAGCAACCGCCGAAATGGAAAGTGCCGCCAGAACTTCAGCAGAAGCAAAATTCAGGCCAGCCAGGCCGAACGCGGCACCGAGCACGGCACCAGCCAGCGCCCACAGCAGCAGGCGCAGAGAGAGGAGGGAGGCGGCGGTACCCACCGCCATCAACATGAACAGGTGATCGGGACCCAGCAGAGGGTGGGTAAAACCACCGAGACCGCCGCCAGCGGCGGCTCCATGGGCAAGGACGGGATTGGTGCCCAGCAGAATTACGGCACCGGCTGCGGTGGCGATCAGGGGAGCGGTAAGGCGGTTCATGGGTTGTCTCGATCCGCGCCGAGCGCGACTGTGTACGGGGATGACGATGGACGGATTACGACGTAAGGATGAAGATGGGTGTTCTGACCCAGAAGGCCGAGCCTCACCACCCTCACCTCCTACAACCACGGTAGGGGCGGTTGGATCAGAACATTGGGTACCGAACAGGGTGCCGAGGGGTCGACCTGAGCAGTTCAAGCACCTGCTGATCGCTGAGCTGGTCAAACGTTTCGTACCACATCCCCACCGCCTCCAGCTGATCCACAATCGCCCCGGCTTCGAAGTGATCGACCAAACCGACCAATTCCCCAGCCACTGCGCGATCCACCACCGGCACGGCCAGGGTGAGACTGCGGGGCTGGAGCTGGCGTAGCGAGAGCAGGGCTGCCTTGACCGTCATGCCGGTGGCGATACCATCGTCCACCACGATCAGATCTCGACCCTGCAGTTCCTCAGGCGACGGATCGCCAAAGAGCCGCTGGCGCCGCAACAATTCCCGCTCCTGCGCCTGCAGCCATCCCCGCTGACGCGCCATCGCCTCGCGGGACGCGGCGGCATGGCCATTTCGCCACACCGTGACGCCGCCATGGGCGATGGCGCCGATCGCCAGCTCCGGCCACTGGGGATCGGCCACCTTCCGCACCGACCAAGTTGCCACAGGGCAACGCAGACGCTCCGCCACCGCCACCGCCACCGGAACCCCGCCGCGGGGCAAGGCAATCACCCAATTGTCCAGCCGTTGGCCCGCTCTCAGCCCCAGCTGCTCAGCCAGGGCCACACCGGCCTGCTGACGGTTCCTCCAGAGCGGCGGATGCGGGGCCATGTTCAATCAGGCGGGGTGCGGGCAAAGGGGAATACGGCACTTTCTCCTGCCGGGTGACGTGGAGCCTGTCACCCTCCGCCCGGCCCACCTACTGTCCGATCCTGTTCCCACCATCGGCCTGAGTCGCGCGCCATGTCTCGCCACCAATCTCTTCATTTTGTTTTGGAACAGCTGGAAGACGGCTGGATGCTTGAAGCCGAGCACATCACCAAGGACGGCCAGGGAGACTGGATGCTGAACCATGACCAACTGGAGGAGCTGGCTGGTCTGCTCCAGCAAGCCCTCAGCTAACACCGAGCCCTCCATGCCTACCCAAAAATCTCCCTCCCCCCGCACCATCAAGCTCCAGATCCTCGGTGCCGTGTTTGTGCCGATGGCGCTGCTGGGCCTCTGGCTGCGCTCCCAGGGTTTCTGGTGAGGTGATGCACCGCATGGATCACCACCCCCCAGATCAGCAGATCGGGATCCTCCCCCTGCAGGGCAATCGCGGGAGTGGCGGCATCACTGGCCACCAGTCGCCACTGACTCGGGCGCCCTTCCAGCCGACGCAGCACAAAGCCACCCTGGTGCACCGCCACCACGGTGGAACCTGAGCGAGGAAGCACACTGCGGTCAACCACCAGCAGATCACCGTGATGGATGCCATCGCCCCGCATGGCATCCCCATCCACGCGCATCAGGAAGCTGGAACTGGGACGCGGCATCAGAACCCCATTGAGATCGATCACCGCCTCCACGTAATCGTCGGCGGGGCTGGGAAATCCTGCGGGAACCGCCTCCGTCGCCAGGGGCAGGAGCAGGGGCGCCTGGTCGTGGGGGAGGGGGCCCAGCCAGATCAGGTCACCGGGAAGACAGCAGGCCATGGCAGCGACCCCGCCAGCAAGGAGACTCCACAATAATACATGTGTATTAGTCACCGCAGCCGCGGCGCACCACCTCGGCCCGCAGGTCGGTGAGTTCACGGGCTTCGGGCAGCTGGGCAGAGAACAACAGCGCCCAGGCCAGGGCCACATCGCCCGCATCCAGGGCCGCCTCAATGGTCGCCAGCCAGGCCGATGGGCGTTGGCCGAGGGAGCGGATCAGGGCTTCGGTGCTGGCCATCCGCTGGGCCGAAGCACCCACCAGCTGCACATGGGCAAAGGCGCCCTCAGGGGCATGCTGGGGACGCAGGCGCAACAGCACAACCTCATCGGGGGCGATCGGATCTAGGGGCCAGCTCAAGGGAGCCTGAAAGGTTTTGCCCACCGCAGCCCGTTGCTGCCACACCAGGCGGCCCTGGCGTTCGATGCGAAGTTCCAGCAGCGGATCAATCACCACCAGCCGGGGCCGCGGCGTGGGCACCAGACCAAGGGCATCGCCCTCGTGCACCGCTTCCACCCGGGGTGACACCACGCAGACGGCCACCGGCGCCGGTGGCCCCTGCAGGGCCAGGGCCACCGGCGCCGCGGACACCCCCATGCAAACCAGGAGCACAGAGATGACAGGGAATCTGCTCAAGGGAATCTGCTCAAGCGAACCTGCTCAAGCGAACGTGCTCAAGCGAACGTGCTCAAGCGAACATGCCCGTAGCAGTGGCCGGGAGCGGCCGGTACGTTCTCAGAGATTAGGGGGCTGGCTGAGGGCACCGGCACAGCTGGAGCCCCCACCGGCCGTGCAGCCGAAACAGTGATCGGCCACCGCAATCGGTTCCCCCGCTGGATCGTGGACCAGGAGATCCCGCAGGTGGGGCCTGGGCCTACTGGGCGCGGCCGCCGCCATGCCCAGCTGCTGGTTGAAGTCACAGTCATACAGCCAGCCATGCCAGTCGACGCTGATCAGGGAGCGGCACATCACCCGCTCGAGATTTTCGCCGCGGTGGCGGGCCTGCAACAGCTTCTGGTAGGTCTCCAGCTGGCCCCGCGCCTGGAGCCAGCCGGCAAAGCGCTGGATCGGCATGTTGGCCAGGGCGTAGAGGCTGGTGAAAACCACCCCATGCTCGCTGGCCAGCACCCGGCGGTAATCGGCTTCCAGCTGGGCCTGGGGGGGCGGCAGCGCGGGGCCCTGGGGGTTGTAGACGAGGTGCAGGCTGGGGCCCTGGCCCGGCTGGCCGTAGCCAAGGGCGTTGAGCTGGCGCAGGGCCGCGATGCTGCGGGCAAATACGCCCGATCCCCGCTGGCGATCAACGTTGGCTGCCAGATAACAGGGCAGGGAGGCCACCACCGTGACGCCCTGGCTCGCCAGAAAATGGGCCAGATCCTCCTGGCCGGGCTCCGAAAGGATGGTGAGGTTGCAGCGATCGATCACCTCGACACCCAGCCGGCGAGCCGCCACCACCAGCTCCCGGAACTGGGGATGGAGCTCGGGCGCCCCACCGGTGAGATCCAGGCAGGCGAGGCCCCGGGCTGCCAACACCTGTGGAATCAGCCGGAGGGTATCCCCATCCATCGCTTCGGTGCGGGTGGGTCCCGCATCCACATGGCAGTGGCTGCAGGCCTGGTTGCAGCGGTAGCCGAGGTTCACCTGCAGGGTGGTGAGGGGGCCGCGTCGGAGTGGGGGAAACGCCAGATGGTGCGTTTTCAAACGACTCCATCCTGCCCGCTCACCATGACCGACGATGGGTCCATCGCCTACCCAACGTTTGCGATGTTGCAACAGCCTCCCCGCGGCTACGTCACCCTGGCCCGGCTGGGGCTGGTGACCAACGCCCTGGCCATCCCGGCTGGCCTGGCTGTGATCCTGCTCGAACCCACCTGGCGCACCGCGAATCTGGTGGTTGGGGCCAGTGCGGTGCTACCCACCGCGGTGGTGGGGCTGGTGGCCTCGATCGGCCTGCTGAAGTGGCGCGCCTGGGGACAAATCCTGGCGATCGTGGCCCTCGCCATGGCCCTGGCGGTGGGCCTGCCCTACGGCATCGTGCGCCTGGCGCTGCTGAGCGAGGGCCGGCTGGAGACAGCCCTGCTCTCCGGCCTGCTCTGGAGCGCCAGTACCGCCGCCCTCGTGTTCTGGTGCCGCCCATGCATCAGGCGTTATCTGATCTGATCCCGCAGATGGATCCTCAGGCGGCGGGGAACATGCCGACACCGGAAGATGTTGTCAAGGTGACAGTTTCCAGCTGGCACAGGCGCGATTATTTTTGACCCAGCAGTGCAGGCAGCCATGGCAAGCATCCATGCCCAATCCCGTTCCCAATCCCCCACCCACGTGCGCCACTACAGGCTGGTGGATCGCCAGGGGGCGCCCCACCCGGTGCTCGATGATCTCTACGAATCCCTCGATGCGGCCTGGTCTGAGGCCATCGGATGGTGGCAGGAGCACTACGGAGGCAGCCAGGAGCCCGTGGACATCGGCGTGGAGGTGAGCACGGCCAGCGGCGACTGGCGCACCCTGCGTTTTCCCGGTTGCTGAGCTCAACCTGGGCCAAGCTGGCCAATGGGTTCCTGGTGCTGGGGCTGTTGTGCAGCATGGTCCTGGCACTGGATCCGTTCATGGGCCCGGCCCATGCCCTTGGCGGCGAAGCCCTGGCGACTGGCGCTCCCGGATCCTGCCTGCCCCTGAGCGAGGAGCAGGTGGAGGGCTTCTTTGAACGGTGGAATGGGGCCCTGGGCAGCGGTGAGCCAAGCCAGGTGGCCCAGCTCTATGCCCAAGGGGCGCTGCTGCTGCCAACCCTTTCAGCTGAGCTGCGCGAGACCCCCCAAGCCATCCGCGATTACTTCGCCAGCTTCCTTAGCCGCCACCCCAGCGGCACGGTGACCCACCGCCGGATACAACTTGGCTGCAACGAGGCCGTCGATGCGGGCACCTACAGATTTGAGCTGCACGAGCCGGAAGCCAGCGTCGAAGCCCGTTACACGTTTGTCTACGGGCCCGAAGATGGCGAGTGGCGGATTCTGCACCACCACTCCTCCCTGCAGCCAGGCTGATCAGCCCACCTGCACCCCCTTCCAGAAGGCCACCCTGCCCTGAATTGAAGCAGCGGCCTGCCTGGGCTGCGGATAAAACCAGGCGGCATTGGCGTTGACCTGGCCGTCCACCACCAGGTCGTAGTAGTGGGCCGTGCCCTTCCAACCGCACACCGTGGTGTGACTGGAGGGACGGATGCAACTGGAATCGAGGGAATCAGGCGGGAAGTAGGCGTTGCCCTCCACGGTGACGATGTCGTCGCTGCTGGCAATCACCCGACCATTCCACTGGGCTTGCATGACAGACAAGGGCTCAGGGCCAATCGGGTTCATAGATGCGCAGGGTGCCAAATCCCAGCGGCGCTGGCGAGGGGTTGGGGCCGGCTGGGAAGGCGGTCACCTGGAACATATAGACGTCTGCGAAGGCAGGATTGTTCCAGGGCTTCAACACCACGGTGACGGTCTGCCCGGGTGGAATGGGCTCGGGAAATCGGAGGGTGAAGCGGCGCGCATCACTGTTGAAGCTGGCCTCGACCGGCACCCGGTCACCCTCGCGGCGGGGCCTGCCCAGGAAAGCCGAGGTGCGCTCGACAAAAAACGGGAAGCGGTTGTCAACGCCACGGGTCTGCTGAATGGTGAGGCCTCCGAGGGAGGCCCCGGCCTCCGGATCGAGGCTGATGCTGAAGTAGTACTCGGCCCGGGTCTGCCAGACGGTGGTGTAGTAACTCAGGAGTTCCACGTTCCAGGGGGCCTTGTTGAAGTAGGTGGCACCCCGCAGTTCCAGGGCCACGGCATCGGGAGCCAGGGTGGTGGTCAGGCACGTGGCCAGGCTCCAGCCGGAGGCGATCCGGAAAAGAGAGGAGAGCGACACCGGGAATCAGGCGTGTGGCGAAACCCTAAGTGGCGTATGCAGAAATGGCTGGGGGTCCTGATCGCGCCGGTGGGCCACGGGAATGGCCGGCCCCTGGAGCGAGCCATCCTGGGGATCCAGGGCCGCGGTGGCCTCCAGGGCCTGGCGTAAACGGCGGGCCGCGTGGAGGGGCATGTCGCGGGGGACGCTGATTCGATCCCGCAGGTAGCGCAGGGCAGGGGCGCTGCCAGGCGGTGGCGACAGCGCCCCGCCACGGATCAGGACGGTAAGGGCAGTTCGCAGGGGCAGATCGAAGGCCTCGGGCCCCGCTGGGTTCCTGGCCAGAATCGGGCCGCGGTGCTTCAGCACCCGGCCCAGGGCCAAGGCTGCAGAGTGGGCCGGTTCGGCCTGGCTGGATTCCGGATCGGGCACCTCGATGGGCCAGGGGCCCCGATCGATCCGGGCGGCCAGCTGCCGCTGAAGCGCCGAGCCGCTGGAGTAGCAGCCGCCCATCTGGGGCGGCAGGTCGTGGGCGTGGGTATGAAAGTCGCTCTGGGTGCCGAGATAGGTGGGGCGCCGCTCCAGCTCGGCAAACCAACGGTCTATGGCGGGGTAGCGGCGGCGCAGCAGGTAGCCCTTGTAATAGGCCAGGCTCGCCGACATCCTCTCCGCGTAGGGGACGAACACCAGATCGGCGCTGCTGAGCTCCCCCAGCAGGAAGGGGCCCGGCCGCTGCTCAAGGGCCTGCTGAAAAGCTGCCGCCATCTGGCCGAATGCGGCCTGGGCCGAAGCCTCCTGCCGGGGCCCGAGCCCCGGCGCACAGAGCCACTGGCACCAGGCACGGAACAGAAGCCGCTCCAACTGGCGCAGCCGCAGCACCTCGGGATCCCCCATGGCCGGGCCAAGGCTGCCGAAAGCCTGCTCCAGGGCCTCGAGAATGGAATCACTCTCGGTGAGCAGACGCCCATCGAGCTCGAGGGCCGGCAGCATGCCCGAGGGCACCAGGCGCTTGAACCAGGCCTCCTTGTCGCCGTAGCAGAACATGGTGACCTTGCGGATCCGGTAGGGGATCCGCTTTTCCTCAAGCCAGAGCCACACCTTCTGGCAGTAGGGACACCAGGCATGGTGGTCACGGAAGAGAGTGACCCGCACGGCCTGGGGATCGCCGCCAAACAGGCGCAGACCGGCCTGGGCATTGGTGGGACCCTGGAGTGGATCTGGCTGGTCGCTGGCCAGAGGCTGGAGCTCAGACCAGCTCAGGACTGGGCGGTGAGTATCCAGGCCAGGGGCAGCAGGGCTCAATCCAGGGTGGCGTCGCCGGTTTCGCCGGTGCGGATTCGGATCGAGCTCTCCACTGGGGTGACGGTGATCTTGCCGTCACCTACCTGGCCAGTGCGGGCCGCAGCCTGAATCGCCTCCAGCACTCCGGCTACGGCAGAGTCTGTGACCACGGTGGTGATCATCATCTTGGGCAGGAGGCGGGCTTCGATCTTCACGCCCCGATAGACCTCCGTGTAGCCCA
>Ga0169931_10002970_pt1 | contig 27267 bp, 24 predicted proteins | sample Kivu_15m_20L_FD_129675 | JGI IMG/M metagenome (GOLD analysis project Ga0169931, IMG submission 129675) | Freshwater microbial communities from Lake Kivu, Western Province, Rwanda to study Microbial Dark Matter (Phase II) - Kivu_15m_20L... | ecosystem: Environmental > Aquatic > Freshwater > Lake...
CACCCGCCTCCCGGCGATGTCCAACCACCAGGTCCCGGAAATCACCCCCGCCAACTGGGCCAGATCCCATCCCGTTCCCCGCTCCCTCGCGGCATAGATGTCATAGTTTTGCATTATCACATCGATGCACGCAACCGGGGCTAGCGGTGACGCTTACCGTTATTCGGCAGCCGGATCTTTCTCGGCCTGCTCGTTTCGATACCTGTGGTTTTTGGCTTCCGACTGGGGCAGTCGTTGTGGGAATCGCATTCGTTGCCACGCGTCATCGCTACAGTCGCGGCGTTCTTGGCGACATTCTGCGCAATCGTGGTGCCGGGCACTGCGCTCCTTATCGGAGCGGCGACAGCGATGACAAGGAATCCGGGATTCTTTACCGACCATGTTGTTACCATCGAGGACCACGGAGTTGCTGAGGAAACCAGACTGGGCCGTCAGTTTGTTGGCTGGCAGGGCATTGTAGGGCTCCGGAAGTCCCGTTCGTGCATCCTGATTTACATCGCAGGCACCATGGCTCACTTCATTCCGCGGCGCGCATTCGAGGACTATGCTGCCTACGATCGGTTTTACCAAGTATGCCGCGAAAGGGTTGATGCTTCCAAAGCGGCGGAGGGTGGAAATCATTGATTCCGCTTTCTTGGTCGCTGCACTTGGGTGTCGCCTCAAGTGGCACCTCCCATTTCGCGATTGATTCACCGGCCGCGTGTGAGTTCATCCGCGCCCGTGAAGTTGAAGTTCAAAGACGTGGAGGGCGCGATCGTGGCGCCGCAGGGATTCCGCACCGCCGGTGTGTTCTGCGACATCAAGCGCCTCGGCACTGGCAAGGGTTCGAACAAGGGCCAGAAGCGCGATCTGACGCTGATCGTGTCCGACGTGCCGTGCTCGGTCGCCGGCATGTTCACGACCAACCAGATCTGCGCCGCTCCGGTGAAGGTCTGCGTGCCGCGCGTCGCCAAGGGCATCACCCAGGCCGTCGTAGTGAACTCTGGCAACGCCAACGCCTGCACCGGCAAGCAGGGCATGATGGACGCCCTCGCCATGGTGCGCCTGACCGAGAAGACACTGGGCATCAAGGACGGTTATGCGCTCGTGGGATCGACCGGCCGCATTGGCGTGACGATGCCGATGGAACAGGTGAACGCCGGCATCCTTGCCACCGCGCCGCTGCTGGGCGCCACGGTCGAGCATGCCGCGCACGCGGCCGAGGCGATCATGACCAGCGACACGAAGCCAAAGCAGGTCGCCATCGAGTTCAAACTGGGCGGCAAGACGGTTCGTCTGGGTGGCATGTGCAAGGGCGCGGGCATGATCCAGCCGGGCATGAGCGCCACCGGGGCGCGTCCGGCCGCGCTGCCCCATGGACTCCACGCCACGATGCTGGGTTTCATCACAACCGACGTGGCGATTGAGGCGAAGGTGCTGCAGGCGGCCCTGCGCGAGGCGGTCGCGAACAGCTTCAACCGCATCACCGTGGACGGCGACATGAGCACCAATGACACGGTGCTGGTTTTGGCGAACGGCCTCGCTGGCAACGCGAAGTTCAAGCTTTCGAGCGCTGAGTTCCAGGTCTTCCAGGCGGCGCTTACGCACGTCTGCCTGACGCTCGCCAAGAAGATCGTCTGCGACGGCGAAGGGGTGCACCGCGTGGTGACCGTGCGGGTCGAGGGCGCGAAGAGCATCGCCGACGCGGACGCTGCGGCCCGCGCCGTGGCGAACAGCGCGCTGGTGAAGACCAGTTGGCACGGCGGCGATCCGAACTGGGGTCGGATCATTGACGCCTTGGGCTACAGCGCGGCGACGATCGTGGAGAGCAAGGTGGACATCGGTTACAGCGCGCCGGGCAGCCGGAAAGTGCTCTGGAGTTTGAAACGTGGTCAGCCGACCAAGGCAACCTACAGGGAGCTGTGTGCCGCGGCGGCACCGAAGGAATTCGACCTGCACATCCGGCTGAACCTTGGCGAAGGTGCCGCGCTGATGTATGCCGCCGACCTGACAGAGGAATACGTCGACTTCAACAAGGGTGATGTGACCGACCCGACCACGCTGGGGGGCTGATTACGTGCCGCCGGTGTCCCGCCGGCAGAAAATCCGCGGGACCGCTCAGGCTGAAGTGCCCGAACTCGGCGCCCCAGTGCTGGCCCGGATGGCCAGTTCCGCCGGCAGGCGGACGGTCTTCACCGCTTCGCCACGCATTTGGCGCTGAATGAGGTCCATGGCGACCGAACCCATGCGGAACTTGGGCTGTCGTGCCGTAGTGAGCGGCACCCGGAAGTATTCGCTCGTCAACACATTGCCATAGCCTGCCAAGCTGAAGTCTTGCGGAATTCTTTGGCCCTGGTTCAGCAGGGTTTCCCCCGCGCCGATGGCGACGAGGTCATTGACGCACTGAATGGCGGTGGCGCCGGGCTGTTCCTGGAGGAACTGCAGGGCGGCTGCTTCGCCTTCCTCGATGGTGGAACCGGCATTAAACACCAGCGTGTCGTCGAGGCTGATGCCCGCCTCGCGGTGGGCGCGGCGGTAGCCTTCGAGGCGTTCCCGGGCCCACGGACAAATCATGGGGCCGGCGAAGAAGGCGATCCGACGGTGGCCCAGTTCGAACAGGTGCCGCGTGACCGCCTCGGAGGCGGCGACGTCCTCGGTTTCGACCGCCGGAAACGTCGCGCAAAACGGGGCGCCGTGACCAAGCAGCACGGTGGGAATCCGGCGGCGTTCCAGTTCCTCGTAGATCGGGGCCTTGGGTTCGAGCCGATAGACCGGGGAGATGAACACTCCGTCCACCCTTCGGGCGATCATGCGACGCAGCACGGCCTCCTCGCGGTCGGTGCGGTTGAGCGTGTGCGCCAACAGCACCTCGTAGCCGAGCTCATAGGCCTGCTCTTCAATGGCGAGGCAGAGGCGCGCGTTGATGGGATTGGTGCTGGTGGACAGCACGAGGCCGAGCACGCGCGTGTTGCGGGTGCGCAGCGTCTGGGCCGACACGTCGGGCACGTAGCCCATCTGCGCGGCCAGTTTGCGGATGCGCTCTTTGGTCGCCACCGCGAGGTCGGGTTTGTCACGCAGCGCCTTGCTGACCGTCATCACGGAGACGCCGGCGGCCTGGGCGATGTCTTTGAGTCGGATCATGGGAAGGTTGGGGCAGGGGAGGTAGATCGGTTCAGGCGGTCGATGCGGTCACACATTTGAGCCCGACCAGCCGAGCTTTTGGCGCAGGGTGCTGAAGAAGTTGGTGCCTTCGAGGCGCAACAGGCGGACCGAGCGCGCGCTGCGGCGGATGGTTACCGCGTCGCCGGTGGACAGTTCGACCTGCTGCTGGCCGTCGGCGGCGAGAATGGCGACCAGGCGCGAGCTCACGACTTTGACCGACACGGTCGAGGCCAGGTTCACCACGACCGGGCGGATGCTGAGCGTGTGCGGACAGATCGGGGTCAGGGTCAGCGCCTCGGTGTCGGGGCTGACAATCGCGCCGCCGGCCGCGAGGGAATACGCGGTCGAGCCCGTCGGGGAACTCGCGATGAAGCCGTCGCAACGGTAGCGCGTGAGCAGTTCGGAATTCACGCGCACCTCCAGTTCGATCAGACGCGAGGTGAGACCACGGCTGAGGACGAAATCATTCAGCGCCAGCAGCGTCGTGTGTTCCTGGCCGCGGCACACGGTGCCGTCGAGCATGGCCCGTTCCTCGAGGTGAAACCGTCCTTCCCACACCCGGTGCAGCGCGGCCTGCAGGTGATTGGGCGAAACGCCGGTGAGGAAGCCCAGATGACCGGCGTTGATGCCCAGCAGGGGCGTCAGGTGGCCGGCGATCTCGCGGGCGGCCTTGAGCATCGTGCCGTCACCGCCCAAGACGAGGATCAGGTCCGTGGCCGCCGCCAGTTCGGGCATCGAACACACGGAGCGGAACCTTCCGCCGAGCATGGTCGCGGTGTTGGCCTCGAGCACCACCGTGCGCCGGGCTGTGGTGATCAGCTTTTGGGCGCGCCGGACCAGCCGGGCGACGTCCGGTTTCTCCGGATTCGCGATGAGCCCGACTCGGCGGATGGTGGCGGCGACGGTCTTCAAGCGGCCTTTTCGAGGAGCGCAAGGAATTCCCGGTTGCCGGCCGGTCCGAGCAATGGGCTTTCCGTGACGCCGCGCCAGACTAAACCCAGCGGCTCGCCGGCGACAAATCCTTCCAACTCCGCCAGCACCCGCGCGTGGACGGCCGGATTGGTGATCACGCCCTCGCCGCGGTCCGCCTCCTCCTTGCCGGCCTCGAACTGCGGCTTCACCAGCGCCACCAGACTGCCCCCGGGCCGGAGCAGGGGAGCGGCGGGGGGCAGGATCTTCCGCAGCGAGATGAAGGAGCAGTCGGCGACAATGAGATCAAACGGCTGCCAATCCGGGCCGAAGGAATCCCGAGTGAGATGCCGGGCGTTGGTCTGCTCCCTCACCACAACCCGGGGATCATTGCGCAGCTTCCACGCCAGCTGGTTCGTGCCGACATCGACGGCGAAAACCCGGGTGGCGCCGTGTTGCAGCAGGCAGTCGGTGAACCCGCCCGTGCTCGCACCGAGGTCGAGGGCGGTGACGCCGGTCACTGCGACGCCAAAGTGGACGAGGGCGTGCTCCAGCTTGTGGCCGCCGCGGCTCACGAACCTGTCCCCGGCGAGCAACTCTACCTGGTCTCCGTCGCGGACCGGATCGCTGGCCTTCTTGGCGGGATGGCCGTTCAAGCGGACCTGCCCGGCCATGATGGCACGCTGTGCCTTCGCGCGGCTCTCGCACAGTCCGCGGTCCACCAGCGCTTGGTCGAGGCGGGATTTCATCTGTGGGCTAGCGTGCTTTCAAAGTGAGCTCCGTCAGTGCCTCGCGCAGCGGATCATCTGCCTCAGCGCAAAAACCCAGGTGCGAATGCCGGGTCCAGCCTTCGGCGTGTGTCAGCCGTTTTCCAAGCCGCGCGACGGTGCGGGATTCCTCGTCCGCGGCGGCGAGGTAGCTGTTCATGCCTTGGCTCGCATCCAGCCATTCCTGCTGGCTCTGGTGGCAGGCGAGCGCGGCAAGTTTCTGTTCGTGGACCGAGGCGGTGTTGACCAGCAGTTCCGGCTTCACGGGCTCTCGGAGTGGTCCGCGCAGCCCGTGCTGTGTCGCGTGATAGATGGTCACATGGCCGCTCCATGGCGGGCGGGCGGGGCGGGGACGGAAGTTCGGCATCCCGCGGGAAAAGGCGCCGCTGACGGCAAGGCGACAGGTCTCGGTGTGGTCCTCCATGTAGTCCACCGGCGGATGCGTCAGCAGAATCTTCGGGCGGACCTCCCGGAGCAGCGCCCCGACGCGGGCGAGGTTGGCCGCGTTGTAGAAGATCGCAAGGTCGTCGCAGAACGGCGGGTGCCACTTCGCGCCGAGAACCTTCGCGGCCGCTTGGGCTTCCTTACGACGAATCGAGGATGTGCGGGTGGACGACGTCGTGGAACTGCCGAGGTTACCCCGGGAAACATTGCAGTAATGCAGGTCCCAGCCGCGCGCTTTCAACAGGAGGAGCGTGCCAGCAGCGCGGAACTCAATGTCATCCGGATGGGCGAACAGGGCAAGGACGGCGGGCATTGTCGGCTCAGAGGGAACCAGACGCGCCCCGGCGAAGTCGAATCGGGAATCCATCCGCTTCCGGCCCAGCGGAGGCATCCGGTGAACTGCCCGCCGGCAGGCGCAGGCGGTGGAGACGGAGACCCAATTTCCCAATGGGGAGGCGTCGCGGCATCCGTATGCTCGGGGCCGCGTTGGGATGGGGTCGCCGCAATGGTGCGGTGGTTCCGCCCACTTCCAATCCGATGAAAACTGCCGATTACCTGCCGTTCGCAAAGACCCTGAAGTCGCTGCGCTTCCTGTTTGTGGGCCCCTGCGTGTTCGCCCTGCTCGTGGTCATCAACGCCATGACGTCGCCCGGACATTGGTGGGTGAAGTGGCCCGCCCTCGGCCTGGGCATTGCGTGGGTGATCAGCCTGTTCCGGGTGCTGCGACTGGTGGTCGTGGTCGGCGGCATCGGGGCGCTGATCGCTCTCCTGCGCCGGCGCAGCTAAGGCGGGCGTGACCTCGTCGCCGGTCACGGTCACGCTCCCGTGCATGTCGCGTCCGTCCGCTGCCATTCATTCGCCTGGTCCTGCTCCCCGCACAGTCCGGACGGCGGAAGGTCGCGTGCTGGCCGTGCCGGAGACTTGGGAACTGCTCCCGCCGGGCGACGCAGCCCTCACTCGTCGGGTCAAGGAGGCGGGCGAATTCTGGGCCGTGGCGGAGCCGGTTGGGCGCAAGGTGTTTTCGCGAGGCATCTGGGCCCCGGCCGCCACTATTGCCGCGAAGCGCTGCGAACTGGCCACTGAACGTGCGGATCCGGCTCATGCCCGGCGGCAGTTGGCCGGCCGGCAACGGCGGGAACGGGCGCAGGCGGACTACGTGACCGATTTTCGTGCGGAGGTGCTTCGCTTCCTCGCCTTCGCCCAGGTTCACGCCCCGGTGGCAGAGCGATTGGCCGGAGCCGTCACTGCCCACGCCACGCCCGTGGGCAGCGGCACGGTCGCCCGCACCCAACGCATTCCGGTCGGTGAACGCGCCGCCGCCGCGGTGATTGCATGGTTGCGCCACCAGACCACGGCCTACGATTCACTGGTGATTCCCCGGGTGAAGGGACAACGCCGTGAAGTCCGCCGACAACTGGCGGAACATTCCCGTCGTTTGCTCGACCGCTATCGCCGGGGCGAGCCGGCGAGGGATAACTGTCCCCTCGGACTAGCAATCGAGCGCTGCCATCCGGCGGGGCTGGAGCGGGCTTTGGAATGCCCGGTCAATCGGACTTAACCGGATGCGTTCCAGTTCGGAATCGGTCCCTGTCCGAGCCAAGCCTAGGGAGGTTCCGACGGGGAAAACATTCGTCGAATTGGGGCAGAGTCCTATTCCCGGCGCGGTTCCGATGACTCGGTATTGTTCGCCCCTTGCGGGCAGCAGCCGCCAGGTTGATCGCCCGTGAGGCGAACTTCTGCGCCGCACTGCTCGGCGAGCCGGCAGATGCGGGTGTAAAACTCGGACTCGGTCAACCCCATCAGGGTGGCACCGTAGCTGACACAGTGGGTGTCATTGATGAGGTCGCCGTAATTGATGACGGGGATCATGTAGCTGACCGCCAGAGCGATTGAGGCCGGATGATTCCGCAGCACGGGCCGGAGGTAGAGCACCCGGCCGTCCTCGTCGGTGTTCCGCCAATCGATGTCCGGTTGGGCAAACTGGTGCAGGCCCATCTCGCCGAATTCAAAGACCAGCCGGGTGGGATAGCGGACACACTCGGAATCGCAAAGGAGCGCGTCCAGACGCGTGGAAATGTCGGGACCGTAGCGGCAATGGGCGACCACCGCCTGAGCCAGCAGGTGCTCCCGCAGGCTGTCTTCACCGAGGCGCGCCAGTTCCTCGGGGGACATCCTGCGCAGCAGCTCGGTGGTCTCTGAACCGTTCACGGGTTTCTCATAGGGGGATGTGGTCGGCCAGGGCGAGCCTGATCGCGTCCGTGGTTCAGAGTTCTCCCTTCAGCTCGTTCCAAGGCAGCGGCCGGTCGTAGTTTTTGGTGGCGTCCGGCACGTGGCATTGCTGGCACTGGCTGCGGAAGGGATGCGGTGACTTGATGCGCTGCTTGCCGGCCGGGCCATGGCAGGAGAGGCAGTTGTCGCGCATGAAGGTCTTGTGCGGAATGGTGGGCGGCGCCAACGCATGGGCGCGGGTGCCCTTGCCCGGGAAATCGAGCCCGACAAACGCGCTCTCGCGGAACACCGCGCCCGAGCGGTCGGTGCCCTTCACATGGCATTGCTGGCACTGGGTGTATTCGGCATGGGGCACCGGGGCGATGGCCTGCTGGCGCTTTTCGATGCGGTTCTTGCGCGCATGGCATTCGAGGCAGTAGTGCCCGTCCCGGTCACCGGCGAAGCCATGCGGCATCACTGGCGGCGCGCCCCAGAAGGAGCGGTTGGCCATGATGTTCGTGCCGACTGGGTCCGGACGGATCGGCTGGGCAAAGGAGCGCGGACCGCCGGTGCCGGGCACCGGAGCACCCGCCGGCGGATCGGCCGCGCAAAGCAGGAACCATCCGGCCAGCAGGGCCGCGGCGCCGGACAGCATCACACGCAGGGATTTCATGGCGACCTCCTAGACCTTGGCGACGGCGACGGCGCACTTCTTGTAGTCGGGTTCCTTGGAGAGCGGACAGTGCGCCTCCAACGTCACCAAGTTGATCAGGGATTCCTCGGCGAAGAACGGCACAAAGACGGCGCCGCGCGCGGGGGTGGACCGGCCGTTGATCCACGCGGGCAACACCAGTTCACCGCGCCGGGAGGTGATCTTCACCTTGTCGCCGGTGGCGATGTTCAGGCGGGCCGCGTCGCCGGGGTTCAGTTCGACGTAGGCGCGCGGCATGGCCCGGTGAAGCTGCGGGACCCGGCGCGTCATGGTGCCGGTGTGCCAGTGTTCCAGCACGCGTCCGGTGCAGAGCCAGAACGGGAACTTCTCGTCGGGAACCTCCGGGGGCGCCTCGTAGGGCCGTGCCCAGATGAGCGCCTTGCCGTCCTTGAGCTTGCCCCAGTAGAAGTCCACGCCGGAGCCGGGCTTCACGTAGGGATCCTCCCCTTCGACAAAGCGCCGCGCGGTTTCCTTCCAGACCCCCTCGGGGTTCTTCACGACCGGCCAGCGCATTCCGCGCGACTTCACCAGTTCGTCGTAGGGCGCGAGCGCATACTTCTTCATCAGCGTGAACGGCCGGTATTCGTCGAAGAGCAGCTTGTCCACGTTGGTCGCCTTGAACACGTCCCACTTCCAGATTTCGACGGGCCTGCCCTCGGCGTCCTTGAAGCTGAAGAGGAACCCACCGTCCTTGTTCTTCATGCCGGGATGGCCCAGCTCGAAGAGCCGGCGGGCCACGGCGATGACCTGCCACACGTCGTCACGGGCGTGGCCGGGCGGCTCCACCATCTTGAACCACTGCTGGGTGCGGCGTTCGCTGTTGCCGAACATGCCGTTCTTCTCGACCCACATCGCGGAGGGCAGCACCACGGCCGCCTGGTCGGTCGTGACCGTTGGATAGACATCGGACACGACGAGGAAGCGTTCATTCAGCTTGCTCGTGAGGCCGTTGAGGTTGGGCATGGACTGCGCCGGGTTCGTGACCTGCACCCAGGCACCGGTCAGTTCGCCTTTCTGGAGCGCATCGAACAGGGCGACGGCGTGGTGGCCGGGCTTCGGGTTCAGCCGGCCGGCCGGCACGTTCCAGAGTTCTTCGCACTGCTTGCGATGCTCCTCGTTGGCGACGATCCGGCCGCCGGGCAGTGCGTGGCCCAGCGTGCCGACCTCGCGGCAGGTGCCGCAGGCGCTGGGCTGGCCGGTGAGCGAAAAGGCGGTGCTGCCGGGCTTGCCGAACTTCCCGCTGAGGAAGTGGACGTTGTAAACGAGGTTGTTGATCCAGGTGCCCCGCGTGTGCTGGTTCATGCCCATGCACCAGAGCGAGACGATCTTGCGGTTGGGATCGGCAAAGCGGTCCACCAGCAACTGCAGCTGCGCGGGCCGGAGGCCGCCGAACTTCTGCACAAACTCGGGCGTGTAGGTCTCCAGCCACTTCGCGTAGTCCTCGAAGGTCATCGCCTCGCCGTCGGCGTCGCCGCCCTTTCGGAAGTTGCAGTGCTTCGTGAACCAGTCGCGGTCCAGTTTGCCGGACTTCACCAGCGCGTGGCAGATGCCGTTGGCGATCGCGAGGTCACCCTGCGGGATGAATTCAAGGTAGTGGTCCGCCTCCTCGGTGCTGCGGGTGCGGCGTGTCCCCATGTCGATGATCTCGACCTTCTGCCCCTTGAGGCGGCGGTCCACGATGCGGGACCAGAGCACCGGGTGCATTTCGGCCGGGTTGTTGCCCCAGAGGATGACCGTGTCGGCGGTGTCGAGGTCATCGTAGCAGCCGCTCGGCTCGTCCACCCCGTAGGTAGTGACCATGCCGACGACGGCACTGGCCATGCAGAGGCGGGCGTTGGGGTCCACATGGTTGTTGCCCAATCCGCCCTTCATGAACTTCATCACCGTGTAGCCTTCGGGGATGGTCCACTGGCCAGAACCGTAGAAGGCGAACTTCGGCGGATCCTTGAAGATGTGCTGGGCGATGGCCTCGATTGCCTCTTCCCACGAGGCGGGCGTGAGTTTGCCGTCCTTGCGGATCAGGGGCGTGGTGAGGCGGTCCTTGCCGTAGAGGGCCACGCCGGCGTGATAGCCCTTCACGCAGAGCAGGCCGCGGTTGACCGGACTTTCGAGGTCTCCCTGCACGGCCACGACGCGACCGTTCTTCACGCCGACCATCACGCCGCAACCCGTGCCGCAGAAGCGGCAGGGCGCCTTTTGCCAGACCAGCCCGTCGGCACCCTCGGCGGCGTGGGCAGGCCGGACCATGGTGCCGGCCAGGACGCTGGAGGCGGCGGCAAGCGCGGCCTGTTTCAGGAAATCGCGGCGGTTCGTCTGCATGGGAACATCAGGTTTGGGGCGCGGACGGGACTTCGACCGGATCATCGGCGACGTCCTCGAAGTTGTGATAAACGAGCACGGCGGCCTTCACGCCGGGCAGCTGCTGGAGCCGTTCGCCGAGATCGGCGGCGGCGCGGTTGGTGGGGGTGTCGGCGGCGAGGGGCAGGCCGGTGGGCGTGGCTTCGCCGATTTCCACACCGGGCAGACCGGCCAGTCCGGCCCGGACGCGGGGTTGGTCTTCGGCGGTGCAGCGGATGACGTAGGCGGAGACGGGCATGACGAGGGGGCGGCCCGCGGGCGACATCGCCGCGGGCCGGCGGGGCTATTTCGCGTAGCGTTGCTGGAACTCCTTCACCTGCTTCTCGCGGCGGGCCTTTTCCTCGGGATCCATCTTGCCCAGCGACCATTTGTGGTTGTCGTGGTTGAGCGTCTCCCCGATCAGCCGGTCGAGCGCTTCGGCGGCCTGCTTCATGCCGGCGTTGGTGGAGCCGAGGTGTTTGTGGGCGAGTTCCTTCAGTTCGGGGATGTATTCCGAGTAGAAGTGCTTGGCGACCTCGTAGGTGCCGTGCCAATGGGTGTAATCCGGCCCCATCATGGAGACCCCGTGACGCGCCCGGCGCCCCTCGTGGTGCCAGATCTCATACCAGACGAAGTCGAGCTTGCTGGTGAACTGCGGACCGGCGAGCAGGGGTTGGGCCGCCTTGTAGAGGGCGAGGCCGGGCTTGGCGAACTTGTCGTGGTAGAGGTCGATCAGGCTGTCGTATTGGGCGTAGAAGGCGCCGACGTAGTTGGCGTTGTGGCAGTTGATGCACACGTTGACCATGTTGGCGCGGCGCTTTTCCCACGGCACATCCTTGCCGGGCAGTCCCAGTGTGGCGTCGGCCACCTCCGGGCGGATCGAGATTTCGGGGCGGTTGTTCCAGGAAATCCGCATGCCGATGTCGTGCGTGACCGGCTGATCCCTAGTCGCGGACATGTGGCAGGTCGCGCAGGTGGGCGCGGCCGAGTAATCCTCGCCGACAATCCACTTCGGGCTGGCGAGGTTCATCTTGTCCACGTTGGCGCGGTAGGCGATGCCGTGCTTGGACTCGTTGTAGATCTCGATCTGGGGATGGTCGGGGCCCATGTGGCACTTGCCACAGGTGTCGGGGGTGCGGGCCTGGGCGGCGCTGAACGAATGGCGCGAGTGGCACGCGGCGCAGGAACCTTCGGAACCGTCGGGATTGATGCGGCCGATGCCGGTGTTGGGCCAGGTGGCGGGATCGAGCCGGCCGTTGGGCAGCACCTTCACCTCGGAGCCGTGGCACTGCCAGCAGCCGTTGACGGCGGCGGAGCTGACGCCGTGCGGGAAGGCGGAGGTCTTGAAGGCGTTGTTGCCCTCGACCACTTCCGCGAGCGTGTTGTCGAGCGAGCCGAGGATGCGGCCGCCCTTGGCGTGGTGGGAATCGCTGAACTCCTGCACCTCGCGCTCATGGCACCGGGCGCAGTCCTTCGGCGACACGATGGTCGAAATGAACTGGCCATAGTGCTCAAAGGCGTCGGGGTCCTTCTCGTTAGCCGTGTGGCACTCGAAGCAGCCGATGTTGCCGCGGAAATGCTGCGAGGAGCCCCATTGCTCGTAGATGACCGGGCTTTCCTTCTTGTGGCAGGCAGCGCAGGCAAGGCTCTGCGGCGAGAGTTCCTTGAGCGTGAAGCCAGCCCGGGCCGGCAGCAGTGCGGCCAGCAGCGCAAAGGCTAAGACAAGCAGGGGCGTGGTTCTGGTTTTCATGACTTGAGGGCCGAGGGTTCCGGAGACGGGGAGAGATCAGGCTGGGCGCGCAGGCTGCCGTTGAGGATCGGGACGGCGACGTGGACCATCCACGAGAACATCAGCGCCCCGAGCGCCCAGATGCCGAGGCAGACGAGGGTTTCGTTGAGCGAGGGCAGGTATTCGACGATCTGGCCGAGCGGCGTGGGCACAAATCCGGGGATGATCAGGCCCATGCCCTTCTCGATCCAGATGCCGATGAAGCACACCACACACGCCACGTTCAGCCAGGCGATGTTCCGGCTCGCGGGGGAGACCAGCAGCACCAGTCCGGCCACATCCAGCGCGATGGCGCTCCAGATCCACGGCACGAGTCCGCTGTGGCCGTGCATGCCGAAGAACAGGTAGTGCGCGGACGCCGCGTGCTGGGTGGGATAGTAGAATTCCGTGAACACCTCGCTCCCCAGGAGGAACATGTTGATGAGCATCGCGACCGTCATGATCATCCGCAGGGTGAAGATGGGCGCGTCGCCGATGTGGTAGCGCATCGCCTTCCGGATGACCTGGAAGGCCAGGATCATCAGCCCGGGACCGGCCACAAACGCCGAGGCCAGGAACCGCGCCGGCACCAGCGGGTGATGCCAGAAGGGGCGTCCGGCGAGGCCCACGTAGAGGAACGCGGTGACCGTGTGGATGCTCACCGCCCAGAAGACCGAGAGGAACACGAACGGGATGTAGAACTTCTTCGTCGGCTTGCGCCGGTGGTAGCGGCAATACAGCAGGTAGCCCGCGATGTGCAGGTTCAGCAGCAGATACCCGTTCAGCACGATCACGTCCCAGGAGAGGATTGAGCCGGGGAAGTTGAAGATGCCGAACGGCGGGATCATGTGCAGGAAGCGGTCCGGCCGGCCCAGATCCACCGTGACGAACAGAAGGCACATGACGATCACCGCGATGGCCATGAGCTCACCGAACAGCACCACCTCGTGCATGTGCTCCTTTTTGTAGATGTAGGCCGGGATCACGAGCATGACGGCGGCCGCCGCCACCCCGACGAGGAAGGTGAAGTTTGCGATGTAGGCGCCCCAACTCACTTGGTTCGTCAGGCCGGTGGTCTGGAGCCCCTCCACAAATTGGTGCGCCCAGGCGTTGGCGCCGACCAGCACCACGACCGTCAGCAGGCCCATCCACGCGTAGAAACGCGCCGTGCCGGTCCACGACAGGAGCCAGATGCGCCACAGGAACGTGAGATAGGCCCTCATTTGTCGAAGAAGTAGTAGAAGCGCGGCAGGGTTCCGACCTCCTCCTTCAGGACGTAAACGCGCTTGTGGTTGAGGATGTAGTTAATCTCGCTGTCCGGATCGAGCAGGTTGCCGAACACGCGGGCGCCCGTGGGGCAGACCTCCAGGCACGCCGGATACTTGCCGTCGCGGGTCCGGTGCAGGCAGAACGTGCATTTCTCGACCACGCCCTTCGGCCGCAGGCGGTTGCTCAGGTAGCCCTGGTTCGGGTTGATGGCCGCCTTTTCGATGGTCGGCTTCTTGTAGTTGAAACGCCGGGCATCGTAGGGACAGGCCGCCATGCAGTAGCGGCAGCCGATGCACCAGTTGTAATCCACGACCACCACACCGTCCTTTTCCTGCCAGGTGGCCTGCACCGGGCAGACCTTGGTGCAGGGCGACTGCCGGCACTGGTGGCACTGCACGGGCATGTAATACTTGTCCTTCTGCGGGACGGTCCCGGGCTCGTAATAATGGTTGGCGGTCTCGACGTTGATCGCGCCCTTGTTCATCTCCAGCACGCGGATGTAGGACATCTCGATGTCGTCCCAGCGGTCGCGCGACTGGTTGTTCTCCTTGAGGCAGGCATGGGCACAACGCCGGCACCCGACACACCGGGTGAGGTTCAGCGCGTAGCCGAACTCAACCCCGTCGAGCGGCTTCAGGTCGCGGACGTGGGGGCGGACCCCGCGCTCCTGTTCGCACTTGTCGGCCAGTGATTTCAGGATGCGCTGCAATTCCTCCGGCTTGAGCTCGCGGTAGTGCTTCTGGAGCAGGTCATCCAGCGTGATGTCCCCCTTTTCGAGCGCGAGCAGCGGCTTGAGGGCCGCCACGAGCCCGGCCATGCCGGCCACCGTGGCCGCGCCGCCCTTGAGGAACGTGCGCCGGTTCAGCGGCCGGTAAACCTCCTCCAACGTCCGCGGACTCTCCTGATTGAGCGGGTTCTCGTTCATGGGGCTCAGGGCTTGGTCTCGGCCGTGGCGGCCTTGGGTGGGTGGGCGGCGCGCGGTGGATAGGCCAGGGCGGGCAGCGGTTTCATGGCCTGGAAGTTCGGCGCGTGCGGATCATGACACTGGATGCAGCGCAATTTGGTCTTCTCCCCCATCTTCGGATTCCAATGCCCGTTTTGGCGGCCATGCACGCCGGCCTGCCAGTCGCGGTAGGTCGGTCCGTGGCACTTGGCGCAGAGCTGCACCACGTCCGCCTGGGCAATCTCCGAGCCGTCGTAGTCCACGAACGCGTTGCGGTTCTTCGGGTGGTGGCAGTTGAGGCAGAAGCGGTTGTTGCCGTGGTCGAGCTTGAGGTCCTTGTGCTCGTTCATCGGCCGGTCGTAATGCCACTTCGCCGGAAACAGCCGGTGGCACTCCATGCAGTCGTAGGTCCAACCGAGCTTCACCAGGTCGAGCCCCTTGGTCTCCCGCGGCGGCGTCTTGTCGAGGTGGACATCGGTTGCCAAGCCCACCGGCGGCTGCTGGGCGGGCGGCCGGGGCACGACGGGCATTGGCGGTAGGGCTGCTGCCGGCTCGGCCTGAACAGCCACTGGGCGAGGCGACGCATCCTGCGCCCACAGAATGGCCACAAGACCGAGGCTGCCGGCGAGCACCGTAATCCAAATGGCATGCGCCCGTCCTGGGGCTGTCAGTGCCCGGGTAGGGGTTTCCGGAGTTGATGGCTCAACCTGCACGCGTCGGAACGTGTTGGTCGCTGCCCCAACGTTCCAACCATCAGTTGCCCATGCCAGAGCGAATGTTGCCGACTAATTTGGAGCATTCCCGGCGATAAACCGGACAGGTTTCCGGAGCGATCGACGTGGACTCCCTGATATAAAGCCCACAAAAGCCGACTCCGGAGTGGCGCGTTGCCTCAGATCAAAAATCACTGGGGAGGTATTCGGCTGAGGAACCGAAGATGGGCGTTTCCCCTCAGGACTCCCCGCCATTCTCCAAAGCGTGGTTGGCGGGTGCTTGCCCTCGGGTTGCCCAGTTTCACCACGGCAGGCTGAACGTCTTCACGTAGCTGTAGCCTTTCATGGCCTCGATGACGCCTTCCTTGATGCCGAGGCCGGAGTCCTTGATGCCGCCGAAGGGGGAGTTCTCCACGCGGAAGCCGGGCACTTCGTTGATGTTCACCGTGCCGCAGCGGAGGGTGCGGATGGCCTTCATCGCGCTGTTCAGGTTGGTGGTCACCACGCCGGAACTGAGGCCGTAGGCGGTCGAGTTGGCGAGCGTGAGGGCGTCGTCGAGGTCGCGCACGGTGAGGATGGGCGCGAGCGGGCCAAAACTCTCGGCGACAACCATCCGGCAGTCGCGCGGCACCTCGGCGATGACGGTGGGCTGGAGCAGGGCACCGCGCCGTTCACCGCCGATCAACACCTTGGCACCGGCGGCCACGGCCTCCTGCACGACGGTTTCGAGGTAAACGGCGGAGGATTCGTCGATGACGGTGCCGACTCTGGTGGCCTCGTCGAGCGGGTTGCCGCAGACGTATTCACGGGTCTTCTCGACGAGGCGGCGGGTGAACTCGGGCGCGATGCCGTCCTGCACGAGGAGGCGCTTCACGGCGGTGCAGCGCTGGCCGGAGTTTCGGTAGCTGCCCTCGGCGGCGAGCGTGACGGCGAGGTCGAGGTCGGCGTCGTCGAGGACGATGAGCGGGTCGTTGCCGCCGAGTTCGAGCACAAGCTTCTTGTAGCCGGCAGTGGCGGCGATGCGTTTGCCCACGGGCACGCTGCCGGTGAAGGCGACGACGTCCACGTCGGGATGTTTCACGAGCACCTCGGCCACGTCGGCCGTGGGCCCGAGCAGCACGCTGAGCATCGGGCCGGGCAGACCGGCGGCGTAGAGCAGTTCGGCGAACTTGAGGGCGACGAGCGGGGTTTTCTCGGACGGCTTGAGGATGATCGGAGTGCCGGCGGCGATCGCGGGGCCGAGCTTGTGGGCGACCTGGTTCAGCGGGTGGTTGAACGGCGTGATGGCGACGGCGCAGCGGAGCGGTTCGCGCGTGGTGAAGATCTTGCGCGGCTTGCCCTGGGCGGAAACGTCGCAGGAGAAGATCTGGCCGTCGTCGCGGAGCGTCTCCATCGCGGCGAAGCGGAGCACGTCAATGGTGCGGCCGACCTCGTAGCGGCCTTCGCGGAGGGCGAGACCGGCTTCGCTGGAGATGGTGCGCGCGAATTCCTCGCGGCGGGACTCAAGGGCGGCGCGGGTTTTTTCGAGGATCTCGGCGCGTTGGTAACGGCTGGGGGTGTCGCGAAAGGCGATGGCGGCGGCGATGGCGGCCTCGGTGTCGGCTCGGGAAGCGAGCGTCACGATGCCGGCGACGGAACCGTCAAAGGGATTGCGAATGGTCAGCGTGCTGGCGGACCGGATGGGCTGACCGGCGAGGAAGCAGGCAAGCGGCGTTGGTTCCATCGCGGGAGAATGCGGAGCGGCGGCCCAACCGCATTCCCTTGTTCCGGGGACGGATCCTCAGAAGGTTTCGCGCCGAACCGTGATGGCCGAGGGGAGGATTTCGCACAAAGCCTCGGATTGCGTGCCCACAGGAGCACGGGTTGCAGGGCTCAGTTCGGCGAAATTTCGGACTTGTCGAGGGCGGCGTTGCTGACGGGGCCGTCCCAACGCTTGGCGGTGTTGGGGATGACGGTGCCGCTGAAGACGCCATACCACTGGCCCCAGATCAACTGGCTGGGCTTGTTCCCGGCCGAGTGTCCGTCCACATAGACGATGTTCACGCGGGAGTTGTGTTTCCGCATCTGCGACTGGAAGCGGAAGTTCTGGTTGCCCTTGGGTGTCATCTGCTGCGGGAAGGACCCGCCGGCCCAATAGTCGTCCAGCCAGGCCGCGTCGGCCTTTTCGTTGCCGATGCCACCGCCGATCTGTTTGGGGTCATCCGTGCCGTTCACTTCGGTGACCGCCACCATTTCCGTGGGCCGGACGAAGGAGGATTCCTTGACCGACCTGCCGCCGCCCCCTCCAAACACCCCAAGATAATTGAACCCGTAGGACAGGAAGCCGGTGATCGACGGGTCAAAGCTGCCCGGCTCGGTTTTGTAAGTGAGGCCGCGCTGCTTTTTGGGGCAGACCCAGACCTTGGGTGCGCCCGTGTAGTTGGACAGCGTGCTGGCCGGGGTGCGCAGCCATTCGCCGCCACAGGTCTTGCCCCGGGAATTCCTGTAGGGGCCGACCGCCCACCACTGGTTCGGGAAGACGCCCCGGTTGTCGTCCGCATACATCTGGATCGCGAGGCCGATCTGCTTGGTGTTGCTGAGGCACGCCGTCGCCTGGCCCTTATCCTTCGCCTTGGCCAAGGCTGGCAGCAGCATTCCGGCGAGAATCGCGATGATTGCGATGACGACGAGCAGTTCGATCAGGGTGAATCCGTGGCGCGGCGCGGTCTGACCAAAAGCAGGAGCAGGGGAGCGCATGCCATGGGGATAGGGATTCGGCCGGTCAAAGCGAGCCGGATTTTGCGCGTCGCGCGACTAAGCCGGAACGATGCAGTCGGAGCGCGGACGGCCACGTCCGCGAGGAGCGATTCCAATTCCCAATGGCTTCCAAGTCGCGGGCTTCGACGGCGCACTGAATGGTTCGTCAAACCTCCGGTTTGTGCGGGGCCCTGAATGTCGAGATCGACTCGCGGACGTGGCCGCCCGCGCCCCTTCCAACTGAATCGTTCCGGCTAAGGGGCTGCGGCCGGAGCGGGCAGGGGACTGGCCATCAGCTTCCACCACGCGATCAGCGCGGTGATCAGGGCGAGTGACCCGCACGTGACGTAGAGGGCGGCCGGATGCAGCTCGTAAAGCGAGCCGGCAAAGATCGGACCTGCGATCCGCGCCAGGCTGCCCGCGCTCTGGGCGGTGCCGATGGTGACGCCCTGTTCGTCCGCGGAGGTGAGGTTGGACAGCAGTCCAAAGACCGGCGGACGGGTGAGGCTGGACCCGATGGACAGCACCGCGAGCACGAGCAGCAGCAGGCCCCAGGAGCGCACAAACGGCATCGGCAGCAGGCTCGCCCCGAGCAGGAGCAGGCTGACCGTGATCACCTTCGGCTCGCCCATCCGCTTGACGATCCTGCCCAGCGGACCGCCCTGCACAAAGGCACCGATGATGCCGCAGAACGCGTAGAGGTAAACCACCTTGGAATCGAACGCATGCACGCCGCCCTTGAGGTTCTCGAAGACGAGGTTGAAGTTGTGGCTGACCAGCAGTCCGAGCGTGGTTTCGAAGCACGCGAAACAGAAGGTCGCGAGGAAGAAGATCGCCACCAACACCCCGATGCCTGGACGCCGCAGCGTGTGGGCGAGTTGCTGCAGACGCGGACGTGGTTCAATCGGCTTGCTGTCGGCCGGGCGGCTCTCCGGCAGGCGCAGCCATGCGAAGAGGAAATTGAATGCACACAGACCTGAGGCGAGCCAGCCCGGGGCCGACACATTTCCGGACTTCAGTGCCAGCCCGCCAAGGGCGGGACCGAAAATGAAACCGAGCCCGAATGCCATCCCGATCAGGCCCATCCGTTTGGAACGCTGGTCCGGCGGCGTGATGTCGGCGATGTAGGCCTGTGCCACCGTGATGTTCGCCCCGCAGATGCCCGCAAAGGTCCGCGCGGCGAAGAGCAGGATCAGGGCGGTCATGCCTGTCTGGCCCGAGCCGATCGCAAAGATGGCGTAAGAGACTGCGGCGCCGGCCGTGCTCAGCAGCAGGATCGGCCGTCGGCCCACGCGGTCGGAGATCCGGCCCCACACCGGGGCGAAGAGGAACTGCATCGCCGAATAGCTGGCCATGAGGCAGCCGATGACCACGCCGCTGGCCTCCAGGCTGCGCGCGAAGATCGGGAGCAGTGGCAGCACGATCCCGAACCCGACCAGATCGAGGAACACGGTCAGGAAGATCACCATCAGGGAAGGCTTGCGGTTCATGCGTCCGGGGAAGGCTGGCGGCGGGCGGTGCCGGCGGCAATGGCGGTGTGTCGGGTTTTCTCCGGGGCGAAGCTTGACCGAAACCGGCGCGGCCCCAAGCGTCCCGACCGCGCCGGCTGCGGCGCACCATGAGCCGGCTCCGCCACCGCGAACTGCTGCTGTCACTGAAATACTCGACCATCGAGGCGTGTTTCAGCGTGCCCATGCTCAACCTCACGCTGCCGAGCTTTCCCTTTGTGATCGCGTTCGCGGCGGTCGCTCTGGGGTGGGGACCCGCGGGGGTCGGCTTTATGGCCGCGCTGCCGCACCTGTGCAATCTGGTGCAACCCTTGCTGGTCACCTCGTTGCGGGGGCGGCTGCCGCTTTACCGGATCATCCTGCTGACCTTCATCTTCAACGCCCTCCCGTGGGGCTTTGTGTCGCTGCTCCCGTTCCTGTCTGTGCCCGCCCGCGATCCGGTCTTCATGCTCGTGCTGACCGTCGCCACATTGGCGAACTGTCTGGGCTCGGTGACGTGGGCCGCCGCGATTTCCGAGGTGGTTCCCCCGCGTGTCAGTGCCCGTTTCTTTGGGCAGCGAAACCTGATCTTCGGCTTCTGGACCTTGGTGGTCGTGATCGTGGTCAGCAAACTCGCCGACCGGGCCCAGAACACTCTGACGGCCTTTGGGCTGATCTTCGCAGCGGCCGGTCTCGCCCGGATGGTGGGTCTGTTCTTCTTCACGCGGATGAAGTTTCCGGAAACCGTGATGCGGCGCGCCGCGACACCGCCGAACTGGGCCGAAATCCTTCTGCCGTTCCGCAGCCTGAACTATCTCAAACTGGTCGCCTTCATCGGCGTGTGGGGACTTCTGCTGAACCTTGGTCAGCCGTTCTATCCGGTGTTCCTCGTGCAGGGACTGCACCGGTCGGTCGGCGACGTCGGGCTGCTGACCGCCCTTGCCGGCGTGGGCGGACTGCTGACGCTGAAGGGCTGGGGCTGGCTCTGCGAGCGCTTCGGCAGCAAGCCGGTGCTCTATGTCTGTTCCCTCACGTGGGCGCTGACCGGCCTCGCTTCGTGGACCTTCGCCGGCGAACGCTTCTTCTGGCATCTCGCCCTGACCTATCTCGTGGTCGGCGGCGTGACGGCCGGATTTCAGCTATGCCAGTTCAACCTCATGCTCAAGCTCGCCCCGGCCAACAAGGCGCCCTACGTCGCGGTGTTCCTCGCCCTGAGCAGCGCGCTGACCGCGCTCGGGCCGCTGCTGGGCGGGTTCGTGCTCCGGTTGCTGCCGGATGAACTGGGCACATTCCTCGGCCAGACGATCCGCGACTACCACGTGCTGATTCTTGGCTCCATGGTCGGCTGCCTGTTGAGCACCCATCTGCTGGACTTCGTCCGCGAGGAGGAGGCGCATCCACCCGAGGCCGTGTGGCGCACCCTGCGTCGAATGCAGCCGTTCAACCCGATGCTTACCCTCGGCAGCGCCGCACAGATGGTGCTGACACCAGGCGGACTGCTGGGACTGACCCAGCGGTCCCTCCGGCTGATGCGGCAGCAGGTGAAAGTGCTCGGCGAAGTCGGTGGCGAACTGGTCGAGGGAACCACCGATGTGATCCGCTCCAAGCTGCCCGGCGACGACAAGCAGCCGGTGCAGCACGAGCGTTGAGCAGGAAGCCGGTGGTGCTCCCACCCGGAATTGAACTGGGATCAACGGTTTAGGAAACCGCCGCTCTATCCATTTGAGCTATAGGAGCGAACCGGACGCCCCTGAAGAAAGCGGTTCGGGTCGCCGCCGGCAAGTTTCGGATTCGGCGGATCCACCCGCCAGGCTGTGGTTCCCGGTCGCGGCGGTCCACTGATCGCCTAATCGTCGGGAGAGTCGGCGCCCGCCGTCGCGTTCCGCCGGGTTCCCCCTTGCCAAGCGGGGTAAGACGGGTAAGACATCGCTTTGTGAGCACGGCGACACTTTCCACCAAGGGCCAATTGGTCATCCCCAGCCGCTTCCGGCTGGCCCTGCATCTCCAACCCGGGGACAAGGTGGCCCTCGCCCTCGAAGGCGACCGATTGGTGATTGAGCGGGCCAAATCCGACAAGGCCCGGCTGGTGAAGGGCAAGGACGGCCGCAAGGTGCTCGTCGCCCCGGCCGATTCCCCGCCGATGACCGCGGAGTCCGTCAAAGCTCTCCTTGCCGATTTCCCGTGAGCCACCTTTTGGACGTCAATTTCCTGCTGGCCTGTGCGTGGAAGTCCCACGCCGCCCACGCCCAAGCGTCCGCTTGGCTGGCGAGGCAAAAGACCTTTGCCACCTGTCCCATTTCGCAGCTGGGTTTTCTGCGGGTAAGCCTGAGTCCCGGCTACCGGGCCAGCTACGCCGACGCCCTTGCGGCCTTGGAAGACATCACCGGCCGCGCCGGCGCGGAATTCCTCGCCGATGATGCTTCCCCCGCCAAGGTGCCCGCAGTGACCAGCCATGCCGACGTCACCGACGCCTACCTCGTGACCCTCGCCAAGGCCCACAAGCTCAAGCTGGCCACCCTCGACGAAGTGCTTTGCGGAAAATCGTGGGCCAAGGGCGTCGCGGAAAACCCGCTTTAACCCCATCGGGGGGAAGCGCCCGGGGCCTCACAACTCCTCAAAGCTTACGGTGCGGCAGGCTTGGTCGAGTTGATGGACCACGCGGGCTTTCTCCGGGTCGTTACTTCGAATCGAGCCAGCCCTATCTCATGGCGCTGGTGAGGTTTGCAACGCTTCCGCTTGGCAGGCGGGCCTTCGGCAGGTTTCCTTGGCCAATAGCCACATGGTTAGACCGAATCCACCGCCACCACCCGCCGCCTCGCCATCATGAACCTCGCCCACCTCGGCTTCGAGATGGATTCCTGGGTGTTCAGCATTCGGAATTCGGCATTCGTCATTTCATACGCCTGGGTGCAGCACTTCATCCATCACCTCGCCCCGCAGGGCATGGCCGGCTTCGTCCTCGCCAATCGCAGCATGTCTTCCAACCAGTCCGGCGAAGGTGACATCCGCCGCGCCCTCATCGAGGCCGACCTCGTGGACTGCATGGTCGCGCTCCCCGGCCAGCTCTTCTACAGCACGCAGATCCCCGTCTGCCTCGGGTTCCTCGCGAAAAACAAAGCCGCCGACGCCAAACGCGGCTTCCGCGACCGCCGCCAGAACACTTTCTTCCTCCACCCACAAGAACGGCAGTGCAAACCGACGTGCGCCGTCCAATTTCTGAACAACTGACACGCCATGCCATCACTCGATTTCAAAGGAAAGAGCTTCATCTACACCCACCATCTCGGCGTGCCCTATCGCGAGTTGCTCGTGGTGCCGGAGAAAAGCTGCCCGGCGGAGGGCCGTCAGCCCGACCTCGACGACAACCTCATCCTCCACGGCGACAATCTCGAAGCCCTCAAGGCGCTCCTCCCGCGCTACGCCGGGCGGGTGGACTGCATCTACATCGACCCGCCCTACAACACCGGCACCGAGGGCTGGTGCTACAACGACGCCGTCAACGCCCCGCTCATGCGGGAATGGCTCAAAAAGGAAGGCAACCCCGTCGAGCGCGACGACCTGCAGCGCCACGACAAATGGCTCTGTATGATGTGGCCCCGCCTCCAACTCCTCAAGGACCTCCTTGCCGAGGACGGCGCTATTTTCGTCTCGATTGACGACAACGAAGTCCATCGGCTGCGAGCGGTGATGGACGAGATTTTCGGGGAACAAAATTTCCTCGCTAACTTCGTTTGGCAATCGAAGGACACGCCTGGCAATAACAGCGTTGGAATTGCTGAGACGCACAATCACATCGTCTTTTACCGCAAGTCGGAATTGTGCAGCATCACCATGCTTGAGAGGAACGAGGAACAACTTGCGAATTATAGTAATCCGGACGGGGACAAGCGCGGCGATTGGCTGCCCACTCCGCTGACTCGTGCGGAATTCAGAGAGCGCGACTACTATGCTATTCCCAACAAGGCGGGTAAGAAAGTATGGCCGCCCAAAGGAAGTAGCTGGCGTAGGCCTCCTGCCAAAATGAAATGGCTACAAGAAGACGACCGCATTTGGTGGGGAAAGGACGGCGACGCAGAATTCCCAATGGAGAAGAAGTTTCTCACTGAGGTTAAGGCGGGCGTGGTCAATCAGACGTGGTGGCCCTACGAGTTCGGTGGGAGCACTCGCAATGCGAGTGCAGAGTTAAAGGCGATTTTTGGCGGGGAAAAATCGTTCGATACTCCGAAGCCAGTCCAGCTCATCACTCGTATCTTGGAGCTTGCGGCGAGCGAGAATGCAATAGTGCTCGATTCCTACGCCGGCAGCGGCACCACCGCGCAGGCCGTGCTCGCGCTCAACAAGAAGGATGGTGGAAGTCGCCGATTCATTCTGGTTCAATTGCCTGAGCAGCTCGCACCCGATCACCCTGCGAGAAAGGAAGGTTTTGCTGAAGTTGCCGACCTCACCGCCGAGCGTGTGCGGCGCGTCATCCGCGGCTACGACTTCACCGGCACGCAGGAGACCGAGTTGCACCCGCCGGAGAAGGTGACATGGACCACGTTCTCCAAGGACAAGAACCGAAACGAAATCCTCGAACGCATCGAAGGCATCGAGAACCTCGAACGCGGGAACTACGACAAGATTGAAAAGAAGATCACCGACGGCGTGCTGACCATCGTCGGCCAGAAGCAGGTGAAGGAAAAGATGCCCGGCCTCGGTGGCAGCTTCACCTATCTGGAACTCGGCGAGGCAATGGACCTGGAGCGACTGCTAGCAGAGACGCCAGGCACTCTGCCCAGCTTCCCCGCGCTGGCGCGGTATCTATTCTTCACCGCCACCGGCCACACGCTGCCCGCCACCGAACCCGCGAAACCCGCCGCGAAGGCGAAAGGCAAAGCCAAGGCCCCGCCCGCGCCGGAAATCGCACCGACGGACGCCCCGGTCCTGATTGGCGAGACGGCGGTCTGGCGCATCTATCTTCACTACCGCCCCGATGAAGCGTGGCTGCGCAGTCCCGCCGCCGCCTTCACCCGCACGCACGCCGAGACCACCGCCGCCGAGAGCAAAGACACGGGCAAGCAGGCGCTCGTCTTCGCCGCCGCGAAGTTCATCAACCACCGCTCGCTGCGCGAGCTGAAGGTGGACTTCGCCCAACTGCCCTACGCCCTCCACCGCGTCCAAACCGAATGAAACGCCTCGAATACCAGGAAGAGACTGTCGAGCGGTTCACGAGTTATCTCGAAACGCTTGTGGCGAGGCGCGACGCGGCGGAGAAATTCGCCGAGCTCGCTCGGCAGAACCAGATGGAGCCGCCGAACGTGGATTGGTGCGGCCAGACGTGGGATGCGCTCAAGGCTTCCGGCGTGCTGCCCAAGGCCAAGGACGCGCAGGGCAATCTCTTCGTCCCGCCGTGGCTGCACCGGCAGGATGGCATCGGTCGGCCCGTGCCGAATGTCTGCCTCAAGCTTCCCACCGGCGCGGGCAAGACGTATCTCGCCACGCGTGGCATCGAACAACTGCAACGGCTCTACTACCGCCGCGCCCACGGGCTAGTGCTGTGGATTGTGCCGAGCGACGCCATTTACACGCAGACGTGGAAGAACCTCGCCAACCGCGAACATCCCTACCGGATGACGCTGGAACGCGCCAGTGGTGGGCGCGTGAAGCTGCTACGACGCGGCGACTCCTTCACCAAATCGGACGTGGAGAATTACCTCTGCGTCTTCGTGATGATGATGGCGGCGGCAGCGCGGCAGGATACGGACGTGCTGAAGATGTTTCAGGACACCGGGCGCTATCCCGGCTTCTTCCCGCCGGAGGATGATTTCGAAGCGCAAAAGGAACTCCTCAAGCTGGTGCCCAATCTCGGCACGCTCGACCTCGCGGAAGGCGCATGGGGCGGTGGGCCGACGGTGAAGCAAAGCCTTGGCAACGTGCTTTGCCTCGCGCGACCTACGGTGATTCTCGACGAAGGGCACACGGCTTTTTCGCCCATCCGCCGCGCGACGCTGGCGAAGTTCAATCCGAGCTTCATTCTCGAACTCTCGGCCACGCCAAACCGCGCACGGGAACAGCAAAGCAACGTGCTACACAGCGTCACCGGCATGGCATTGAAAAAGGAGGAGATGGTGAAGCTCCCGCTGAACCTGCATAACGCCGGGCAGGGCGACTGGAAGGACACGCTCATCGCGGCGCCCGGCGAACTGCAAAAGCTGCAAGCGATGGCCGACCGCGAGCGGGATGAAACCCATCGCTACGTGCGGCCCATCCTGCTCGTCCGCGTGGAGCGCACCGGCAAAGACCAGGTGGAGGCAGGCAAGGTTCACGCGAACGACGTGCGGAAGTTCCTGCATGAACACCTCGGCGCGAAAGAGGGCGAAGTGGCGGAGAAGAGCAGCGCGGAGGATGAATTGTCCGTGCATGACCTGATGGCAGACACCTGCCCCGTGCGGTTCATCCTCACAAAGGCGGCGTTGCAGGAAGGCTGGGATTGCCCCTTTGCCTATGTGCTGGCGGTGCTTGACGAGACGACCGCAGGCACGGCGCTAACGCAGATGATTGGCCGCATCCTCCGACAGCCGGGCGCGGAATACTTTCCCGAAAGCCGCGCGGCGCTGAATCAGAGTCATATCTTCGTCCACCGCCAGAACGTGGCGGAGGCGGTCGCCAAAGTGCGCGAAGGACTCTCCAGCGAAGGAATGGGCGACCTTGGCGAACTGGTGCGCGCGGCAGGCACGACCTCGGCGGGCGGCAATGTAGTGGCGGTGGAAGTGGAGCGGCGAGCGGCGTTTCGGCGGCGCATCTTCCTCCCGCGCATCCTCGCCCGCGAAGGCGATGATTGGCGGCTATTCGACTACGAGAGCGACCTTTTCCCGCATGTGGATTGGGAAGCGCTGAAGTGGTCGAAGGCAGCGGAGTTTTCGCCCGATGATGCCTCGTCGCTGGCCCACACGCGCGTCGCCGTGGACGTGGACCAACTCGGCCCGGACCCGAAGAACCCGCTCGGCGTTGCGGAATCCGGTGGCAAGCCCGACCTCGATTTCCCCGCGCTGGCGCGTCTGCTCGCCGATGTGATTCCGAACCCGTGGCAGGCCGCACGCATCCTGCGCGGTGCCTTGGCTGCCTTGCGTGCGCGGGACTTCACCGAAGACCAGTTGCTCGCCAGCCGCTACCGGCTCATCGAGAAGATGCGTGCCGACCTGCTGGCCGACATCCATGTGCAGACCGAGAGGATTTTCTGCGACCTGCTCGCGGATGGCGGGCTGTCCTTCCGGCTCGAAGGCAAGGGGCTGAACTGGGAGCTAGTGCAGAAGCTGGCCTTCGAGGTTACCCAGCCGCCTGACTTTCCCATCGCGCACAAAGCGAATGGGCAGCCGGTGGAGAAATCATTGTTCGAGCAAATCTGGAGCAAGCATTTCAACAGCCTCGAAAAGGATGTGGCGCTCTACATCGACGACGTGAAAGCCGTGCGCTGGTGGCATCGCATCGCCGTGCAAGCCGACTGGTATCTCGATGGGTGGAAGAAGAAGAAGGTCTTCCCAGATTTCCTCGTCGCGCTGGAAGAAACCAAGGGCAAGCCGCCCAAACTTGTCGTCGTGGAGACGAAGGGCTTGCACCTCAAAAACGAGGACACCGAATACAAGCGGAAGCTCTTTGAGACGCTGGAACGGCACAGCGACGGCGGCGTGCCCGTGGGCGAGTTTCTTTTGGGCGACGCACCCGGCCCGATGCGCTTCCGACTCGTGCTGGAAGGCGATTGGAAGTCGCAGGTGGATGCGGCGTTGTTGGCTGAGGAAGTTTGAGCCAGCAACCTGCGCGATGCCTTGCCGAATGCGTCGTTCATCGGCTTCACCG
>Ga0169931_10002971_pt1 | contig 27265 bp, 20 predicted proteins | sample Kivu_15m_20L_FD_129675 | JGI IMG/M metagenome (GOLD analysis project Ga0169931, IMG submission 129675) | Freshwater microbial communities from Lake Kivu, Western Province, Rwanda to study Microbial Dark Matter (Phase II) - Kivu_15m_20L... | ecosystem: Environmental > Aquatic > Freshwater > Lake...
ACGAGAAGCCTAAAGATGGCAACTTTTTCAGGCAATAGATGGCGAATCTCCACCGCCCGAAAAGGTGTAGATGTTGGATCTATATCAATTTGTAAGAGCGGAAGCGGTTCTAAGGAGTCACTTCATGTCTTTTATGGTGAGACAACGCGACAGGATCTAATTCATTCGAACCTTAAATCGGGAAAGTGGAGCCATGAAACCATCGATGGCAATGGTGATGACATTCAAGATTATCGCGAGGAACTAAGACGGAAGACCGCCTCAGATGTCAGTGTTTCGAATGCATGTGCTGTAACACCCCAGGCCCTTCAGGTCTTCTATAGAGATGAATCTCAAGGAATTCTTCTTGGAGCAGCAAAGACTTCTAATGGTTGGATTTATGAAATCGTTGATGGTGACAGAGATTCTGAAGGTAGAACTACTGGTGATGTTGCTTTCCACCTCTCAGCAACGACAGAGAAGAACAACGTTTATCTTCTCTACGATTCGGTTCTTACAATTAATTCAAATCGAGATGCTACTTCCGGTGAAGTTAGATTAGCTACGCGCCGAACTGTCTTTCCAGAGGATTGGCGGTATCAAACTCTCGATGGCCCAGATAATGGAAATGCGGTAGCGGGATACGCAACATCTATTTTCAATAATCGAGGGAGAGTAACGGCGGTCTGGTTGGTCTCGAGAGGAGATTCCTTGCCTGATCCATCGTTTATCTCTTACGCAGAAGTTAGTGAAACGAATATCCCGTACAGCATCGATACATCAGGATTAGGAATTCCATCAGCGCCACTATCAGCCCAAAATGGTCGCTTATTGTTCGGGTGCTCGAGAAGGATTTGTAAGTATGACTTCAAGACCAAGAGAGTTGGCCTCGCCAGTGGCTCGTTAGAAGTGGGAAAGTCGGGTTCTATGCTGGTTGTTAAATCCAGAGTTTACGTGTTAACAACTATAAAGCAGAGAATAGTCTTGATAGATTTCTAAGACTTTTAATGCTGAAACTCTTTGTTATCGAGTAAGTCTAACCAAGAATTAGCAAGCATCTGGGGTAAGTGATTGAGGTCGTTCAAAAGTTTTCTACTTGCCACATCACTTACTGTAGAGGAAAACGCTCTCAAGATTACTTCCTCACTATTAGAGTTGTTTTCTTCAATATAATAAAGACCCTTGTCTTTGAAGTCATCCTCTAACTCATGCAAACCCGATGTTCGCAAAGCTACAACAGGAACACCATGAATTAGAGCCTCTCTGACTGCTCTTCCATACGACTCAGAGGGAGCCAGCGACAAAAGACACCCTATGCTTGGCCATAATTGGAAAAGTTGATCCTGTGAAATGTTTCCAAAAAAAGAAACCTTGTCTGCGAACTTAGTTTTGGATAATTTTGACTTCAACCACTTTTGCTGCGAACCAGTACCGATAATCCAAACTTGTAAATCTATGAAACTTTGATTAAGGAGATTAATTATCTTAAGAAGTCTCATTAATCCCCTATCGCGCTCGATTCTGCCAATAAAAGCCACAACTTGCTGATTGCCCTTTCTTTGATTATCTTCCAACTTAGGTTCAACGAATATCGGAACTGGGATTACTACTGCGTTTTGAAGTTTCTTACCTATACTATTTTCTATGTTCTTGAGTTGTTTAGCTGAAACACATCTGATTTGAGTTGCCCCTTTTAGAGTAGGGCGTAGAGCAACAAACCTAATCAGGTTCTTGAAGTTGAGAAATATCCATCTTCTCGCACCTACGTCAGCATGGATTTGAACTTGAATTGGAAATCGTTTTTTAGAAAGCTTTTGTATTAATCTAGTTAGTAGAAAACTTTCCCAAGGGTCTCCACACACCAGTAGTGAATTGCTGTCACAATTTCTGAGGTACTGAATGCTAAACAATAGAAATGACAGGATATTCTTGTTGCAATGAATAGTTAAACTACTACTGTTAATGGATTCACTCTCTCTGCACTTGGAAATTATCACCAGTTCTGCGGCTTGATCTAAAGACTTGAGTACGGTTGCGTATCTTTCATGTCTCTTTAGCACATCAAATCCGCCATTAGTTACGACGCCCTTCGCATCCATTATCAATACTTTAGGCATTTTTGAGAAGTAGCTCCATCATCTTTTTCAATTGTCTTTCTTCAGTAAAAGAACCTAGGACTATAACTCTACTTCTAGAACCCAATTCCCTTTGCATGCTGTTCGATTCAAGGAGTGTTCGAATATTTTGAATTGCTCCTTGAAAATCCGATTTGTTGTAGTAAATTGCGGCTCCTGGATCACTTATAAATGCCTCTTGATTTGCGGCAATGCTAGAGACAACACATGGTAGACCAAATGACATGGCCTGCAGTAATGAAAACGATAATCCCTCATAATCGCTTAATTGACAAAATACCTTTGATTGCTGCATCAATTCCGCCACTCTTTGTGGAGTTTGTTTCCCGAAGAATTCAATTTTATGATTTGTAGTAGCTAATTTGCGAAGTTTCTCCTCGCTTGGACCCTCCCCAACTATTGCTAGGCTGCAGTTCAACAGTTTGGCCAGATCAATTACATGATCGATGTTCTTCCAAGGGACTAACCTTGAAACCGTAACGAGGTCATACGGCTTATCTAGCAGGCGGTCAATAACTGGTATCTGAACCCCGTTCTGAATAACCTCGATTTCAAGTTGAGAATCTAGGTTTTTCAACGACTTAGCTAAATCCCATCCTGGGGAGGTTAATTGATCAAATTGCCTTAGGGACCAACGAAACAAATGTTCTTCAATAATCGCAAATAGGCGATAAATCATCCCGCTTAGAGGTTTTTGGGAGATTCCTATCTTCAGTTCTCTGTTTTTTGAGCGCTCCCAAATGGGATTTCCCACAACTTTGACTACACTTCGATTCTTACATTTGAACTTCATGCTTCTCAATGCAATGGCCGTTTCGTAGTACAGACCATTGCAAAATACAAAATCAGCAGAAGTCAGCTCGTGTCGAAGGCGTTCTAAAGTTTTGTACAACCTCTTGAATCGATTCTTTTCCCTAAAAATAGGAATCACCTCGAAGGCAAACTCTCCCTTTATACTCTCTGCGCTGTTGCCAAGGGTGACTACTTTCACACTAAAACCATTATTAACCAAGAATTGGGCAAATTTCGGAACATATGTTGCGGGACCGCCGATGTCTGGCGGAAAGATACCAGTAACGACAAGTATTCTCTTCAAATCGTGCTCTGAATCCACTCTTTAACATTGGATGAGATCTCTGGCCTAATCATCCATTCATAAAAACGCTCTAAACCTGTTTCTAGTGGTGTGAAGTCTCTTGGTCCTAATAATTGAGTTAGATAACTATTATCAGCCATCGTTGCAATCGAATCGCTTGCGCTGGGATAAGTTTGGCTTAAATTGAAATTGCTACCAGAAATATCCTTAACCTTTTCTATTAAATAATTCATGGATAGTGGTCGCTTACCACCAATATTCACCAAGTCATTCCTTGTAATGTTCGTCAACTTTAGTTCCTCAAACAAATCTAAAGTGGTGGAAACTACGTCATCAATATAAGTAAAATCCCTTTGTACAGATCCATCTCCAAAAAGAGTGAATTCATACTGACTCAGTGCAGCCGCCATTAGTCGAAAATACGCCATGTCTGGCCGACCCCAGGGACCATAGACGGTAAAGAAACGGACACCTCGTATTGAAGTTTGACCGTCCCTTCCTAAAATCGCTGCTTCTAGCTCGTTATTCAATTTTGTTGCGCCGTAAAAACTCTTTGGGTGGATAAGTAGTGATTTTTCCGAGTAAGGTAAAGGTGAAATGTCCCCATATACGCTCGAAGACGATGCATAAATGAAACGATTTATATTTTTTTCCAAGCTCTTTTGGAGCACGTTATGAAATCCGATGATATTGCTATCAATGTATCTACTGACTTGAGCTAAGGGAAGTCTCACTCCGGCCTGCGCTGCCAAATGTATTACGCCATCAAAATCACTTGAATCGAATAGGCGACTCACTTCTGAAAATGAAGCTATATCTAATAATTGGAAGGTGAATAGTCTGTTTTCGTGGAGTTCAGCTAATCTAAGTTCTTTAAGTTTGGGGCTGTAGTAATCGCTCATGGAATCGACGCCAACGACTCTATAGCCACGATTTATTAACTCTTTTGAGATGAAACTCCCAACAAACCCAGCACAACCAGTTACCAATATTGGTGATGTCATTTACAGCCCCATTAATTCAGCTTGGCGTTCAAACTCCGGAACCAACTTCTTGAGTTGTTCAAATGTTCCTGAGTTAATAATTCTTCCTTCACTTATGTATACGACCAAGTCGCACTCCCGGACCGTAGATAGTCTGTGCGCAATCATGATAATTGTGACATCCCCCTTCATACCTTGTATCGCTTCTCCAATATTTAACTCTAATTCTCCATCAAGGGCGCTAGTCGCTTCATCCAGTACTAGCAATTTTGGCCTTGTAACCATTGCTCTCGCTATTCCAAGTCTTTGCCGCTGTCCGCCACTGAGCCTGGTCCCTCGATCTCCAACTGGGGCATTTAGCCCATCCGGCAAGGACTTCACATATTCATCCAAATGGGCAATCCTCAGGGCTTCCCATACATATTGATCCGGTATCGAATTCTCGTCAAACCCCAAAACAACATTCTTACGAATTGACCCGTTTACAACAACGACTTCTTGGGGAATATATGCAATTGCGCCCGGAAAACGCTTAATTGCCTCTTTCGGGGTAACGCCCGAAATCAATACGGCCCCTTTATCGGGCTCTAAGACGCCCAAAAACAAATCGACCAGCGTTGATTTTCCCGCTCCTGATGGTCCGACTAGTCCAACGAATGAGCCGTTAGGAATAGCTAAATCAATTTCTGTAATAACCTCTGTAAATTGCCCAGGATACTTAAAACTGACATCTTTCACTTCTACTGTGGGCCTAAACCCGTCATAGATGAAGTCCGGTTCGATCCACTCTTCTATAGTGTCTTTTCCCCACCCTAGATCTCGCAAAAGATCCAAGGTCGGTTGCGCCGACGCAATTGAAGATTTCATCATGATAGTGTTCTGTTGAAGTCGGAGAACGGCTGGTGCAATTCTTGTAGTAGCCGCCAAAAAAACAGCTAAAGTTGCGACCGCTCTGCTTGCGTCATTAACCCAAAACTGAAAAGCAGAAAAAAGTACAGCCGTAACCACAACAGAAATTTCAATCACATACTTACTTATGCTTGGCATGAAAGACATTTCTGCCTGTAGGTTTGCAATTTCGAACCTTTGATTGCCAATTTGACTAGCGTAAAAGCCTTTTCTGTTTCTAACTGATGCCTCTCTATAGGTTGTCAGTATTTCAAAAATTGCCTCCGAATTCTTAACGGTGCTGTCAGCGGTTCTTAAGCCCAATTCACGAGCTCTACGATGCATCAGTTTCCATAAAACATAGGCTATTGTTGAAAAACCTAATAATGTGCCAATTGCCATATAGCTATCTATCGCAAAAAGACCCACTATTAGTACGAGAAGTAGGGACAGGTCTGATACAAGCGTAACCAAAATTCCCAAGACACCAACAGTCATTAGATTAATCCCGTCCGTGACAGCGTAGAGACTGGACTGTAAAGATCTACTCTGAACCTTCAATAAAGGTTGATTAAGTAACTTCCTGACCATTCTTGCAGATACTGCAGCGCCCTTTCGACTCAGGAAAAACAAGATTCTTCTTGAAAAATAGATTGAAAAAATTGTTTTGCCTATTAGTAAAGCAGCGGCCGTGACTCCAATCACTGCTACTTGGAACTGAATTGTCTCACCACTTAAACCGACTATTTCCAAGAAAGAGGTGACTCTGTTTCCTGGCTGGCCTGAGCTCACTCCTGTAATGGCCAGAGCGCCTATCACTCCAATTAGTATTACACCAAGTAGATCTAAAAATCCCAAGCAAATTTGAAGAATAATTACGAGTATAACTTTGAGCTTGTCAGCACGATCAAGTACTTGTATAGCTTCAAAGAAAACACTTGATTTCCACTTATCGGAAAGGAATCTGCTCAAACCTGGAACTCCTTTAGAGTTTTCATTGCCTCGTTGATACGACTAATGTAAGTATAACCCTGTGCCCATCGATGACCCTCTTCGGCTTTTCTAAGCGCAACATCTTGATTTGAACTTATTTCAACAAGGGTCTGTTCTAAACTTATAGGGTTGTTTGGGTGATAGAAATATCCAATCTGTTCATCAACCAATTCCCGATGTGCGCGCGTTTCCGTAAGTATTAGGTTTAGTCCTACTGCGCAGTACTCAAGAGCCTTAATCGGGAATCGCTCACTGTTATAGAGACTATCTGGGTAAGGAATAATCCCACAATCGAATTGGGTTAATTTATCAGGAACATCTGAATGAGGAACCTGGTCGATATAACTAACACCTGTGTGAATTCTTGATCCGAAGCTCTTATTTAGGTCTTTCGCAGTTAGACCTATAATGGTCAATTCTGCCAAAGCGCTGGGAACGTTTTGCCAAATCTCGAGTAACTGTTCTATACCGTTACTCATATCCGAGCTCGTTGCTCTACCCAAGAAACAAACCTTAAGAGGCCTTGGGGCTGGTGTGACACTTCTTTTTCTAAGTTTACTCTCACCTCTGGCTAGGAAACTCGGGTTGACCCCCATTGGCGCAAGGAGAACCTTATCTTTCGGGAATTCAGCCGCTAGTTTCTTATGCATTGATTTTTGGATTGCCAATGTAAGAACTTGATGATGACTCATAATTAACTTTAGAACAAGTCTCTTAAGAGAGCCAGGAAAATGATGTAACTCAATAACATAAAAAAGTCCTTTACTTCTTAGCATTAACATCAACGCGGAGAACACATCGCGAGTCCATATCACTTCTGAATCACTTGCACGAATGAATCTAGTCGACCTGAGGGATACAAGAATTGATCTACAAGTAAAAAATAGGGGTCCCGTGAACCTAATTCTTGAAAAAACTGACTGAAAGAACTTACTTTGCTTGACAAATTCAATAGTTACTTCGTTGTCATATTGGTCCTTAATTGTGCTAGCGCTGCTACCCGAGAAGGATAAGATTTTTACGTTATTACCAATTTCTCGAAGCGCTCTCGCTGTCTCTCCGGTAGTGACACCATAAGCTTTATGCGTCGGATACTTACTTGTCATCAAGAAAAGTATGTTCATGATTGTCTAGATTCATTGAGCTTTAGTTGCTCCAGAGCACTCTTCGACTTCTTTTCCAGAAGATATATCAAACTTGTACAATATCGAAGCGAAAGGCATGTCGGTTGATTTTCAAAAACAGACACTTACAATGCACCACTCCCGCGAAACCAGTATCCAAGAATTACAAGAGACCAAAGTTGTCTTATCCGATTAAAGTCTCCTGAATACTGGTCACTCGTTCTTGCCTGAAGCTCTTGATGCCTAAAGAGGCCAGAATCATGAAGACTCTCAAAGGCTCTACCAATTAATTCGGGACTTGACCTTAGCCAATGACCTACTGGGCTGATGAATCCCGCTTTATCAATCCTAACTCCAGCCGCTAGCACTTCGGGGTATAAAGTTCTTAAAAATTCTTTATTAGGATTTCTAAACTTGGCTCCCATCATAAGTGTGTTAGCCTTTTTAATTACTCTGTCATCTTGAAATGGGCTTCTTGCCTCAACGGAAAAAGCCATTGATATTCTATCTAATTTTCTATTTGATTCATTGCTGAGCCAAACTGAACTGTCTCTTCTCATGATTGCTTCTATAGGACGCTGTTTATAGTTGTCTGGACCAAGAGTCACATCCGTTATGGCATTAAGTACATCTTTGCTGATTTGGCCTCGGCTTAACTTTAGTTTGGGATTTAGAATGAACTCTACTTCTCTTGGTTTAAAGTTCCAATGGAAGTTAGCCCATAATCCAGGATAGTTAGAATGCGCCAAGCGAAGAATTGCCTTCTCTGTTAGAGGTGCAGCATTGATTAATTTGCGAACGACATTATCTCCAAGTAATCGAAGTCCTGTTCCCAGTAATTTACTTTGATATCTGGGATACCCTCCAAATACTTCATCTGCCCCGTCACCTGTTAACACAAGTCTAATTCCATCCTCAGAAACTCTACGGTAAAGAGGAATCATGGATAGGCCCGTGGGATTTGAGTTGGGCTCTCCCATAAAGCTAACAAAATCCAAAATATTTTTCTCAATCTTGGCTTTTGTATCGCCAAAGTCGACTCCGACAAAATCTATTCCTAGATTCTCTGCGATTATTTGTGCAGACTTATAATCTTGGTTATATCTATCCTTATCAGAATCGCTCCAAAATATCGAATAAGCTACGACTTTTTTATCTGTTTTGGAGGCTATGCTGGCAACTATTGAAGAGTCTAATCCGCCAGATAAAGACACTGCGACCTTCTCGTGTCCATCTAGCCGATCCCATACCGCATTAGTCAGAGAAGTATCCAAGTCATCTTCTAGTCTTAAATGTGAATCACTATCTCCAAATATAGGGTGTTGCACAACGCTAAGATTGCGCTGCACTTCATAACAGTACCCCGGTTTGACTGCCGTGATTGCAGAATAAATAGAGCTTGGATCTAGGGTGTAGCCAAGAGTTAAGTACTCGAGGACTCCATTTGTACTAATTTCTTTTTCGCCTAACATCTCTTGAACGGCTCTAAGTGTTGAAGCCCAAATGAAGCAATTGTTTTTAAGCGCAAAATAAAGGGGTTTCTTTCCCAGAGAATCCCTGGCAAGCAATAGGGTTCCTTTATTGCTATCGAAAAAAGCAAAGGCGTACATGCCATTTAGTAACTGGACTCCTTGCCTTCCAAACAGCCTTAATACTTCTAGCAGCACCTCTGTGTCTGATTGGGTCTCAAACCTGACGCCACATTCATCTTCTAATTGCAAACGAATTTCTTTGTAGTTATATATTTCACCATTAAAAACGATCCAGTCTCCGTTTTTTGTAAAAGGCTGATTGCTTCTCGGATGAGGATCTGTCATTGCCAGTCGAGCAGCGCCCAGTTTTACAAAGTTTGTTGGATGAAAAACTTGATGTGAATCAGGACCTCTATCCAACATAGTAGTTAAGGATGCACTTAAGTCTATGCTGTCAACATTATCTCCAAATGCACCTAAAATTCCGCACATCGTCGCAGTCTATCAGTGGCTTTGATAATTCTTGGTTAGTGCTTTGTCGTATACTCTTCTAACGTTCATTTCTGATTGTGTTATTGTAAATTTCTGTAGCCTCGCTCTGCTCTTTTTGACTAGCGAGGAGCGTATCTCGCTCTTCAGAATTAGTGACATTTTCTCTGTCAATTCAGTTGCACTCTCTGGATTAAATAGAAGACCACCACGGTTACTAAGTACCTCAGGAATCGCGTCAACATCGGAGGCTATTATTGGCAAGCCTGCACGCATAGCCTCAAGTAACACAAGCCCAAATCCTTCAGTTTTACTAGCTAAAATGAACGCATCAAATTTCTGCATCCATTCGCTGGCGTTTAACTGCTTTCCGGCAAATAAAACAGCTTTGCTGACTCCAAGGCTCTTCGCCTTCTCCGATAACATCGAGCCTAAAGGCCCATAACCAACGATGATTAATGCTGTATTCGTATGTCTTGTGTGGAGCTTGGCAAAAGCTTCAATCAATAACTCAATATTCTTCTCTTCAACTAACCTTGAAACTGTACCAAAAATAAACTTTCCCCTGCCAACCGAATCAATAGCCTTCTCAATTTGCGATGTTGACCTTTGCCAAACCTGATGATCTTCGAGTTCGATTCCATAGTAAACAACTCCAATCTTTTCCAAATCAATTGCTTCACCTCTTTCAATCATCCCTTTAAGGATTGACTGAGAAATCACAATTACGCGAGCACTCTTCCATTGAACTATCCTCCAAAGAAGTTTTGAGACCCATTTGTTCCCTTTCGAAAAAAATGCCATTGCATCATGGCGCGTTACAATCAACTTGGAGTTACCTTCAAGAGCGAATGCCGTCAAAATTTGTGCACGAGGTAAATGGGAATGCACAACATCAAAATTTCTAGTTTTGATTATGTTGTTTAAGCCAAAAATCTGGGTTATTACATCTCTATTAGTTATTCTCTGAATCACTTCTATTCCTGCTTCTGCAAATTCAGGAGCAAGTTCAGATTCACCTTTTATTGGAATCACTACCACTGAGTTGCCACACTTTGTTTGTTGTTTGGCCAAGGATAAGAGCTGTTTCTCAGCCCCGCCAATATCTAGTGTCGTGATTACATGAAGAATTCTCATGTCTTTATAGTAATTGAGCGCCCATCTAGGATGTAAACTCCAAGAGTGACACGATCAAAGATGGCAATAATCACCGATTTGGATCCACTTTCCAACCCAGGGGCAAATCTAGTGGCGTTTGAGTTCGCCAAAGTTGCGGCTCAAGAGTTCCAAACTGAGTTTTGGACAAGCGGGCGTACCACAATCAGCGAGAACTATTACGACTATGATTTTCTCTCTTTCAAATACATTAACTTGACTGAACGTTTTATAAAGTTCCCATCTAGAGGCCTCAGGCACAAAACCATCCGAGAGATTTTCTCGATAAAACCTCTTCGCTGGATCTTCATTAGACTATTTATTTTTCGCCCCAATCTTATCTGGGTACATCAAATCGGTAATGTTTTTCCTTACTCTATGTTTATTCTCTTTCGATTGTTCCGAATTCCAGCTGTTTTTACTTTACATGATTTTGGAACTTTAGTGCCGCGTAAACTCTATCCCGCCGATCTAGGGCTTAACCAGAAGGATTTGTTCAACTTCCACACATCTAATTTTGGCAGAAATCACATGACCTCATCTTTACACCTTGGACTATCCGCTCGCTACTCTATTAGGCTCTTGATAATTAGATTGTTGCTTCGCTCCGTGCGATTGGTGAGTATTAGTAATTTGCAGGCTGAAATACTGAAGGCAAATAGAATCCCTATATTTCGTACAATTGCAAATGGAGTCAATCCATGCAATTGTGAAGGACAAGTTTTGGAAAGAGAATTAGCAATCTTATTCGCGGGCAGGCTTAGTGGAAAGGGGTTTACACACGTCTTGCGTACCGTAGAGAGTCATCCCACATTGAAGTTACATTTAGCCGGGGAGAAACAGCTACTCAGTCAAGCAAGACTGGTTTTACCCGATAGCCGAATCGCCTATCACGGGACTTTAAATTCACACGAATTGTTTAAGGTCATGCATAGAGTGCGTTTTCTAGCAGCACTCTCGGACTGTTTTGATGTTTACCCTTCTATAGTTTTGGAGGCTTTAGCTCATGGCTGTATCCCGTTTTGTTACCCGACAGTCGGTAATGCAAGTCTTGCTGCGAAAGTCCATAAAAAGCTAGTAATCGACTATGGTTACAGCATCGATGATAAACTTATGAATGAGTTGGCAAAAAATAGTGTGCTGTTAACAAACGCAATTAAGATTGGCAAATCGCAGCCATCTTTCTTTGAAGCCTACAAGAATTATAGAATCATTTTCAACTCTAATGCAGAAGATTAACATGCAAAGTCCTACAGAAGTTCGCCTCTTAAGTACTCATTTTGGATGGATCTTAGAGGCTTTTGTAAAGGAGTCAGCTGAGGCGGTAGGAGAAGAAATCAATATAATTCGAGTACCCGTTGGAAGAAGAGAATACTTAAATCCAAGTACCTGGAATGTTACTCGTAATCTAAAACCCAAGAGCGAGAAATTGGTTTTTATACATCATGAAACTTTAATTCGGAATGCCTCTAAAATCAATAATAGAAGTGTCCGACTACTCTTAACACATTTTGACAGTAGCGAACTTATTGATTCCACTAAGTTTAATCGAATGTCAAGTGTGGAAAGAATAGTTGTTCAAAACAATCAAATGAAGAAGATTCTTATCGATAAGTTAAACATAGAGGAAGCAAAGATTGTGGTTGGCTATGGTGCAGTTAATCGAAACAAATATTTTCCTTTGGAGCAAAAGACATTTAATGACTATATTATAATTGTAGGAGACTGTAAGCCTAGGAAAAATCCTCGTTTGATTTCTGACTTGGTTGTATTGAATCCTTCACTGAATTTTGTAATCCATGGAATTGGTTGGGAAGACAGCCTATCTGAACGTGCCTTACAAGCTAAAAATTTGCGATTAGTTCCCTTTAGTCAAGAAAAGAATCCAGTCTTAATAAGACAAGCAAGGTTATTGTTAAGTCTGTCCACTAATGAGGGCGGTCCGATTCCAATTTTGGAAGCTTTAGCGAGCGGGACACCTGTCTTCGCTACGGATACAGGATTCAGCTCAGATTTCATTACGGCGGAGTCGGGAATTGTGGTTCCTGTGGGAGTTGAAGGATCAGAGATTTCACCACTTCTCGAGAAGGCAATGAACTTAAAATCCAATTGTTGGGAAAGAGACCTGCTCAGCGGTAGGTGTAATTGGCGAGATTTAGGCCTGTTGTTGTATGGATAGAGACTTAGGTTTCAAAGCTCGAACCGTTTCTCCTATCATGCTAGTTGCCTTTAACCGTCCGTTGGCGCTTACAAGGCAGCTAGAGCGAATAGAAGTGGAATGCTCACGAGTCGTTGAAGTATTCATCGATGGCCCGAAATCAGAATCTGATCCCAGTCAATTAGAAGTTATTAGAATCGCATCAACTTGGGCTAAGCAGACGCATCATGACGTAAATATTTATGTTTCTCAGATCAACTTTGGAATTCGCGAGCACTTTCCCTATATCGCTGAAAGATTCTTCTCTAAACACAACAGTGGAATCATTCTTGAAGATGATATTTACTTCTCTAGCGCTTTCTTTGATTACTGTGACAATTTCCTGAGTCTTGATACTGAGAGTAAACTTTGGTCTATTTGTGGCCATAATCCTACGTCGAACATTCTTAGTACGGATTCTAAAATTAATTATACTTTTCTCTCAAATATTCACACAATTCATGGTTGGGCCACTAACGCTAATTCGGTCGAACGTTTTCTAGAATTCAGAGCGAAGCCAGCATCTGAAATTCTTAAAAGTATTAGCTCTGTATCCAAAAAACTCACCTTCGATCCAATGCTTCGCAAAAGTTTTGAGCTTACGTGGAAACGAAAGTTCCTCCGCTCTATAAGTGAGAATGGAGGAGGTAGTTGGGATAACTCCTGGGAGTTAGCGGGTTGGTTTAATCAAGCGCACTCCATAATGCCAAGTTTTTCCTTGACCCGAGAGGATAACTCCACGAATGAGGGGGGAACCCACAGTTTCACAAGATCCTCCACTAAACAGATTATGCAGTTCCATCTGCCTATTGATTATGAGTTTTCAAGTTTGGAAAGGAGGCGAGATATAAAAATGATGAAGGTTTGGGGAATTACGCGCAAATATTCCTGGGCATATTGGGGTCGCGTGCGTCGACAGCTGTTGGAACTTGAAAATACGAAAATCAAATGACGTTGTAAGTTGATTGAAACGCCTCACATTTAACTTAGTATTCATGCTCGTTACGCAGGTATTTCTCTTTTAAACCAATAATCCCTATGGCTAAATTTAGGATGGACTCTCCTATATCCGCTTGCAGTAAAAAGACTAAGTAACTCGGACTGTTCGTCTTTCCAATTATGTTCTACGGCGACTAGATCAATAACATACTTTCGCTCCTTGAAAAACTCGGTAAGAATTCTGAGTTCACTACCCTCAACGTCTACACTCAAGAAATCGATGTGTTTTGGGGCACTGTATGTATCCAGTAGCTCTTGTAGTGAAATGGTTTCCACTTGATTGACTGATGCGGACCTTAATTTGTCTTCCATTTCGTATCTTATGTCATCTTTTGAGACAGACAGGTAAGCCTCTTCCATCTGAACGAACTCAACTTTTTCTCCTGAACTATCCCAGACCGCCCTGAAGTCGATTGAGCAATTTCTATTTTTTAACAGAGCTTGTCTATAGTCATTATTGGGCTCTACTAGAATTCCACTCCAACCAAAGAGATTTTCGAGAATCCAAGTATTTGAAGCATCAAAACCATTTGTTGCTCCAAATTCGACGAAGAATCCACCGCGCTTATAGTTAAGTTCACCAAGGACCCATAAGTCTTGAAAATACTCTGCTTGCGAGCCAGTGATACCGCGGACAAATTCTCTAAACTCGAGATTCTCTAGAATCTTGTTCTCAAGACTACTTCTCTTCACCACTCGTTTACTCAAAAAATTTCTTGGATTCACATTCCCAAAACTACTGCATGGAAGAATACTCTTGCCGGAGCAACATACACTTAGCTTATGAGTCTTCGGCTGAGGCAAGGAACTTTCCCAAAGGCTGAAGGCTCCAATTCCTCAATCTTATTGAATGGCGGAATAGGTAATCAGCTTTTTCAGTATTGCTTTGCACGAAGAATCGCCCAAGAGATTGACGCTCCGGTCTACTTAGACACCACGTTGCTCTCTCTATCGCACAGAAACTCTAATTCTCGACCGACGATAGAGGAATTGGACATTGAAAGCGTTGGCTGGATTGACAATACTTCAGCAATAAATCGACTACTTTCACGAGTCAGCGTCAGCTTCTCTACTTATTCAAATCAAAGATACATAAACCGTATTCTGGAAAGCCAAGAGTTAGACAAATGCATGGTTTTCATGCAAGGAAAATCAGTAATTGATAAATCAATCCGACCGAAACAGAACTCGATTTATATTGGTTCGTTTGCAAGTTATTGGTACTGGAAAGACTACTCCTTCACTCTCTTGAGAGAGGTTGGTCAACTACTAAACCAACACGTAAAACGTTTGGGTAGCTCCTGTGCTCAATCAAGACATGAGTTGGTAATTCATGCTCGTCGAGGCGACTACTTCCACAACCCGAAAACTCGAGGGGTGCATGGAGTATACGGAGTTTCTTACTATCTGAAGGCACTTTCTGCATTAAGTGATGAATATCTTTGCAATCTAAAGATACTCTCAGATGATCTTACATTTGCACTTGAACTTTGCGATTCAATCCACAAAGTCTATCCGAGAATGGAGATTTCTATATCAAACACAACTGATCCTTTTGTACTGCTTAGCGAATTCTCAAATACAAAGGCTTTTATCGGAAGCAATAGCACCTTCTCTTGGTGGTTAGCAAATCTGGGTGATGAAAAAGTTCGATTATTACCATCTAAATGGTTTAATTCGAGCGCCTTCAGCTTTCGTAAAGATGAGTATTTCCCATATCCCGTTCAATTTATTGACGACTCCTTCGAGTGACTGTCTTAGCTCGTCTATCAAGAAATTTCATAGCCAGTTTTGTGCTATTTATTACTAACTCCTTTGCTACACGCACGCCATACCTATGATTCAAATTCAGTTCATTTCTCTTTAGTGGGATTAGGTACAAAAACAACTGTGCAAGTCGAAAGAAGCAGACTGATTCATAGGGAATTTTTTTGCCTGACTGCAGAGGATGCTCCCTATAAGTGAGCAAGGCTTGGGGTAAGTTTGCGCCCTGTGTTGTAAAAAGTAGTCTTGTCCAAAGTTCAAAATCTTGAGCGCGGTTGAAAAACCTGTTATACGGTGAAAGATTGTCGCCCAAAACCGACCTTCTGAACATCACGGTAGGATGAAAAAAAGGGTTGTTATAAATCATTTTTTTTAGAATAGCTTCATGGTGCTCGGGCTGCAATCGCACCTCGATCTCTCCTTCGGGAGTTAAAACTTCTATGCCTGTCCCTAAAATTCCGATGTTTGTGTTAGCTTCTAAAAAGTCTAACTGGGCCGCAATTCTATTTTTATGGCTGATGTCGTCTGCGTCCATTCTTGCTATGTATTTCCCATGAGCCTTTTGTATGCCACAATTTAGAACTTCAGAGAGTGACTTAAGCTTCCTGCAGTTCACTACTTCTATCCTTGAATCCGTGAAGGTAGCGTCAATGTTTTTGTCCACCGTCTGGTGATCCAAGAGCAGAATTTCTAGATTTTTGTAACTCTGATTCGTGATACTTTTTAGGGCATGTTCAAAGAACTTATCGCATCGATTGTAAGGCATAATGATACTGACTAAAGGTGACTCTCTATGCATGTTTTTGAAGCCATAGGGCTAAGGCCAAGAGATTCCATTTTGTTTGCGGTTTTAAATTTGAAAGATTCACACTTCTTGAAATATTAAGAAAATCATAAAGGTTACTACTTCTGTCGCCAACTATATCGAAAAATAAATCATGAATCTTTTGTAACTTGAACCATTCCCCTAAGGGGGCCCCAAATCCCATTTTTTTTCTTGCGAAAAAATGCTCCGGGATCTTTCCGGCATACTCCGCACACATGATTGACTGCTTACTAATTGTATTTGAAAATTCTTTGTTTTGAGCCCATGCCAAAACCTTGGAATTCAAAAAAGGCGTCCTGATTTCGAGAGAGGCCATCATCCCCGCTGTATCGCTTTTCCACAAGATGTCGCCAGGCAAGTAAGAATCACGATCCCACTCCATTATAGTTTGGATATCTCGGAATTCTCTAAAGCCTCTTCTTGAAATTTTTCTGATTTCATTTGATTCTAAACCAAACTCTTGCATCTCTAGCTCGTCTAAGTTGGAAAGATCCTCTTGCCACAACTCAAAAGCTTCCTTCTTAGAAAGTACAAATTCGAGCTCACGAACTCGTGCAATGCGTGAAAACTCTTTTCTCGAAAACAACCGCCTAATAGCCCACACTTCAGCATTTTTCTTCAGGTACTCTGACGTCAAACACATATTCTTTACTTGGACATTCCCATATTTACGATAGTAAGTGTAGCCAGAGAGGACTTCGTCAGCGCCGTCACCACTAATTAAGACCTTTACGTGCTCTCTTGCAAACTTCGCCAAAACATAGGTTGGGATGATTGAACTATCTCCGAAAGGAAGGGGTTGGTTACTAAGAACTCTATGAATCAATTCTGGTAACTCGTCATTTGAAATTCTAATTTCGTGGTGAGTTGAGCCCAACAAAGTTGCAGCTTCTCTTGCAAAACTCTCATCTCTTTTATCCAACAATACTGTAAATGATTTTATGTCGGAATTGAATCTTGTCGCCTCATATAGAACTATAGCTGAATCGATGCCGCCGCTCAGGGCTATTCCTATGGGAACATCAGATACCATGCAATCTCTTACAGAATTTGAAAAGATAAGGCTAAAGTCTTCCTCCCCGTCAACTTGGTAATTGTTGCCACCCAGTCGTTTGTCCTCCACGATCTGATCAAGATCGAAAGTTGAGTAACTGCCTGGCAACAACTGTTGCACGTCACGAAACGGTGAACTTCCTTCCGGTAGATATTGATATTTCAGATAATGGCCCAAAAAGTCTTGATTAAATGAAAACTTTGCTCCTGACATCCTTTTAACGGCTCTTGGATCAGACCCAAAAAAGATTTTCCCATTCTTTTTTGAGTAAAATAATGGTTTTTCTCCAAACCTATCGCGAGCTAGAGTCAGTTTCTTGCTTTCGGTATTAAAAATTGCGAATGAAAACATGCCTTCGAATAAATCAATTGTTTTAACCCCGAATCTATCAATTAGTTCGATTACAACTTCTGTATCTGAGCCGGTTCTTAAATTGTCTAAGTTGTATCTTTGTGTCAAGTCTTTGAAATTATAGATTTCCCCATTAAAAACAATAACATTTTTCCCACTTATTGACTTCATAGGCTGTTCAGCAAAGCCAGGGTTTTGGATCGCCAAGAGTGTATGACCTAGTGTGCATTCAGGTAACTCAATTAGGCCGCTACCGTCAGGGCCTCGATGACGGATTAAGGAAAATTGATCTTCCAATTCTTCACTGGAAAGACTTGCACCTCTACCGTAGATTCCAAAGAGGCCGCACACTCGTTAATACTATCGTTTGGATGACCAAGAACCTCTGACCAGGGCAAAAAGATTCGGATGAAAGATGGTTAAAGGGCGATTTACTTGATAATTTGTTGTGGAGTATCAAGACAAAAATGAAATTTGAATCTAAACTTCGGTGTTTAGGTAGAACTGAATCGAGGCGATTGTAAAATGTTTACGGATGAAATCCCTCATAGGGTTGGTTTGAATCTAGGTCACAATGGAGCAATCTTTCTGATCTCTCAAAATGGACACCAAACAAGGCTTGAGGAAGAAAAAGTCATTCAACAAAAGGGGTATTATGGATTTCCTCGCGAGGCAGCTATGCTTGTAAGGGAGGAATTAAAGTCAGCCTCCAGTTTAAAGCTATTTGTTGGCGGAACCCAGGTTCAAGAATACTTTCCTTCCCATAGATTACTTAGGAAGTTCTTTGGTGGCTCAAGCTTTTTTGACTATCACTATCTGATTTTTGATTTTGTTAAGTTTTTGTTTCCTCACACTAAGGTACTGCATAGAACTCTGAGAGTTCACTTGACTCGCAAGTTGAATCACTTTTTCGGTAAGCCAAGTGAAGTTACATTTGTAGATCATCACACAGCGCATGCATACAGTGCTGTTTTAGATTCTGGATTCGACAAAGCGATTGTTTTCACGCAAGACGGGAAAGGAGACTCCTCGAGCGGAAAAGCTTTTTTATGGAAAAATAGCAATCTAATTGAAATATTTGCGCAATCTTCAAGAGAATCACTCGGGCTCATCTATGGTGCGGTAACTAAGGCAATCGGCTTTAAGCAACTCAGGCATGAAGGAAAAATTACAGGACTTGCAGCATTCGGAAAGGTGGACGCTGGGCTACTTGAGGCTATCGCGAAAACTCGAAATGACTTATTAGGGAGAGAAAAGCTAAATAAAGATAACAAGGATCCCTTAAAAATGGGGCTGAAGGTTTGGATAGAACGACGAATCCTAGAATCAGAGCACTTATTTTACGGCGACATGTTCAATTTTTGGGTCACATTCTTTAGGTCAAGGTTGATGAGTATTTCACGCGAAGATGTTGCTGCTACGGTTCAATTCTTTGTAGAACAAGAGACGCTTCGAACTTTGAAAAATATACACCTTCAGAATCCTGACTTCACGAAAGTTGCGCTTGCCGGAGGCCTGTTTGCTAACGTCAAACTCAATCAAAGAATTTGGGACTCTGAAATGTTCAGTGCACTATTTGTTGCTCCTGCAATGGATGATGCTGGGATAGCGCTAGGTTCTATTGGAGTAGATCGTGAAGTTGTCCAAGTTAAGCCTACTTTGAATGAAATTATATTTCGGGGGACTACTGATTGCAGGCTAGATAATGTCTCTGATATTTCTCAGTTTAGTTTTGAATCAGACGAAGAACTTGCTGACTTTATTGCAGAATCAATCCTGCAAGATAAAGTAGTAGGCACATATTTTGGAAACCTTGAGTGGGGACCAAGAAGTCTTGGGAATAGAAGTATTCTTGCAAATGCATTTAATCCTGAGATTACAAAGCTACTTAATCTTAGATTGAATCGTAATGACTTTATGCCTTTTGCCCCAATGATTCTAGAAGAAGATATGGAGACTTTGTTTCCAAGGTGGTCAACAGACTTAATAGCTGCAAAATTCATGACTGTTACGCTTGATGTAAATAAAGGTCTTTCAGGCTCAATACCATCGGTAGTTCATGTTGATGGCACAGCAAGACCACAGATCATCAACGCCGAGAGTCCCAAAGTCATTCGCTTAGCATTAATGCGGATTAAGGCAGAAAGGGGCTTAGGTGTCTGTATAAACACTTCGTTTAATCTTCACGAGTCGCCCATTTTGTTTTCGATCAAAACAGCAATTGAAAATCTTCGGCTTGGTGCGGTTGATTTCGTTATCGGCGAAAACTTGATGTGTTTCAAGAAACATACTTTGGAATTGGACTAACTTAGGATATTAAACGCATCGGTTAGCAATTATCCTAAAAAGCGATAAAAAAGTGAGTCAATGCTCACCTGTTTAGAATTATAATACATCTACTTGAATATTTTCTGGAAGAAACCGTTCACTCAATGCGGAAATCACGGGAGTTCTCTTGCCCGTTTTAAGCAGCGGAATCTCTTGAGTACACTCTAAAATAAGAGTTGTGTCTCCTGTGTACTTCTGAAGTGATGACAGTAATTTCTTTTGATTCATGACATTAAATTGTGACGTTGGTACTACTCTGATAGTTATGGAGTCCTCCTCAACCTGAATTACCTGAAACTGTCTCACGCAGTACTCAAATTCCTTGAAAAAGTGAGCGAAAAAAGTTCCAGGGAGCCACACGCCACTACCACATTTAATCAGTGCTTGACGCCTACCAACTATTTCCCCAATCGCACGATGAGGTCTTCCGCACTCGCAATCTTTTTGCTCAATCTCCTTGGCAAGATCACCTATCGCATATCTGATCATTGGTGTGGAGAAATTGTTTAAATCAGTTATTACTATCTCGCCAATTTCACCAGGTTGGGCAGTTCTACCATTGATTAGAATCTCGACGATATAGCTTTCTTCTTGAACATGATAAGTACCAAATTCACATTGATATGCAATTCCACTAAATTCGCGACTTCCATATTTATCAAAGAGCCTTGTTGAAAACTTTTGCTCTATCCTAGTTCTTGTTTGGTTAGTGAGTTGCTGAGCTGATGACATCACTGCCTTAGGTCTCCAGCTTGTATCTTTAAAGCCCGTGGAAGAAATGAAGTTTAAAGACTCTGCATAGCCATCAATCAAAACAGGTTGCTTCTTACCGATTAGATCCAATAACTCGTCAACCTTCGTCTCCGTAAATTCAAATGCCGGTACAAATGTTCTTCTTAATAAAAGTGCATCTAACTTTTCCTTTACGGCTTGGATTCGACTCATCCCTAAGGTTTGATGCCATAAACGCAATTGCTTTTCACCAAAATTCCAACCCGTCATCTGAAGCGCTCTAAGAGTGGTAGCTAGCCTCATCTCAAGTTGGAATTGATCTGCGTAGCACACAAAAGGCTCGCCTGTGCTCCCCGAGGTAGTAATTTTGTGCATCGTCTCTTTGTCATGCTGGATAGAGAACATGTCGAAATGAAGATTGTCCCTTACGTCTTGCTTTGACAAAAGGGGTAGTTTGGACATTTCTTGGATTCCTGGGGCAGGAATCTCCTTTCTGTGTGTATAGAGTTCTCTGTAGTACGGGACGTTATTAACAGCATGCCGATACAGGGTCGACCATCGGCGAGAAACAATTGCGTTCAAATCTGACCTTGACAGAAATTCGGTTTGCTTTAACCACTCAAAACAATTCTTTGCATTTCTTGATATCACCCATTTGTGGATTGGTATTGTCGCCCAGTAAACATTATAGAAGAGTCTCGCCTTATGAGGGGGCGGGGTTGTCTGATGAGGTTGCAATAAAAATCCTCCGAGTCTAAAACTTTTTCGTCTGCCATACTCCCTCATTGCAATTGGAAAGTCCATTAGGACACGAATTCTTGCTAGATACGCCTTAATGCCGGGGACAAAAGACTCTCCACTTCGCCTTTGATCAAAATATGTTTCAATTTCATGAACCCTAAACCCTTTACTTCTCGCCGCAACACCAAGAAATGTTTGAAAGTATCGATAATTGCCTTGAGTCTCTAAAACCTCCTTTAACGCCAGGTGGTTTGCCACAACAAAGCCGGATTTTGAATCATATGAGTGTTGATTGAAAACAAAGTTCAGTATTGCATTTAGTATTCTTGACATAACAAATCGCCCATCGAAAGCCCGCCCTATTGAACTACGAGAGCCTTGTACAAAATCACTTGCATTTGCAATGTACGCCTGATAGAGATTCCAAATTGCTTCAGGGGGGTTTTGTAAGTCTCCATCAATCAAGCAAATCAGCTCAAATGTCGATGCGTTGACTCCATTTATCCATGATTTGTGGATACCTAAATTCTGTTCATTTCTCAGTAACTTAATGGAAGATTCTTGATTTCTATGCTTCAGAAGTTCTATTTTTTCAAATGTTGAATCAGAACTGCCGTCATCAATGAAAATGATTTCATAAGGAACTTTATTTCGCAGAGTTTTTGTAACTCTCTCGTACATGGTTTCAACATTTCCTTCCTCGTTGAGGCAAGGAATTACAATCGAGATCCCATTCGTTCGATTTCCGGTGCTAAGACTCATCCAGGACACTCCGTATGCCTGAGTTAACATCTCTTAGCTCTAATCTTGGAATGATTGTACGAAGTAAATCAGTGTTTGCCACTCTTTTGGTTCCATGGGTCCAATCAGTGGGCAGAAATTCTACGGCACCGGAATTATTCAGTTCTAGAGTAATCTTCGCTATCTCATTAATGGACAAACCCTTGCCGCTTGCTACGTTCACAATTTTATTAATTGGGTTTTGCATGAGCTCCGCAATTATCTTACAACAGTCATCTACATGCAAGTAGTCCAGTTCCTGCTGTCCATCTCCATTAATTAGGAATGACTCACCTTTAACAACTCTCTCGGCGTTCTTTTTGATTACAGACTTATACCCTCCTTCAGTAAACTGTTTTGGCCCATATATGAAAAAAAGTCGTCCGATAATGTATTTGAGTCCATATTTATGGGCGTAAATTCTCAAACTATGCTCGCCCCAAAGTTTTGAGAGTCCATATTGGGTCAAGGGAATGCAGGGATCTTCTTCGCTCATGATACTAGGCCCTAGGCTTCCATAAGAATAAACAGATGATGAAAAAAATACATTTTGCACACCCGCTAAGCCGCAGGCCTCAAAAACACCATTAGATGCCCTAATGTTGTTCTCAATCAAGTCGAGGGCTGAATTCTTTTGATTGTGTAATTTGACTGCAGCTAAATGGTAAACATCCGTGTAACCCTCGAGAATTTTACTCAAATCATTAATGGGTATCCTGGATAAATCAACCTCTAGACGCTCCACTCCCTTCGAACATCTACTCCAATCACCTGTGGAAAGATTATCTAACGCGAGAGTTTCATTTCCTCGCTTAGCTAATTCATTGGCAAGGTGTGACCCTATAAATCCTGCACCACCAGTGACTACAACACGTTTACTAATAAAAGACCCTTCTTCTTAAGTGAAGTTCTAGAAAACACTCTTTCCAGATAGCTATAATACGAATCTTAGCGTCTAAGGCCAAGTTGGTTACGTGTTTTCGTACTCGTTATGTACAGTAGTCTTATGACTAGAGCTCTGGTGGCGGGTGCAGGTGGTTTTATCGGCGGTCACCTTGTGAAGAGCTTGCTTGACGATGGAATTGATGTGCGCGCGGTGGATATCAAACAAGAGTATGAATGGTATCAATCAGATTCAAGAGCGGAAAACCTGACACTTGATTTGCGCGAGTTGAATGCATGTAGAAAGTCTGTGGAAGGGGTGCAACTAGTTTTTAATCTCGCTGCTGATATGGGTGGAATGGGTTTTATTGAAAACAATAGAGCTCTCTGTATGCTTAGTGTGCTAATCAACACTCATCTGTTGAAGGCGTCCCTTGAACAAAAGATTGAAAAGTATTTCTTTGCACCTTCGGCATGCGTGTACGCCAGTAATTTACAAACATCCAGTAATAACCCTGGGTTGCGCGAGACTGATGCGTATCCAGCCTTGCCCGAGGATGGATATGGGTGGGAGAAGCTCTTTTCTGAGCGCATGTGTCGACACTTTTTGGAAGACTTTGGTCTTGAAACTCGCGTTGCAAGATTTCACAATGTCTACGGCCCTTATGGAACGTGGGAAGGGGGTAGAGAAAAAGCTCCTGCGGCGATATGTCGCAAAATTGCGGAGGCTAAGTTGCGCAATTTGAGAGAAATTCAAGTCTGGGGTGATGGATCACAAAGTAGATCTTTTATGTGGATAGATGATTGCATTACAGGTATCCGTCTACTAATGAATTCAAATCATCGCGAACCGATTAATTTGGGTAGTAATGAACTCGTTACCATTAATGAATTGGTTAGTCTCGTCGAAAGTATTGCAGAATTTCGTGTTAATCGAATCTACCAGCTAAACGCACCCAAAGGGGTCCAAGGCCGCAATAGCGACAATACACGAATCCGTGAAGTCTTGAACTGGCAGCCTGATACTCGTCTGGAGATTGGACTAAGGAAAACCTTTTCTTGGATTTATAGCCAGGTACAAAAGAGAAGTATCGTTAAGTGAATGACAAGATAGTTCTAGCATATGCAAAGGACCGCTATCAGCGTGGCGCGGTACCACAAGATGGAATTGGGCTGGTCTCCAAAGCATTTCTTGAGTCTCTAGAGATAGTTTTCCCAAAACACGAGATAATCTATCTGGACTTTTCTGACTATGCGTCACTCCGGGGCATTAAGGGAGTAGAGCGCATCTTTACTATATCTGCATTCATAGATAAATTTCGTACCATATCTAGGACGTCGGAAATTAATCTTATTTCCGTGAATGAGCACGCTTTGATGCGGCGAAGTGTGAAGAAATATAGTCAGCTGCGAAGTATTCCCAGTTCTTATCTTGAACCGCATGATGGAATTAGATCTAACCTGCAAGAGACTAAGGGTGTGTCCAATGTGATTGCTTTTGGCTCTTGGAATACCTATAAATCATATGAGTTAATGGGTTTTGATCCCCAAAGGATTTACGCAATTGGCTGGAAATATTGGGACTTAACAATCAGCACAAAAATCATGGGTAAGAGGCGAACGATTCTTTGTTTCTTGGGTGCTATTTGTGTACGGAAAGGTGTCTATGAACTTGAATCTTTAGTCCAATCATTGAAAGCCATCGATTCTGAGTTTCAAATAAACTTAGTTGGCTTTGTTGTCAATCCCGACTTGAGAGAGTGGATCATATCTCTAGAGCGTTCATATCCGAAGAATTTTAGGTGGACTAATGAAAGAATCTACTACGGTGATTCTGAATGGAAAGGTCTCAGAGACGAGGTCGCGTTCGCCATATTCCCGAGCTGGGAAGAGGGGTTATCGGGTTGTTTGATGGACGCAATCAATCTTGGTATACCAGTTGTTCATTCTGATCGAGCTGGTATCGAGCACTCGCACGAATTCTTGACCAAATTTGATTTTTTTTCGAGTGGTTGGGTTGATTTGGTTCAAGAAATGATTTCTAGAGGACCCTGTTTTTGGGATGAAATTTCTATGTTTCAAAAGAGAGCTGCCTTTTTCCAGTACTCAAATAATTTCGGGATAAAAAATGCGCTTTCAAGATTAGCCAATGGGACCCTCTGGCCAAAAATCAGAATCACCAAAGGTCTATTGTCGGAATATGAATTTGTTGAAGCACGCAAGAGTTTTCCACTTGATTTCGTAAAGCCGGAATTCGAATACAAGAAAGGTAGCTCGCCCATAACACATTCAATAGATTTGACTTTCATTAATCGTTCATTTGCTGAGTTTTCTATAATAGACAAGTTTAGAGTTGCGACCATGGTCCTTGATAGATACTCACTGTTCAACAGTCTACACTTTTCTGCTTCAAGTGATGAGTGCTACTCCGTTACAAAAGTAGATAAAATCATGTCAAGTCAAGATATGACTCCTGAAATTCTACAACTCTGGGTTAAGGCGTATCACCATGGCCACCAAATGAATGTGATATCTAGATTTCTCTTCAATTTATCCGAATCAATATATGACTTTTTTTATCTGAATTTTTCGTATAGGCCAAAGCGCTACAAAAACAGCGCTCGTCTGAAACTGAAAAAGGAACTAGCGAGCCGTAAAAGTGTGTCTCAGCGACAAGAGCGATAAGTCAAGTAATGGTAAGCGCCGTGATAGATTTAATTTCAAGAACCGGTCTAGCCTTCTTGGGCTCAGACAAACGATTTACCTTGGTTAAGGCTTCTCCGGAAACAAAATCTCCTCTTTTGACTTGTGTTGTACCTGTGTTCAATCAAGAGCGAATCATACAAGATCACTTAACGTCCCTTCTTGAGAACGCTATTCACCCCATTGAAGTTATAGTAGTGAACGATTCTAGTAATGATGGTACCGAGCTTCAGGTTTTAGATTTCATTAGTAGTTTTGATGCGTTCAGCCAAAAAAATCATTCTATTAAATTGTTTACCACCAAATTCCCTATGTTTGAAAGCAGGTGCGAAGATTTTGCATTTAGAATCGCGCGCGGTGACTACTTAATCAGTTTACAAGCAGATATGAAAATATTGGAGTGGGGTTTTGATAAAATTCTAATTGAGTCACTGTCATCTCATGAGGACTTAGAATTAATCTCATGCCGAGGAACACATTCTTTTGCAGATTTGGGTTCTGAGAATGTCTTACGTGGTAGAGAGCTAAGTGATGGACTAAACAAGTCCTATATAATGCGTCCCTTTGCTATATTAAGACATAAAACACGATTACTTATTTCGATTTATCTTAAAAAGTTCTGTAACCAAAGTCAGTGTTTATGTGAACGACCTACGACAACGCCGAGAGATTCTGACCAACTTTCGCAATTTAGACTAGATTATACAGAGGTTTTTCCCGACGATCTTAATAGTTCTGCGGGTTGGCTTGGATCAAAAATAGACTTTCTTCCATACGAGTTTGATAGAGATTTCTCTAACCGTTTAGCCACTTATCATTCTAGAGTTTGGTTTGGGGAGACAGTAATGCGTGGTCCATTGTTTATGAAGCGGAAGACTTACATTGAAGTGGGTGGATTCGATATTGAAGCTTTCTATCAGGGTCTGGATGATCATGACTTTTCAGCTCGACTTGCTGCTCTTGGAAAGAAGGTTGGATTTTCTCCCATTTACTTTTCAGCTCCACTTTATCTAGGTGTCGCGCGTCAAAAGAAGACTCTGAAGCAGAGACTTGTTTCTGAATTTCACGTAAGAATTCGAAGAAAAGCCTTTCTTCATAGCGCATTGATTGGACGAATAAATACTGGCAAGAATTGAGATTGTTTGGCGCTATCAAGTCGAGTATCTTATTTGGAATCTTGGGGATCTATTCATTGCTTAAGTCTTAATTTTTTGATTGCCCAAGAAAACCTTAGTAACGCAGCGCCAGCGTCCAACAACCACTCGGTAAACGTTTGGATATAAAGTGCCATGAAAACATCTCAGATAGAAACATGCAGGGAGTTGAAACTTCGCTTAGGTGTCTTGCTCTGTCTCCCCGCTGTCCAACACAGGATTGTTAGATTAACATTGTAAATTCCTTAGGAACATGTTGCAAGTAAGCCTGCTGCCTCTAGCTCACACATTTAAGGATTGTTAGTTATTACCTTACCGAGCCGCCCGCGGGAATCGAACCCGCGACCTTCGCTTTACGAGTTCTCAGACCTCCTATCCACCATTGACTCACTGCGTTCATTATCGCTCAATCCACTGACATCTTCAGAGTTGGTCGTACA